>Ga0209211_10001911_pt1 | contig 37453 bp, 39 predicted proteins | sample RifGroA2_FD_183992 | JGI IMG/M metagenome (GOLD analysis project Ga0209211, IMG submission 183992) | Groundwater microbial communities from Rifle, Colorado, USA - Groundwater A2 (SPAdes) (version 2) | ecosystem: Environmental > Aquatic > Deep subsurface > Groundwater | place: Rifle, Colorado... | reverse complement strand
GGCCGGGCGCATGGGAAGCGACAGAGTAACGGTGAGAAATTTGAAAATTGCGAAAGTTGATTTAGAAAATAATATGTTGGCGATAAAAGGCGCGATTCCCGGAAGGCGAGGAACACTTGTTGAAATACGAGGGTAATAAAAAAAGCGACCATGAGGTCGCGGAGAAAAATTTATTAGGGAGTGAGCCGCTTGAGTTCACGTACCGAATCCCACGGAATATCAATTTTGGTTGTTCCCTGGTAACAAATAACTTTGCGGTTGAGTGGATCAGGGGAGGAAATGACATATAAACCTTGATCACAGTTAAATGTTCGCCCATCTATGCGAGTGACCTCTGAAGGTTCTTTCCATGCTGGTGCGCAGCCAATGATTAATAAAAATAGCGTTAGGAAAGAGTAGTTTTTCATTTATAGTGCCTCAGTTAAAGTGCTGAGTCCAGTATAAAGATAATGATTATGAAAGTCAAGATATACAACCAAGAAGGAAAAGAAACGGAAACTATGGAATTGCCGGATGGCGTGTTTGGGTTGAAATGGAATGCGGATTTAGTGCATCAAGTGGTAACGGGGCAAGCCGCGAATTTGCGGCGCGGCACGGCGCATGCCAAGGGTAGGAGCGAGGTTAGGGGCGGAGGACGTAAACCTTGGCGGCAAAAAGGCACTGGGAGAGCGCGCCATGGATCAATTCGTTCACCCCTTTGGATTGGAGGAGGAGTTACGCACGGCCCCTTGAAAGAAAAAAGTTACCATAAAAAAATCAACAAGAAGATGGCTAAAAAGGCGCTTTTTACCGCGCTTTCGGCTAAGGCGCGAGACAATGAAATAATTATTTTGGAGAATTTGAAATTTCCAGAGGCAAAAACTCGGCATGCGGCAGAATTATTTAAGAATTTATCGCATGCGGATACGTTAGAAAATATCGTGAAAACCAGGACTTTGGTGGCGCTTCCAGAAAAAAGTAAAGATTTAAAGCAAGCACTTCGTAATCTTCCTCGCGTAGGTATGAATGAGGCGCGAAATTTGAATGCGCATGAGGTATTGCAGTATCGCTATATACTTATACCCAAAGACGTATTAAAAGTTTTTAAATAATTTTATGTCATTATTTAGTAAGGTATTCAAAGGGAAAAAAGACCCCGAAGTTCAAGAGGAAGAGAATAAATTCTCCGCCAAACCGGTTTCGGCAAAATCGGAGGAATCGGCTCTACCCGCAGTGGTGAATAAAAAGCCCGGAAAGGCTGTTTGGGGAGTGATTACGCGTCCGCATATCACCGAAAAATCGGCCAATGCCGGCGGAGAAAATAAATACATATTTATAATATCATCCGGTTCAAATAAACATTTAGTGAAACAAGCGGTGGAGGCGCGTTATGGGGTTTTGGTCAAAAAGGTCGCGGTTTTGATGGCGCCCGAGAAAAAACGCATGCGCGGCCGTCAGGTAGGATGGCGATCGGGTTTTAAAAAAGCGGTGGTGACGCTGAAAGAAGGACAAAGCATTGAAATCCAATAAAACACTAACAGCACGAACAGCTTATATACGAACAGCACGAACAGAAAAACTGTTAGCGCTGTTCGCTACTGTTAGCGCTGTTCGCGATAAATGAAAAAATATAACCCAACATCATCCGCGCGGCGTCAGATGGAAACCGCGGAATATAAATCCGTACTTACCGTGGCGGAACCATTAAAGTCCCTAACCCGTGGCAGAAAACGCGACGTGGGCAGGAATTCATTCGGGCGTATTACGACCCGCCACAAAGGCGGAGGCGAGAAGCGTTTGTGGCGCGAGATTGATTTTTTGTATGATAAGCATGATATTCCGGCGGAAGTTTTATCGGTTGAATATGATCCGAACCGCACATCTTTTATAGCGCTTCTGGCGTATGGCGATGGAGAAAAGCGCTACACACTGGCCCCGCAAGGTTTACGGGTGGGGAGCAAAATTATTACATCCGAGCATGCTCCGGTTGAGGTTGGAAATCGCCTGCCGTTAAAAAATATCCCGGTTGGAACTTTTGTGTATAATATTGAATTGGCTGGGGGTCGCGGCGCCCAGCTTGTGCGTTCGGCCGGATCTTACGCCACTGTTCTTGCGCAAGAAAGAGAATATACGCATCTGGCGCTTCCTTCAAAAGAAGTTCGCATTATTTCAAATTTCAGCTGGGCATCCGTAGGGGCGCTTTCCAATGAGGAGCATGGCGTTATGACTTATGGGAAGGCCGGCAGGATGAGGCATATGGGCGTGCGGCCAACAGTCAGGGGTACTGCCATGAATCCGGTAGATCATCCTCATGGCGGGGGTGAGGGACGGACACTCACCGGACGCAGGCGCGGACCCGCGACTCCATGGGGAAAACCCGCTCGAGGAGTGAAAACCAGGAAAAAAAGGAAAAAGTCGGATAAATACATTCTTTCGAAACGAAAAAAATAATTGGCTCGGTATCACTATTTTGAAACACGATTCGCTCGCTCCAGCAGCTCGCTCACTAAGGGTCGGACGAAATTTCTCCGACTAAAGTCGGAGAACCAAGCAATTTCGTCCTCCCATTGTTTCAAAATAGTTATACACTCGCTGTAAGCATATTTTTAATATGAGTAGAAGTTTAAAAAAGGGTCCCTACATTCATCCGTCTATATTGAAGCACATGTCCCGTATCAGAGCGGGTTCCAAAGCCGTGATAAAAACCTGGGCGCGTGCTTCTATGATTACGCCAGAAATGGTAGGATATCTTTTCGGCGTGCATAACGGCAGAACTTTCGTTGAGGTTCAGATTTCGGAAGATATGGTCGGTCATCGGCTCGGAGAATTTTCTCCTACGAGAAAATTTATTCGTCATGGCGGCAAGATGCAAAGAGAAATGGAACAAAAAGCCGCTACGGCCGAGGCGGAAAAAGCCAAAGCCGCCACGGAGAAGAAGTAAGCAATGACGCCAATCCTATGCGAATTTAATGCGAGTCTGGTGAATTGCGAATAAATATTCTTCGAGTGAAATCGAGAAGATACCTTAAATGTATATTCTCGACAGGCTCGAATAGTAATGATTCGCAATTTGTGGATTTGCATAAGATTTGTAGATTGGCATCACATTATGGAGATAAAAGCGAGTTTAAAAAATCTGCATATAGCTCCGCGCAAAGTCCGGCTCGTAGCCAGCCTGATAAGGGGTATGGATGTCGGGCGCGCAGAAACGGAGCTTGCTAATCTTGTTAAGCGGTCATCCGAACCCGTTTCAAAACTTCTGCGCTCGGCTGTTGCGAATGCCGTTCATAATTTTGGATTGTCCCGCGATGGATTGTATGTTAGCGAAATCCGGGTAGATGGAGGAGAGGTTTTCAAGCGTTTTCGCGCCCGCGCGTTTGGGCGCGCCGCGCCAATCCGGAAACGAACGAGTCATATTTCATTGATTCTGGCATCGCGTGACAAAAAAACTGTTATTTCCAGATCCAAGCCAGTAGTGGCCAACAGTATTGCGACCGAAGAAAAGGCGGCACCGCGCGAATTTTCCGAAACGCCCGAAAAAGAACGGCGCTTTGAGCGCGGCCAAGAGTCGAAAAAAAGTCGAGCCTGGAAGTCAAAGCCGATTAACTTCGTAAGAAGAGTATTCAACAGGAAGGCGATATAAAGCACTAACAGCACGAACAGGAACGAACAGCACTAACAGAATTTTAACTGTTCGCGCTGTTCGCGAGTAGTAACTGTTCGCGCTGTTCGCGATAGATGACCCATCAAGTTCATCCATATATATTTAGAATCGGGCAGGCGACGAATTGGAAATCGCGCTGGTTTCGGGCTCATAAATTTTATGAATATTTACGCGAAGACGCTTTGCTACGCGAATGGCTTGAAAAAAAGTTGCGTAAAAACTATATTGAAGCGGTTGAAATTGAACGCGCCCCCAATGTCATCCGTGTTTTTGTTAAGACGTCTCGTCCCGGAATACTTATCGGGCGCGGAGGGGAGGGATCAGAGAAATTAAAAACCGAGATCGCCGCCTACCTTGCTAAAATTCGCAAAAGATTTAAAAGCTTGTCTGTTCAAAAAGAAGAGTTGAAACTCACCATTGAAGAGGTGCGCGCCCCCGAAACTCACGCCTTAATTGCCGGACAGATGATCGCCGACGATATTGAAAAACGCACCCCGTATCGCAGGACTCTTAAGCAGGCTATTGATAGAATTTTTGGATCAAAAGGAGTTGAGGGCGTAAAGATTATGATAAAAGGGCGTCTGGATGGCAATGAAATTGCGCGCACCGAATGGTTAAAAAAAGGCAGGATTCCTTTGCAGACCATACGGGCTAATATTGATTTTGCTCATCGTACGGCGTATACCACATATGGGACGATCGGGATAAAGGTCTGGATATATAAAGGAGATATCTTTTCCAAAACTACCTAAATTTTCTAGCCATAAGGCGAAGAAAATTTAGTTGTAGTTTTGAGAACCCCGCACTTAAATTGCGAAGGTAACGGATCGCGAGGCGCTTGAGTGAATAACGATTTCCGCTCTTTGAGCGGAATGGCCTATTCGGCCCCGCGCCTCGCCGGTGTAGACCAGGCATCACTTATTAAAAAGTCAATCCTGCAATACATTTGCAATTTAAGTGCGGGGTGCTCAATTTTGTGGCGAAATTTTGTTCACGAAACAAGTTTCGCTTCAAAATTTTGACAAAATTGGCATGCTTCAGCCCAAAAAGGTTAAACATCGCAAGTGGCAAAAAGGTAGAACGAAAGGAGTGGAACACCGTTCCGTTAATTTGGCATTCGGATCATATGGCCTGAAAGGCCTTGAGTCGCGTTGGATCACTGCGCGCCAAATTGAAGCGGCGCGGCGCGCCATGACGCGTTACGTTGAGCGAGGAGGAAAAATCTGGATTCGTATTTTTCCCGACAAACCCATTACTAAAAAACCTCCGGAGGTGACATTGGGCGGGGGAAAGGGCGCGGTGGATCACTATGTGGTACCGGTGCGCCCAGGCAAAATTCTTTTTGAAATAGACGGCGTATCGCCTGATATCGCCGAAGAAGCGTTACGCCTGGCTGCGCACAAGATGCCGATTAAGACCAAGATTGTTAGAAAATAGCGCAGTTTCTAAATGTATGAAAACATCCGAATTACGTCAAAAAATAAAGGAAGAATTGCAGGAATTACTGCAGGAAAAACGCGCGCGACTGGATGAGTTGCGTCCGCTCTTGCATCAGAAAAAGATCAAAAATGTAAAGGAGATGGCGGCGGTGAAAAAAGATATTGCGAGAATTATGACATTACTACACTAACAGTACGAACAGGAACGAACAGCACTAACAGTATAATCTGTTCGCGCTGTTCGTGAGTAGTAACTGTTTGTGCTGTTCGCGACCAATGAGGAAATTAAAAGGCATAGTTACATCCGATAAAATGCAAAAGACCCTTGTGGTGCGGGTGGATCGCTTAAAAAAACATCCTAAATACGGGAAGTATTTTCGCATGACGCAAAAGTTTAAAGCGCATGATGAAAAAGGAGAATATAGGGCCGGTGACGTGGTCATTATTCAGGAAACAAGACCGCTTTCTAAAGATAAAAGGTGGAAAGTGACGGAATTGGTAAAGCGTGTTTCCGTGGCGGGCGAAGACGAAAGTGTCCACCCCTCAAATGATGATTAAGTTTGAAAAAGTTTTTAGGCGTTAGGTTTTAGGAAATTAGCTCCTAAAAGCTAAAAACTAAAAGCTGAAAGTCTTGATCCAACTTCGTTCCATGGTAAAAGTTGCCGATAATTCCGGAGCAGTTTTGCTCCAGGTTTTTCAGGTAGTCGGAGGGTCGCGTCACCGTTATGCGAGGATTGGAGACAAGGTTGTGGCTTCGGTCAAAATTGCAGAACCGGGCAAGGCGGTGAAAAAAAAGGACGTGGTGCATGCTGTTATTATAAGGACGCGGGCCTCTTATCGTCGTAAAGACGGCACTTACGTGCGTTTTGACGATAACGCGGCGGTAGTGCTTGAAGGATCGGAGCCGAAAGGCGGGCGCGTCTTCGGACCGGTTCCGCGGGAACTTAGGGAAAGAGGGTTCACAAAAATTGTTTCATTGGCGTCAGAAGTAGTATGAGTTTTTAGGTGTTAGGTTTTAGGAAATTAGCTCCTAAAAACTAAAAACTAAAAGCTAAAAGCTTTGAGAATAAAGAAAGGCGACATAGTAAAAGTAATTTCTGGCAACGACAAGGGAAAAACCGGAAAAGTGATCAAAGTTTTCCCTGGTTTGGGGAAAATCATGGTTGAGGGGGTGGGCATTCGCAAAAAGCATGTGCGGCCCAAACGGCAGGGTCAGAAAGGCGAGGTCGTGCGGATGCCAGCGCCGTTTTCCGTATCGCGGGTTATGACGCTGTGTCCCAAATGCGGAAAGCTGGTCAGGTTGGGGTGTGCGATCAACGGCCCGGGACAGAAAATAAGAGTATGCAGGAAGTGCGGAGGAGAAATTTGACGGTTCGCCACTATACCTTCCGCTCAAGAGTTCCGGCGCGGACACATGGAGCCGAAAAGAGAACGGGAGCCCTCCGGCAGAGCCGGTTTCCCTTGTTCTCTTTTCTCACCATGTGTTAGCCGCGCCTTCACTAATTTCGCGGAAGGGCATAGTGGACTCGCTTAAAACATAATTCTTAATGCAATGATGTTACACGAAAAATATAAAAAAGAAACAGTCCCCGCTATGATTAAAAAGTTCGGATATAAAAATGTCATGGCGGTTCCGAAAATCACAAAAGCCGTCGTGAATATCGGGGTTGGAAAATTGCGTGATGAAAAACAGCAGGAAGAGGTGCGCAATTTTTTTACGCTCATCACCGGACAGAAACCCGCGCCGCGGCCAGCCAAAAAAGCCATAGCGTCTTTTAAAACGCGTAAAGGTCTTGTGGTGGGATATCAGGCAACGCTGCGGGGAAAGCGGATGTATGATTTTATCTCACGCTTCATAGATATCGCGCTTCCGCGTACTCGCGACTTTCGCGGCATTGACCCAAAATCATTTGATCAAGGCGGCAATTTGACAGTCGGCGTGAAAGAGCATATAGTATTTTCTGAAATGATCGGGGAAGATTATCATTTTTTATTCGGGTTTGAGGTTACGGTGGCGACCACCGCTAAGAAAAAAGAAGAAGGAATTGAATTATTGAGATTAATGGGATTTCCGATAAAAATACACGAACAGTAAACGAATAAATCAGCGAATTTTAACGAATATTCGTTTATATTAGTTGAAAAATTCGTTCATTATTAGCGTATTATGGCCAAACAATCAGTCATAGCCCGTGCGTTAAAAAAGCCCAAGTTTAAGTCTAGGGTTGTGAGACGGTGTTTTCGTTGCGGACGCAAGCGCGGCTATATGCGGGCGTTTGCTGCGTGTAGAATTTGTTTTCGGGAAATGGCAAACAGAGGAGAAATACCGGGGATTAAGAAAAGTAGCTGGTAACTGATAACTTTACGAAATACGAATCATTACGAATATATGAATACATTTTATCAGATTATTCGTAAATTCGTATATATTAGTATTTCGTAAAGATAAAGATTATGGATCCAATCAGCGACATGTTCATCCGCATAAAAAATGCGCAGTATGCGGGACACAAGACCGTTTCTATTCCGTATTCAAAGTTCAGATACGAGCTTGTTAAAACCCTTGAGCGGAGCGGATATATAAAAGACGCGGAGCGGCGCGGAAAACGCATAAAGCGTTTCATTGAAATTGAGTTGAAATATGAAGATAAGGTATCGGCGATTTCCGGGGTACGATTGCTTTCACGTCCGAGCCGGCGCGTATTTGCTCACGCCAAAGAATTGCGCAGTATTTGCCGCCATGGAGGAGTTGCGGTGGTAAGTACTTCCAAGGGCGTTATGACGCATAAAGAAGCAATGGCGGCAAAAATTGGAGGACAGTTGATCGCAGAAATTTGGTGAAGATGCCAATAATAAACGAATTTTCCAACGAATATTAACCCCGTTAGAAGCCCGCTTAATAAAAGACGATTCCCCTCTGTTACTAATTTTCTTCTGACTAGGCAAGCTTCTAACGGGGTTAACGAATTATTCGTTTGAGTATTTGTTCAATATTCGTGTATGTCACGTATCGGTAAAAAACTTATTCCTATTCCGCAGGGCGTTGTCGTAGAAATTTCAGAAAACACCTTGAGGATCAAGGGTCCCAAAGGCGAACTTGCGCGCATATTGCATGCGGATATTTCGGCCGTAGTGAGGGATAATACTATAGCGATTTTTCCTGCGCAAGAAAGCAAGAAGTCGCCGGCGCTTTGGGGCCTTTCGCGTTCGCTTGTTTCAAATATGGTTCAGGGAGTAACACATGGGTTTAAGAAAAAGTTAGAGTTTGAGGGCATAGGATTCCGGGTGGCTGTTGACGGAAAAGCGCTTCAGATGCAGCTTGGTTTTTCGCATCCGGTACGGATTGAGCCGCCTGCCGGAGTTTCATTTACGGTTGAAAAAAACACGATAACTGTTGAAGGAGTTGATAAAGAAGAGGTTGGCAATACGGCCGCGCGCATTAGGCGGTTAAAGCCGGTGGAGCCGTATAAAGGAAAGGGTATTAAATATCAGGGAGAGGTTGTGAAGAGAAAAGCGGGAAAGAAAGCAGTGACATCGGCATAAAAATGAGTATCAAGTATATAGTATCAAGTATTAAGGAATGGAGAGCGCTTAATACTTAATACTTAATACTTAATACTGGATACTTGAAGCGGTGGCAGCTTTAAAAGACAAGCGAACAAAAAGACAAAGAAGGCATAAACGGGTGCGGGCTAAGATTAGAGGCACGAGCGTGCGGCCGCGGCTTTCGGTATTCCGTTCCAACCGCCATGTCATAGCTCAGCTTATTGACGATGATGCGGGAAAAACGCTTGTATTTGCTACTGATATGGAAATCGCCGCCGGAAAGAAAAAATCAGCCAAAGGCGAAACATTGCGTATCCGCGCGGAAAAAATAGGGAGGCACTTGGCAGAAAAATCTAAAAAACTTAAAATTGAGGTAGTAGTATTTGACCGCGGAGGATATGCGTATCACGGTATTGTGAAGGCCGTGGCAGAGGGGGCGAGGAAAGGCGGGCTACAACTTTAATTGATTTTACGAAATACGAATCATTACTAATATACGATACGTTTTAGTAAGTTGATTCGTAAATTCGTATCCATTCATATTTCGTAAAGGTATGGCACGACCTAGAGAACGAAAATTAAATTCGGAGCATGAGAGGGAACGGTCGGAATTTGACCAGCGGGTTTTGGATATCCGGCGAACCGCGCGCGTGGTAGCCGGCGGCAGGCGTTTTAGTTTTCGCGCCGCCGTAGTTGTAGGCAACCGTAAAGGTCGGATAGGTTTTGGTATTGGTAAAGGAGTTGATGTATCAACTGCCGTGGAAAAAGCGGTTCATAAAGCAAAAAAAGAACTTATAAATATTCCGCTTACTAAAATTTTTTCTATTCCTCACGGCGTTCGGGGTAAAGTATCGGCCGCCCGCGTGATGCTAAAGCCAGCTGCCGAGGGGCGGGGGCTTATGGCCGGAGGGCCGATACGCGCGATTGCCGATTTGGCGGGAATTAAGAATTTAACAGCCAAAATCCTGGGCCGCACGCCGAATAAGCTGAATAACGCGAAAGCGGCGATGGAAGCGCTTAAGAAACTAAAGGGCTTTGTCTAAATTTTCAAGCCAGTACTGGCGTAGAAAATTTAGGAACAAAACCTTTACCCCGTCCTTACTTTACTTAAGAGAGTGTATAAGTCAAACAAAGGTTTTCACGCTAATCCTGTTTGATTCATAAATATCTGTTAAGTAAAGTAAGGGCGGGGTGCTCAATTTTCTAACATCTCGGCTGCGCAAGTGAACTTGCTTGCCTCGCTGAGAAAAGTGGCATGCAACTTCATCACATTTCACCCAAAACTAAATCCCACCGTGAACGGCGTATTGGCCGCGGGGGAAAACGCGGCACTTATTCGGGCCGCGGTATTAAGGGTCAGGGCGCGCGCGCGGGCGCCAAATTCCGTCCGGCCGAGCGCGAAATAATCAAAAAAATACCGAAACTCCGCGGCCGCGGCAAACATTCGTTTAAGCCGTATCGCGTTCGGCCCTCTATTGTAAATTTGGGCGATATTGAAAATGCGTTTAAAACCGGAGATACTGTAAATCCAGAAAATTTGTTAAAAACAGGATTAATTACTAAAATAAAAGGAAAGATGCCTAAGGTTAAGATTCTGGGACAGGGAGAATTAAAAAAGAAATTTATATTTAAGGATGTGGCATTTTCCGCTAACGCCAGCCAAAAAATAAAAGAAGCTCCATAGGGGAGCTTACTGGGTTTGAGATGACTCTGTGTTTGGCAGAGGAACTGGAACCGGAGTCTGGTTTGTGAAGAGGTTGATTAGCACACGGATTGAATCCCGGATGACTCTCCATAAAAGGCATACTATGAGTGATATGAAAGGCATAATGATAAAAAAGGATACTAACATGAAGGGGGTCCAGACAAGAACGCGGGTGGGTCCTGTGAACATATTATAGAAAAGATAGGCGCCCCTTTTCGGGCTATCCACAAGAAACCAATCTTCTTTTCTCACCCATATTTTATTGAGAGAATTTATGGGAAAGAGCAAGAGCCGCAGTCCGGTCCACGTTCCTAACGTATCATCTTCCGGATGTACCCATTTATCGTAAACTTCAAGCGAAAGTTTTCCGATCTGATATCCGGCTACAATCCATAAAATAACGATTAACGGCCAATACCCAAGAAATAATTGTAAAAGGTCCATAACTGCTCCATTTGAATTCTTGTAAAGAAGCATAATCTTTCTATCAATTTTTGTCAAGTGAAAAGGTTTGTAGAAATTTTCAAGCGCGAAGCGCTACATTAAGTAAAATCTCAAAGTGAGCCACAGTGGTTAAGGCGACTCTTTGAGGAGACCATGGCGAGGCCTTGCGGGCATGGTGTCCGACCACAGTCGGACGAGCAAGGCCAAGCCCTGAGAAAAATTTCACGCTGGGAAATTTGTGCGTGTCTCCGAAAAGAGTTGCCGTAAACCACACAAGCGAGCAAATCATGTTTAATAAATTAAAATTACTTTTCACTATTCCGGACCTGCGCAAAAAGGTGATTTTTGTCTTGGCCATGCTGGTTGTGTTTCGGGTCGCGTCCTCCATTCCGGTGCCCGGGGTGGATGCGGAGCGCTTGCGCGCGTTTATAGGAGGGAACCAGTTTTTTGGGCTCTTGAATATCTTTTCCGGCGGGGTGCTGGATAATCTTTCAGTGGTAATGCTCGGGGTAGGACCCTATATCACGGCAACTATTATCATGCAGTTGCTCACCATGATTTTCCCGCGTCTTAAAGAAATGTATCAGGAGGAGGGCGAGGCCGGACGCGCGCGGTTTAACCAATACTCCCGCATCCTTACTATTCCCTTGGCGCTTTTGCAATCCTACGGGTTGTTGGTGCTTTTGGCGCGCCAGCAGGTTTTGCCCGAACTTACCGGATTTGGATTTGCCGTAAACATGGTTGTGGCAACAGCGGGTACCATGCTTCTTATGTGGATAGGTGAGTTGATTACCGAAAAGGGGATCGGCAATGGGGTGTCTTTGATGATTTTTGCCGGAATTGTGGCTGGTTTGCCGACTTCAATCCGTCAGGAATTTTTTACGTTTTCTCCCGAAAAACTCCCTAATTATCTTTTATTTATAGCGGTTGGGCTTATAGTTATTGCCGGAGTAATTATTATATCCGAAGGCCAGCGCAATATCCCGGTATCTTACGCCAAGCGCGTGCGGGGCGGCAGGGTCTACGGCGGAGTATCCACCCATCTGCCTTTGCGGGTGAATCAGGCCGGGGTTATCCCAATTATTTTTGCCATATCTATTATTCTTTTTCCCGGACTTATCGGTAGTTTTCTGGCCGGCGTTTCCAACTCTTATGTTCAGCAGTTTTCTCAATTTCTCATCTCGCTTTTTAATAATCAGCTGGTCTATGGCATTATTTATTTTCTTTTGGTATTCATCTTTACTTACTTTTATACCGCAGTTACTTTTGATCCGCAGGCGATTGCCGATAATATTCAGAAGCAAGGCGGATTTATATTGGGTATCCGGCCTGGGCGACCCACGGCCGAATTTTTGTACCGGATTTTGAACCGGATTACGCTGGCGGGTGGATTATTTTTAGGCGCGGTGGCGGTTTTGCCGCTTTTGGTGCAGGGGGCTTTGGGGGTTCAGGCCTTGACCATCGGAGGGACCGCGCTTTTGATTGCGGTGTCGGTGGTATTGGAGACAATGAAGCAGATAGAGGCGCAGCTGGTGATGCGGGAATATGAGAATATATGATTCGCTACAGTGGTTTTCGCCCCGCCTTTGAAAAAGACGCTCGGCGAAGTTAAACTTTTAAACCTTGAAACTTATCGCCTCGCTAAGCGTTCGGGCCGACCTTCCAAGATTTAGCATAATACATATTCCTCGTTACCAGCGGCCCTTCCGATTCTTTTTCAAAGGCGGGGCTCAACCACCCGTATGCTCACCTGGAAATTTTCTTAGTGTAGCCGCTGGGGGTGGCTTTCATTATTTGACAGCGCATTTCGTTTTTGTGCGATAAATATGTTATTATGTGAAATATGGACGGAAAAATTAAATTGCTTGTCATTCATTCGTTGCCATTAATGCTGGGTCTTGTTGTGAGCGGCTTTTTATGGAGATCAAACATATTGTTGCTGGGTATTTATATTGTAGTGATTATATTGTTGATACTAGTCGGGAAAGACCGGAAAACCGAAATCTACATTCAGATTTACGGAATGGTTGCCGGATTCGTTATTGAGGCAATTGGTACGTCTATAAGCGGATATCAGAGTTTTACGAACCCCGATTTTTTTGGTATTCCATACTGGCTGCCGGTGGTTTGGGGGTACGGATTCATAGTGATGAAAAGGATCGCCTTAATCATTTCAACCGGGTCTCCGTGGATATTATCATAAAATTAATGTGCGGATTTTATTATTGTGGCCGCCAGTGGCGGCTTTCATTTAATAAAATGGTGTTATAATATACAAACATTATGTCCACGCCGCCGTTAAAGAATCAGTTTGTTATCAGCGTTATGGGGCCGCCGGGTTCCGGAAAAGGGACGCAGGCGTATTTGCTTGCCAAGAAACTCGGGGCCTTCCATTTTATTACAAGTGTTGAGGGTAAAAAATACATTGCCGCTCATAATGATCCCGAGACGAAACGTCAAGTGGCGCGATATCAAGAAGGGTTACTTTTTGAGTCGCCGTGGACACTCCGTGTGGTAAAGGACAGGACGCAGAGTATTTTGGAGAGCGGACAGGACATAGTTTATGATGGGTCTCCGCGCACTCTTTCTGAGGCAGAAGGCCTTATCCTGTTTTTATTTCAGCTCTTGGGTCGGGAATGCGTTATGGCCATTGAATTAAACGTAGGCGAAGAGGAGCTGAAATCACGTCTTTTAAAAAGGAGAGTATGCGATCGAAATCACTCCCACGTTTTTATCGATTCAGAGCATTATAAAGTTGGTGATCCATGTCCGGAAGGAGATGGCGTGTTACAGAAAAGGGATATTGATGATCCGTCGGTTTTTAAAACGCGTATGGAAGAGTTTAGAAATCTAACTGTTCCGGCTATTGAATTTTTAAGGAAAGAGGGCGTGTTGACTGTCATTAATGGTGAAGAATCAATTGAAAATGTGTGGCGGGATATTGATAAAGAATTGGCACGACGCCTCGGTAGGCGGTGGCCGAGGGGCGCACATGATAACGATTAAAACAAAAGAAGAAATTGAGATTTTGCGTGAAGGTGGTAAGTATCTGGCGGAAATTCTGCAGAAAGTAGTTGCGGCGGTTAAACCCGGTGTATCTACTTTAGAACTTGACGGCCTGGCCGAGGGCCTTATTTTGGATTGCGGCGGCAAACCGGCATTTAAAGGATATAGAATAAAAGAAGTTCATACTCCGTTTCCTGGGACTATTTGCACGTCTATAAATGATGAAGTTGTGCATGGTATTCCGCAAAAAAATCGGGTTTTAAAAGAAGGAGATATTATCGGGATAGATATCGGCATGGCGTGGCCAGCGGATAAGTATCAAGTATCAAGTATTAAGTATCAAGGACGCGGATTATTTACTGATATGGCGGTGACAATTGGCATAGGAAAAATTTCGGCGGAAGCGGAGCGGCTGATTCGTATTACTCAAGAGGCGTTGGATATGGGAATTCAAGCGGTGAAACCCGGCGCGCACACTGGCGATATCGGGGCGGCGGTTGAGTCACACCTTAAAAAAAATAAATTAGGGATAATACGCGATCTGGCGGGACATGGCGTGGGACATGAGTTGCATGAGGAGCCGCTGATTCCGAATTTTGGAAAAAAAGGCGCTGGTACGGAATTGCGCGAAGGAATGGTGATCGCGATTGAGCCTATGGCTACGCTGGGGGATTGGCGGATTAAACTTGACCGGGATGAGTGGACGATCCATACCGCCGATCAAAGTTCGGCGGCGCATTTTGAGCATACGGTTGCAGTGATGAAAGATGGTGCGGAAGTTTTGACTAGATAATGTTACACTCGTCTACCACCCCATCTTTTAATTTAGTTAAGGAGGGGGTATTATCATGGTATATGAAGTATCTGGGCATTGACTATGGAGAAAAGCGGATCGGGGTGGCGGTATCGGATGCGCAGGGCCGGGTGGCTTTTCCTAAAAAAGTGGTTTTTAACCGCGGAAATCCCCAGATGATGGCGCAATTGCAGGCGTTGGTAAAAGACGAGCATGTCTCCCGGATCGTGGTAGGACTTCCTATCGGGTTGAATAGTGAGGAAACATCGCAGACCTCTGCCACGCGTGAATTTGCCGATGCGTTACGCGATGCCGCCGGAATTTTAGTTGAGTTTGAAAACGAGATGTTGACAACCCACATGGTACAGGGTGCTGGCATCCCGCGCGAACATACGGATGAAGCCGCCGCCACCGTGATTTTACAATCATACTTGGATAGACAAAATTCGAAATCTTAAATTCGAAATCCGAAACAAATTCAAATCATCAAAATCTAAAATTCAAAAATCGTATTTGGAATATTTGAGTTTAGATATTGTTTCGAATTTCGTGCTTCGAATTTAGAATTTATGTATTTAAGCTGGATCATTCCCGCCTATAATGAAGAGAGGCGCATAGAAAAAACACTTTATGAGGTGGACGCTTATTTAATGTCCAAAAATTTTTCCGGCGGTTATGAAATTATAGTGGTTGATTCAGCGTCCCTCGACCGTACCGCCGAGATAGTAAAAAAACTTTCACCCCGTATTTTTAATCTGTCGCTTCTGAGTGTAGAAAATAAAGGCAAGGGCTGGGCGGTGCATGAAGGAATGTTGAAAGCGCGCGGGGATGCGCGAATTTTTGCGGATGCGGATAATTCCGTATCTCCGGATCAGCTGGATAATTTTCTACCCCTTCTTTGTTTGGGTGGGAAAAAAGATAATTGTTTTGACGCAGTTATCGGTTCCATTGAGATCGAGGGTTCCACAATTGAGGAACATGCCCAGTGGTATCGGCGGGCGTTGGGCAGGGTGTCAAAGCTTATTATTCGCGTTATTTCAGGGCTTTGGGAGATTCGCGACACCCAGCGTGGATTTAAACTTTTTTCCAAACGCGCGGCCGAGGCAATCTTTCCCCGTCAGACCATCGCGACCTGGGGATTTGATATTGAGGTTCTTTTGATCGCTAAGCGCCGCGGTTTTGGCACAAAGGAAGTTCCGGTTAAATGGGTAAATCCTCCGGATTCTAAAGTCAGTATAGGCGCCTATGTAAGCACGTTTAAAGAACTTTTGCAGATTAAGTGGAATGATTTTATGGGACGATATAAATAAATCCCTACGAAAGTACGAAATTTGTACGAAAATACGAACAGTGAAGATAAAACCAACTGCACGCTATTTTTTCGTATTTTCGTAATTGTTCGTAATTTCGTAGGAAACTATTAATGAGTGACGTATTAGATAATGATCATGTTCACGGCTCTTTATCCGAAGTCCGGCAGGATTTGGTATCGGGTGATTGGGTGGTGATTGCCACCGGACGCGCCAAGCGGCCGCACGATTTTTTACGGCAAAAAAAAGCATCTTTCCGCCAGCCGAAACGAACTTGTCCCTTTGAGAAGCCGCATGCTGACGCCCTGCTTACCTTGGCATCTAGCGGCGCTGGCGGAAAGAAGATTGAACGCTGGGTAGAGGCGATTCCCAATAAATTTCCGGCGTTTAAGCGGGGGATTTGCAATATATTCCACAATACCGGGCCGTATCAATGGACTGACGGCGTGGGAAATCATGAAGTGGTTATCACGCGCGATCACGAGCGATCAATCGGACAAATGGCGGATGCGGAAGTTGAATTGGTGGTGCGCGCATATCAGGAGCGGTATCGCGCCATTAAAAGGGGCGATTGCGTGCGCTATATTTCCATTTTTCATAATCACGGTCAAGGGGCGGGCGCTACGCTCTCTCATCCCCACTCGCAAATCATCGCGGTTCCGGTGGTGCCTTCGGATATAGCCAAAAGCATAAGGGGATCGGCCAGTCATTTCCAGGAACGTAAAGAATGCGTTCATTGCGTAATGCTTAAATTCGAGCAAAGCGATAAAAAACGCCTTATTTATGAGAATGACCATTGCCTGGTGTTTGCGCCGTTTGCGTCTCGTTTGGCGTTTGAAGTGAGGATTTATCCGAAAAGCCACCTCTCTCATTTTGAGGAAGCATCTTCAGCTGAAATTTCCGGTGTGTCTAATGCTCTGCGTGTTTCTTTGGGGAAAATTTTTAAAGGACTTGCCAATCCGGATTATAATTTTTTCCTGCACACGGCCCCGGTTGATGGCTCCAGCAATTTCAGGCATTATCACTGGCATTTTGAAATTTTGCCTAAAACCGCGATTTGGGCCGGGTTTGAAATAGGTACCGGGATTGAAATTTCTACCATTGCGCCGGAGGATGCGGCGGAGTTTTTGAGGAAAGTGAAAGTATAGTTCCTACGAAAGTACGAAATTTGTACGAAAATACGAACAGTGAAGATAAAACCAACTGCACGCTATTTTTTTCGTATTTTCGTAATTGTTCGTAATTTCGTAGGAGAATATTGAATATGCGTAAGCCATTAATTATTGCCAACTGGAAATCAAATCCCTTAACGCTGAAAGAGGCGGTTGTTTTGGCGCGTAGCGCCGAAAAATATTCTAAAATATTTCGCGGAGCAGATGTTGTGGTGGCACCGCCTTTTCTTTTTATTTCGGCTGTCTCAAAAATACTGCGGCAGGCAAAGTTGGGAGCACAGGATGTTTTTTGGGCTGAGGGTCCTTATACTGGAGAGATTTCACTTAGGCAACTAAAGAATTTAGGCGTGCGTTACGTAATTGTCGGACATTCGTCGCTGCGTATGACCCTGGGAGAAACGGACGAGATGGTAAATAAAAAGATAAAAGCGATTTACTGCGATTTTTTATCAGCGGTCCTATGCGTTGGCGAGTGGAAGCGAAAAGGAGATAGAATTCCGGCGCTTGTCGGCGCACAATTAAAAAACTCCCTTAAGGGCGTTAAAAAATCGCAGTTAGAGCGGGTAGTAGTGGCTTATGAGCCGGTTTGGGCAATTTCAACCATGCCGGGCGCCCAGGTCGATACGCCCCAGAGTGCAGTGCGTGCCCTACGATATCTACGGGGCATTTTATCCCGTATGTACGGCAAAAAATATGCTGATAAAGTTAAAATGCTTTACGGAGGATCGGTTAGCGCGAAAAATGCCAGGCAGTTTTTGATTTTACCCGGAGTAGATGGGGCGCTGGTCGGGGGCGCCAGTTTGCGTCCGCAGGAATTCGGGGAAATAATTTCACAGGCCTCGGCGTTCTAGCAAAATTCGCATACATTGTCTTTTTTATCTTTGTATTCTTCGGTTTTTGGATCGCCGCAGCATGCTTTACAGCAAAATGTAGTTCCTTCAAGAACGTAGATTCCGTCTTTGTGCTTCTTTTCTTTGCCGCATTTTGTACATTTGAATAATTTTGTTTCCTCTGCCATGAATTTATCTTATGCCATAGCGACAGTTGGCGCAAGGTCTTTTTGGCGAACCCACCATTTAATACCCTCAGCAAAACCCATTTTTATCGCCCCAAGAACGAAGATAAACAGTAAGTCCCGGCCGCTCAGGGGGACTGTCTCAAGCAGTCGTTGGAGGGGCGGTAAATATATGGCGGCAAACATGGCGGAAAATCCAAGGAATACGGCAAATATCAGATATTTGTTGTCAAAAAGCTGGATGCGATAGAGTGGCTCGTGCAGGTTTTTCAGCACAAATACAAGAATTAAAGCATCGGTTGCCAGGGCTGTTAAGATAATCGTGCGGATGTGTTCAATTGAATACGCGCTTGCATAGAAAAGCCAAAGAAATACACCCACAAGCAATAAATCGGTTACCAGTCCCTGTAGTAGAATAAATAGCATCCCAAATTTATTTAAAATCGGTTCTTGGCGTCTGAAGGGCCTGCGTTTCATTACATTTTTTTCTCCAGGTTCAAAGGCCAGGGCAAAATTCGGGAACCCGTCCTCCACGATATTGGCCCAAAGAATTTGGACTGCGGTTACTGGTAGAGGAATTCCTAAGACCAGGGAAGACATTATTAGGATCAATTCCGTAAAAGATCCCATAAGCAGGAATACGGCGACTTTGCGCATGTTGTCAAAAGCAATTCTGCCTTCCCGGATAGCGGCGGTAATAGTGGAAAAACTATCGTTAAGGAGCACGAGATCCGCCGCCTCTTTGGTAATATCGGTGCCGGTACCCAGCGCCAACCCCACGTCGGCGGCTTTTAACGCCGGGGCGTCATTAACTCCGTCTCCGGTCATAGCCACAACTTCTTTTTGATTGCGCAGAGCGTTTACGATCTGAATTTTATGCTTGGGCGATACGCGGGAAAATATTTCTACGCTTCGTATCCGTTCGGCGAGTTTTTCTTCGGATATTTCGTCAAGCTCTGATCCCTCCATGATTGATTCGTACGTATCGTTAAACCCAAGTGCTTTGCCAATGACACGGGCGGTGCGTTTATGATCACCCGTTACCATGATAATGCGTATTCCGGCTTGTCTGCTCTCCGCCACCGATTCTTTGACTTCAGCGCGGATCGGATCGCGCAAGCAGGCAAATCCCAAAATTGAGAGATTTATAATTTGGGATTTAAGCGTTTGAGGATCATCCATATCGTCCCAGGCGGTTTTGGTTAAAATTCGTTCGGCAATGCCGATCATGCGGTATCCCTGATCCGCGCGGCTGTCAACGAGATGGCGCAGGCGGTTTTTTTCGGTATCCGATAAAACGGAGCGATTAATCAGGGTTTCCGGGGATCCGGTGACAAAAATTCGCCAGGAGCCATTATTTTCTTGATGGAATGAGGCAATATATTTTTCCACCGCGTCAAAAGGCAGCAATGCTTTGCGCGGGAGTTCTACATAAGTCTTTTCAAGATCCCCTCCGTTCTCCGTAAAATATTCCAGCTTGGCTTTATCCGTTGTATCTCCCTTTATTGTTCCGTCTTCCATTATTGCCGCCTCATTAGCCAGGGCTAGGGCCAGCGCCGCTCGGTTTAGATCTCCGGCCTCTGCTATTTCCTCTACTTTCATAATTCCTTCGGTTAAAGTTCCGGTCTTATCCGTGCAAATTACCGTGGTGGAGCCCAAGGTTTCGGCGCCAATCAGCGTTTTTACCAGGCCCTGTTTGGAAAATATTCTTTGGGATGCGACAGCCAATACTACCGACAGCGCCGCCGGCAGTCCTTCCGGGATTGCGGCAACCGCCACCGCCACTCCCACGGTGAACATCTCAACCAATCCTCTTCCCTCGGCTATTCCGGTTACGATAATTATTAAGGCGGCCAATATTACCAGGGCTGCAATAGTTTTTCCAAGACGCGACAGACGTTCCTGCAGGGGAGTCTGTTCATCCGTAACCGAGGCGGTAAGTTTGGCGATTTGTCCGAGTTCGGTCTTTTCTCCGGTGGCCACAACTAGTGCCACTCCATTGCCTTCGCTGACGACGGTCCCGGCATACACCATATTTTTTCGGTCTGCCAGAGGAATGTCGTCAGCTTTAATATCAAGCGCTTTTTTTTTAACCGGAAGCGATTCTCCGGTAAGGAGCGCTTCGTCAACTTCCAGCCGGTGCGACTCGGTAAGCCGCGCATCTGCCGGAATTTTAACGCCCATTGTTAAAAATATAATATCGCCCGGCACCAGTTCTTGCGCATTTATTTCATTCAGCTTGCCGTTTCTTCGCACGCGGGTTGTTACCGATATTATGGATTGCAGTTTTTCAAAGATCCGGTTTGAGCGGAACTCTTGCCCAAAGCCGATAAAAACATTAACGCTGACTGCGAGCAAAATAATGGAGGTATCAATCAACTCTCCGAGCCAATAAGTGGCGGCTCCAGCTATAAGCAGTATAAATATGAGGGGGCTTTTGAACTGCCGAAAAAGAAGCTCCCACCAGCGGAGCTTCTTGCCTTTGGGGAGTTCGTTCGGCCCGTATTGCGCGCGCCGTTTTTCTATCTCATTAGTTGAAAGCCCTTTCTCAAAGTCAGTCGCAAGTTTTTCTTTTATTTCGTTAAGCGAGAGATGGTACCAATCCATTACATTAAAAATTATATTCTAAACGAGTCCACTATACTCTTCCGATATAATAAGACGCGAATATATTTAAAGCGAGGTGATGCGATTTTGAAACAATGGGAGAGCCGAATTGCATGGTCTCCAACCGCAGTTGGAGAATTCGGCTCGACCCTTAGGCGATTTCATCGCTGGACGAAATCGTCCGTGTTTCAAAATCGTATTACCGAGCAAAATTGTGTCCGTGCCGGAACTATTGAGCGAAAAGCATGGTGGCGAGTTACTTTATATACCCAGCGTATATACCATATACACTCCAAGCGCGATAAGGAAAGTTCCTATTATGAGTCGCATAAGTTCGCGATGTTTCTGCCGCCAGGCCTCAATGGTTTCCGAGGCCGCGCCAAAATAGGCGATAAGTATGACGGCCAGGAGCGGCAATATGAATACGAAATTATAGATAAGGAGCAGGGGCACGGCCTCGGTATAACTTCCTTGCGCGAGTAGCGCCAAAATCGCGAAATAAGGCGCGCCGGTGCAGGGAAGTTCAACCAAAACCACGAATATGCCAAGCGCCGCAATCAGCAATAGGGCGGCTTTGGGATGTTGGGCCTCAAATTCTTCGATTTTGGACGTATAATATTTCAGACGCGCCGCTCCCCCGGGCATCATCTGCAGAGTAAATCCTTTTCCGTACCAGAAATAATCTTTTATTTCAAGAAGTCCCGCCATAATGGCAATGGCGGCCGCTATCCAGTAAAATGCGGTAGAAAATCCAATGGATACCGCAACGCGAAGAACGCCAAGTCCCAGAGCCAAATATGTTATATAGACTACAAATGAATAAAGCAAGCCGCCCAAAAGCATCCGGGTGCGGCTCTGGAATACCCGTGTCATAAAAGCCAGCAAAAAAACCAGTACCCCGATAACGCAGGGGTTTATCGAGTCCACCAGCGCAGCGCCCAAAATTATTCCCAAGGTAAGATTTTCCGGGATCATATCTTTATTGTAATAAATACTCGCGTTGTTTACATTTTGTTACACTTCTTCACCCTGCTTTTTGTAAAAATGTGTTGCGGGTACCCCTTCGTCCCTCACTTGGTGGAAAGACGCTCGGCGAGGCGCATATTTCTTCTTTTATTTATTTCCGCCTCGCTAAGCGTCCGTGCCGCTCCGTGGATCTTTCCAAATTCCCACTACTCATTTACAGCGGCACTTCCGATTCTTTCCCCCAAGTGAGTGACTCGACCCCGCATATATATACAAAAAGCAGGGTGGAGGAGTATGAAAGCGCGGTCGAGTTCCGCCCTTTGTCCGCGAAATGAAGGCGAGGTTTCCTTTTGAGCGGTAAAGGGCGGGACGAGGGAACCGCGCTTTCCAAAGTGTGAACAACGCGATTAACGCCTACAATTTATTTCGGCAAAGTGCAGGAAGATGCTTCGCTTAATTTATCCAAACTTTGCACTCCCGCCTCAAATCTGAATAATTCTTTCCCGGTTCCATCTTCCTGTATCCAGGTTGGAGTACGGGATATATTTTTTTCAATACAGCGCTGGGTTTCCGGATGGGGATTACGCGGGTCGCATTCCACTTCTTTGATAAATTCAAACGCGTCTCCAAAAAGAGAGCGCTGGCGCGCGCAGGCCGAACAGGTTATGGAGCCGTACATGATAAATCCCTTTTTATCTAGGCATTGGGCAAATTCATTGTATTTTTCTCCCGGACCGGCGTTAGCATGGATTAAATACGTGAATCCGGCAAGCAGAATCGCGGCGATTACGGCCGCGGCCAAAGATCCGGTTTTGGGAGGAATATGGCGCACGGCCAGGTATGCGGTCCCTATAATAATAAGCATGAGAACTTTTGAAATTTCGCAGAATATGCAAAGATTTTTAATTACGAATATTTCCATGGCGGTAAGATATAATGAGGGACCCAAGAATATTATGGAAAGCACAATGACTGCTTTTAGCGCAGAAATATCATAGCGTTTCCAGGCTGTCCACGCTATTCCCAAGAAATATAAAAGCCCGAGAACCGAGAAAGGGATTCCAAGGATCTCCGCATAAATGCTTTTGTTTACAATGTCGCAGGAAAGCCCCTCGCCTAAATTGCAGAACGAATTACTTCCCCCCGCATAATGGAGATAGGTTAAATAACTCATTATAATGACGCCTGCGCCGGCGGATAGCGCTATAATGATGCGATGTATTTTTTTCATATTTTACTCTTTTTATTTTAGCTACAATGCCTCGCGACTTGTCGCGAGGATACAAAAAGGAAGCTAAAATATCCTGAGCGTAGTCGAAGGATTACCATCTGATACCCCGATGCTTGCATCGGGGTAGTTCATTATACCATATTCGGAATACCTTGCGAATAGGCGTTAAAATTGATTATTATGCGGTTTCATTATAGCATAAAGCAATGCGGTTAAAAACATTGTCAAACATGCGGATTTCTCGCGGCACGCGGGTTCTGGTGCGGGGCGATTTTGATGTCGCGGTTAAAGATGGAAAAATTAAGGATGATTTTCGTTTGCGGGCCATCTTGCCGACTATCCAATACATTGATAAATGCGGGGGGCGTATCCGTTTTATGGGGCATTTGGGAAGGCCGCGGGGAAAACGAGTGCCGCATATGTCATTAAAACCCGTGGCGGCGCATCTTTCCCGGACGCTGAAGCGAAGAATTATTTTTATTGATGATCCCCGGGCGTTTGATCCGGAGCAAGATCGCTCGCTGGATATTCTTTTTTTTGAAAATCTAAGATTTTTTAACGGGGAAGAAAAAAATAGTTTACAATTTGCGCGCCGTCTCGCGCGCTGGAGCGATATATACCTGGATGATGCATTTGCCAATGCCCACCGCTCGCATGCTTCTGTGGATAGGATTGCTCGTCTGCTGCCTTCAGCTGCCGGACTGCGCTTTGCCCAAGAGGTTAAGGTTTTAAGCCATTTGTTCCGCGCTCCGCGATATCCGGCGGTGGCGGTGTTGGGAGGAGCGAAACTTGAAACCAAACTGCCGTTGATTGAACGATTTTTAAAGACAGGGTATGATGTTTTGGTTGGCGGCGCCTTGGTGAATCCAGTTATTCCATTTATCAATAAACGCGGTATCTCAAAAAAAAGTAACTCCATTCGTAGAATTATTTCAAATCCGCGCTTGCATCTTCCGGCTGATCTTTGTGTTGCGCTAAGCGCTGGGTCGCGCCCGCGGATTGTCCAAATAGGTGATATTCGCCGGGACGAAGTCAACTATGATATTGGTCCGGCTACGGTTAAAAATTTCTGCACGCTTATTCATCGCGCTAAAACTATTGTCTGGAACGGTCCGCTTGGATTTGCCGAGCGCAAAGAATTTGCCAAAGGAACTGTGGCTGTTGCGCGCGCAATTACCAAAAGCCGGGCGTTTAGCGTAGTGGGGGGAGGGGATACGGTAACGCTTATTGCACATTATGGCGTTTTAAAGGGATTTTCACATGTTTCTACCGGCGGAGGCGCAATGCTTGAATTTCTGGCCGGAAAGAAATTGCCGGGAGTGGAAGCACTAAGGCAATGATGCCAATCCTATGCGAATTTAATGTTTACTCCGCCCTTACTTTACTTGAAAGAGGTTATAAGCCAAAAGAGGGTTTATATCCGAACCAGGTTTGATACGTAAATATCTGTGAAGCAAAGTAGGGGCGGGGCGAGTCTGGCGAATTGCCAATATTCGCATAATTCGCAATTGGTAGATTAGCATAAAATTTGTAGATTGGCATCACATTATGCGTTACACAGATACCAATCATTTTAAAAAGGAATGCGGTTATGAAGTAAATGGCGTCTGGATGCCGCGGGTGACCAAGATCCTTGATATAAAGGCCAAACCCGGCCTGGATATTTTTTTTAAAGAAGTCGGGGATTATTCATCAGCCGAAGACATTAAAAATAAGTCCGCGGAAGAGGGGACCAAACTTCATCGGGCTATTCAGGGCCTTTTTACCGGAAGCCAGGATCCTATTCCCGAAGAAGTGCTTCCGGCCGTGAACGCTTTTCAGGAGTTTAATGCCGCGAGAAAAATAGAACTGCATCCCGAATTTGTGGAGCGCCTTATTTGGTCCGGACGGCACCATTATGCCGGAACCGTGGACGCGCTGGCCATGGTTGACGGAAAATTCGGGGTGTTGGATATAAAAACCTCAACCGGATTTTGGCCGGAATACAATTTGCAGACCGCGGCCTACATATCGGCTCTGCAGGAGTTTGAGATTAAAAAAACATTATCGCTTCCGCAGGACGTCCAGACGCGCTGGATTTTAAGAATAGACCAAAACAAGCTATGCGGGCGATGCGGCGCGATGCTCCGTGAAAAAGGAGGAAGAATCAAAATCCGAAATTCGAAATCCAAAATTCGAAATAATTTCGAATTTCGAAATTCGAATTTCGTGCTTTGCGCCGAAAGCGCGCATGAGTGGGGAGAGCTGCGGGGCGAGGTTGAGATTCGGGAGTTTCCTTATTTCTATAATGATACCAAGGCGTTTGTCGCGGCTAAAATTCTTTGGGAGTGGGAAAACGGATACTGGTTAAGGCGGGTTGGCTATCTCCAGTAAGCTAAAAGCTAAAAGCTAAAATTTTATCCTTTATCCTTTTGCTTTTATCCTTGAGCGCGAATGAATATGGACAAAATTATAGTGTATACGGATGGCGGAGCAAGAGGAAATCCCGGTCCGGCGGCTATCGGGGTTGTTATTAAGGACTCAAACAGTCACGCTATTAAAAGTTACGGCGAAGCCATCGGGAATGCGACTAACAACGAAGCCGAATATAGGGCCGTTATTTTGGCGTTGCAGAAATTAAAACTAATTTTTGGCGGAAAGAAGACCGCTAAATTTGCGGTTGAAGTTCGCCTGGACAGTGAACTTGTAGCCCGCCAGTTAAAGGGGGAGTACAAGATTGAAGAGGAGCGGCTGTTCCCATTTTTTATTAAAGTATGGAATTTGAAAATGGATTTTGCCGAAGTGCGGTTTTTTCATGTGCCGCGGGAAAAAAATAGGGAAGCGGATCGCATGGTGAATGAAGCGCTGGATAAAGAACAGAAAAAATTATTTTAGCAACAAAAAATCGCCTAGGCGATTTTTTGCTATCCTTGATGCATCTATAAGCCGAATTCTGTTCCGCAAAAATTTTTATATTTTTGCGGAGATGATCATTTATCTGGGCCAAAGATTACTCGTTTGGCTCAAGCGGATTTTCCGCAATCGCGGATTACCTTGCACCGGATAGGAGTTTTTCACCGCGTATCGTTGCCGGTACGCGCTGTGAGCTTTTACCTCACTCTTTTCACCCTTGCCTCCTTCATCCTAAAAACCTTTAGGGTCTTTTTGATGACGATCGGCGGTATTGTTTCTGTGACACTTTCCCGGTCATGGCGGCTGTTAGCCGTTATCCATTCAGACTGTCTGAGGTGTTCGGACTTTCCTCCCCCAAGTAATGTTTTGTATTATTAGGAGCGATCACCCAATACATCAAGGTACGATATCAAGTATATGCTCAAAAAATAAAAAAGTCAAATTAAAAATTCCCTCAATTTATTTTAGCTACAATACCTCGCGGCTTGCCACGAGGATACAAACGGAAGCTAAAATATCCTGAGCGAAGTCGAAGGATTACCATCTGATACCCCGATGCTTGCATCGGGGTAGTTTATTCTAGGGAATTTTTGTTTAGAAATGTTCCGCGTCTAAATTAAACAGCCATTGATATATCAATTTTTCTTCCGCTACGGCGGTTTTTTGAATTTTCAATTTTGCGCAAGAAAAGTTCAATCTGATCCGAGCGATATACCCGATAATTATTCACCGGATTCCGGTATGCGGCGAGCGTCCCTTTTCGGTCCCAATTGCGGAGTGTCAAGGGGGTGACACTTAATAATTCTGCCGCCTGCTGTATTGTTAGGTATTTTTTCTCCATAGTGCGACATATATAAACATTAATAAATTGGTATATGCGATTTATTAATGTTTATCAAATGTAATATATCATTATCAATGGGTAATTTATTATAGTTATATTTTGTTCCAACGTATACCTATCGTCAATGCCGAGTTATCCACAATGATTCCCGAAGAAATCCATTGTTCCATGCTAAACTTACTAATAGGTTATCCCCAGCATCCGATATGCTATGGGACGCATCCGATACCGCATAAATATCAAAAAAATCGGATAAAATTTTTATGAGATCAGCGGATTATTACTAAAAATTTTTTGTTTAAGTGTGACAATGCATAATCAAAAATATATTCTAACGAATAAAAAAGTTTTCTTGCCTGCCGGTAGGCAGGTCGGCTTCGCCACACTTGGCGTGGCATTGTCCGGAAAATAATTTACTATCCCTTTCATGGATAAACCTGAAAAAAATTATATAACGCTTGCCGAGGCGGCCGAAGGCACTCCTTACTCCCAGGAGTATTTAAGTTTGCTTGCGCGTAAAGGAAAATTGCCGGCTCAAAAAATCGGCAGAAATTGGTACACCACCCGTAAGGTAGTACTGGATTACATTGAGACACAGTCGCAAGCGCTTCGCCAGGAATTTGCGAAAAAAAATGGTCATTCCCCCATTACTCAATCCAATACCATATCGGATACGACCCGATACGTTTCCGCGCCGCAAAATAAAGGTTTTTTAAAGGAAACGGAGATCAGGGGACAGGTGGCTAGCGAAGATGAGGTGTTAGTGGTTTCGGAGTCACGCGTTGATTCGCGTTCGGCGCATCCGACAATCAGCCGCGAATTCCGGCGGGGTGGTGGGGCGTTATTGCGTATTTTTGGATGGTTTAGACTGTCCCAAACAAAACCGAGTTTTCAGACAGTCTGGGGTTCACTCCTGCGTATTTTTGTTTCCGGTTTTGCGGCACTGGCGGTATTTTTTGTTCTGGGCACCTATTTTATGATTTTGTCGCAGGAGTATAGATTTTATCGGATGCAGACGCGGTTTATTTTGCCCAATGCCGGAGTATATGCCAGATCGTTTGAAAAATCGCTCGCGGCGATTGAGGGAAGCGTGCGGCAGTTATTTTCGCAAACCGCTCCGGCTTCTCCGGCGTTTCCCGTTGCGTCTCCGTTGTCGGGCAATGAAATTTCAGCCGGCGTTGCGGCACCGGTATCAATTGCCGCACCTGATGCGGAGGATGGCGATATAATAAGTTTCTATGACAGCGGCTATCGTTTGAGCAAGGAGGGTTATGATCCGGGCGTGGTGGGCGTGGTAAGCCAAAGGTCGGCCATTGTGGTGAATGGCGGTTCCGAGGGATTTACTCCTGTTATTTCTTCCGGTAAATCATTGGTGCGTGTTTCTACCTTGAACGGCCCGATACGCGGCGGCGATTTAATCACAACCTCCATTATTCCCGGTATCGGAGCTAAAGCCATTGGATTCGGGCATGTGCTGGGGGTGGCGCTCGCGGACTTCAACGAAGCGGATCAGGAAAAAATAGGGAAGATTCCGATGTTGGTTGACGTGCGGATTTCAAGTCCACTTACGTTTTTTACGACCTCTCCCCAGCGCACGCTCCGTTATTTGTTGGCCTTTATCATCGCGGCCGGATCAGTTGTTATCGGGTTTACTTATTTTGGGAAAGTGGCGCGTAGCGGAGTGGAGGCCGTGGGCCGGAATCCATTGGCCGCGCGCCTGATAGAATTTAGCGTATTCTTAAATCTTTTTCTGACGCTTGGCATAATCGCGATCGGAGCGATTATAGCGTATGTAATTATAGTGTTTTAAAGGGCTTGGCCTAAATTTTCCATTAACAAAGATTAAAAATAAGCCGCAGAGCGGCTTCATTCAGAAAATAAAAGAGTGAGTATATGTGCGGTTGAGACCGTTGCAATTTCAATGAACTTTAGAGCGAAGTAAATACTTTTGAAAACACTGGGAGGCCGAGCGGCCATGGTTCGCGCGCGATCGCGCGAGAGCGAGGCCGACCCGTGATGAGCGAAATCTCGGTGGGATTTCGCGAAGATTTTCAAAAGCATTTATGAGCGACTAGTCGTGTCTGAAATTGTAATGGTTGAAAATCGCCATGATGAGCGAATTATGTTTTTCGAAACTCCATCTTTCATCGTCTCTCCCTATCTTTTCATTTCAGTAATTTTGCTGAATATCGGACTATTGTCGGTCCTGATTCTTTGGGGAACTCAATTTTTTAAGCGGATTTTTCAGTCGCGGGAACAAGCCCGACTGCGTTTGGAACGGGCAGAACGCGCGGCTGAAGCAATTCTTAACCAGGCCCGCGAGGAATCACTTGCCATTATCGGTAAAGCGCATCAGGCGTCCGCAAACATTTTGAAAGAATCCGCGGTTTCGCGCGAGGGATTTCAAAAAGAATTTGAAAAAGTCGTTCGCGAATTCTCGCGCGGCGAAACCGAACGGCTCCTGAAGCTTTCGGAAGGGTTCTCAAAATCATATCAGGCCTCTACCGATGAGGCGCGCAAAACCTATTTGAAAAATATGGATGCCCTTTATCAACATCTGACCGATCGCGCGCGGGAAAGCACGGAGCGATTTGAAAAATTCATGCAGGACGAGGTGGCGCAATTTGAGGGCATTGCCAAGTTCCAATTTGAACGTTTGCAATCCAGCGTGGTCACGGAGGTGGAGTCGTATAAACAGGACTTGATAAAACGGGTCGAGCGCTCAATTTTCCGAATTATCTATTTGGTTTCCACCAATGTTCTTGGTAAAACCATTGATCTTGAAGGACACCGGGAATTGGTGATAAAGGCGTTGGAAGAAGCTAAGCGCGAAGGATTCTTCGAATAAGCGAAGCGAATTATTATGCAAACATCACGGGACATAAGTGAAATTTTGAAGCAGATCCGGACGCAAGAGGATGCGGGCGCGTTTAGCGAGGGCGCGGACATTTTGGCAGAGGGCTTGTATCATCGCGATCCTTTGGCGGTGCGCGAGAAACTGCGCCGCCGCTTGCCGCAAAGGATTTATCTTTTGCTTGAGGAAGAAGCGGACAAATTTTTAGACAGAAAAGATCCGGAGGGTTTAAGAGCATTCATATCGTCATTGCATAAAGCGATTGAGGGTCTTCGGGCGCTCCGGTTAGAGCTTGGGTTTGAACCGACGGGCGAGACGATTGATCATATAAGTTCATGGGTGAAGCGCGAAATAGGGCCGGATATAATTTTGGATTTCGGGCGGGATCTTTCCATCCGCGCCGGAGCCCGCATTATATTTCGCGGGCGTTTTGTGGAAAAAAGTTTGGGAGTAATGATCGCGTCCTGGATCGAGCGCGATAAAGAAAAAATAAAAGAGTCGTTGAGGCATGCCGTGACGGTTAGAAACCAATAAGCAGTGATGCCAATCCGATGCGAATTTAATGCCAATCTGGCGAATTGCGAATACCGAACACAGGAATTTATTAGCAATTTGTAGATTAGCATAAGATTTGTAGATTGGCATCATGCTGTGCGAAGCACGAAATGGAAGATTTCAATTTTTATCTTAATAATATCGGAGAGATCGGTTTTGTAAAAAAAGTTATTCCGCCGATTGTCTATGCCGAGGGATTGCCCGGGGCGACACCCGATGAGGTTGTTATGTCTGAATCCGGCGAGATTTCTATCGTTACCGCTATCCGGGAAGATGCGGTGGAGCTTTTGAGTTTTTCTAAAACACCCCTGCGAGTGGGTACGCGCCTGGCGCGAAGCGCGGCGCGCTTTGAAATTTCTCTTGGTCCCGAACTTTTGGGATCGATTATTGACCCTCTGGGGCATTCGCTTGATCCGGCGCATCCCCTGCCGCTGCGGGGAGAACGTCGTCCGGTGGATAGCATGCCTCCGGGAATTCAATCTCGAGCCAGAATTCGGAGGCCGTGCGAAACCGGGGTTATGGTAATTGATCTTATGGTGCCTTTGGGAAAAGGACAGCGGGAGCTTGTGATCGGCGATCAAAAAACCGGAAAGTCGCGCTTTCTTTTGCGTTCGGTTTTGACGCAAGTCCGGCAGGGGGCGGTGGGAGTTTATGCCGCCATCGGAAAACCGCAGATTACCGTAAAACAAATTGAAGAATTTTTACGCGAAGCCAAAATATTTGAAAAAACGGTTCTTATTGTTTCCGAATCGGATGATCCGGCAAGTTTGATTTATTTGACGCCCTATGTGGCTATGACCGTTGCTGAATATTTTCGGGACGCCGGAAATGACGTTTTTCTTGTGCTTGACGATTTATCGCTTCATGCCAAGGCCTATCGCGAAATTTCGCTTCTGGGGCGCCGTTATCCGGGCCGGAATTCATACCCGGGAGATATTTTTTATGCGCACGCCCGTCTTTTGGAGCGCGCCGGAAATTTTAAACATGCACGCGGGGAGCGCTCCATTACCTGTTTGCCGGTGGTGGAAACGGTGGAAGGCGATCTTACCGGATATATTCAGACCAATCTTATGTCTATGACTGACGGGCATTTGTTTTTTGACCACCGGCTTTTTGCGGAAGGCCGGAGGCCGGCGGTGGACCCTTTTTTGTCGGTAACTCGCGTGGGACATCAGGTGCAATCGGCCTTGAAGCTTGAAGTGGGCCGTACGCTTGTTTCTTTTTTGCGCGAGGCCAACGCCCTGCATAATTTTGCCAGTTTTGGCGCAGAACTTGGAGAGCGCGTTCGTAAAATTCTTTCCAAAGAAGAGCGCATTACGCAATTCCTTGATCAGACCGCCTACGATTCGCTGGCATCCAATTTGCAGCTTCTTTTATTCGGTCTTGCCTGGGGAGATTTATGGGAGAATAGACCTCCAAAAGATATTCGATTGGCGATTCAGAAAATTGTTTTTATGTATGAAACCAATCGCGAATTTCATAATCGGACGGAACAGGCGGTGTCGAGCGCAAATAATATAGCCATGCTTCTGGAGAGGGTGAAGGATTTGGATGTGTCAATTACGCCAGTCAACAATCAGTAGCAAGTAGCAAATAATTGATGGCAAATAATCAGTAACTACTCACTACTCACTACTCACTACTCACTACTCACTATCCACTAATAACTAATTTTATGCCGCGAAGAAATATTTTTGAAGAAACAGAGCGCCTTTCAATACTTCGGCTTCTTATTGAAACGTATGAGGGCATTGCGGCCATGACCATCCGGCGCATCCGCAACTCGGTTTTGCAGAACCGCGAATTTTATGCGGGTCTGGCGGATCTTTTTGCCGAAATAAAATCCGCTTATAAGGAGGATGTCCGTTCTCTCATGGCGAGGCGCGGGATCGGGCAGGCGTTAGCGGATGGCGCGGCATCCAAATCCTTGTCGCTTATCCGGCGAAACGGCAAAACCGTCTATGTCCTGCTTTCCGCCAACACCGGTCTTTACGGCGAGCTTATCGGAAAAACATTTGCCATGTTTCTTAAAAATATACGCTGGAGCGATGCGGATTGCGTAATAATCGGCAAGATGGGCAGGGCGTTATTTGAGGCCGCCATGCCGCAAAAAAAAATTACCTATTTTGATTTTCCCGATACTCATATTTCCAGCGCCGAGCTCGGAGAAATAACCCAACATCTTCATCAGTATGCGCATGTCGTGGTGTTTCACGGTTCTTTCCGAAGTTTTATAGACCAGCATCCGGTATTGTCGCGTGTTTCGGGAGAGGAACGAGCTTTGGGCGAAGCCGCCCGGGCGGCAGTGTCTTATATTTTTGAGCCGTCGCTTGAGGATATAATGATTTTTTTTGAGAGCGAGATTTTTGCATCGCTGTTGGGGCAGGTATTTTATGAGTCGCGTTTGGCCAAGGTCGCAAGCCGCCTTATGCTGTTGGATCGCGCCTCCCTAAATGTTGACGCGGCTTTGCGCCGTTCTTTCTTGAAACAGCGTCAGGCCCAGCGCCAGCTTGCCAATAAAAAACAGATTAATGCGTTAAGCGGCGTGGCGCTCTGGGGAACACCAACTAAGAGTTTAATCAAATCTTGATGAACACTAATTACGGCACAATCATAAGCGTTGAAGGCCAGATTGCGGAAGTTGAATTTTTGACCGGCAAACCGTCTCTGCACGATATGCTGACTTTGGAAGATGATCCTTTAATTCGTCTGGAAGTTCGCGTTTCGTCCAGGGAGGACGCCTATTTTTGTTTTGTATTCGGGGCTGTTGCTAAATTGCGCCGCGGCGCCCGGGTTTTAAATTCGGGGGAGCAACTGTCAATTCCCGTGGGACGCGGTTTCTTGGGAAGGGTGTTGGATATGTTCGGGGATCCGCTGGATGGCCAACCGCCGCCCCAAAACGAGGGCCGCCATCCGGTTTATCGCGAAAGTCCGCCCTATATTGAAATTTCGTCTAAGCAGGAAATAACCGAGACCGGAATTAAAATTATTGACCTTTTTTGTCCCTTTTTGAAAGGAGGCAAAATCGGCCTTTTGGGAGGGGCCGGGGTCGGAAAAACCGTCATGCTTACCGAACTTATACATAATATTGTGGTTTTGAAAAAAACCAGCGGAGTGGTTTCGGTATTTGCCGGAGTGGGAGAGCGTACGCGCGAGGGGCATGAACTCGTGGAGGTTTTGACAGAAAAAAACGTTTTGAATTCGGTTTCGATTATCTTGGGTCCCATGGGCGCTCCGCCGGCTCTGCGCGCTCTTACCGCATACTCCGCTCTGACTTTGGCCGAGTATTTTAAAAATGTCCTGCAGTCGGACGTGCTTTTTTTCGTGGATAATATATTCCGGTTTGCGCAGGCCGGAAACGAATTGGCCACGGTGATGCGCACTCTTCCCTCCGAAGACGGTTATCAGCCGACGCTTACTTCCGAGATGGCTGCTTTTCACGCGCGTTTGTCTTCAAACGCATCGCATTCCATAAGCGCGGTGGAGACGGTATATATTCCCAATGACGATATTACGGATGCGGCGGTGCAGTCGGTATTTGCGCATCTTGATTCGGCGGTTGTGTTTTCGCGCGACCTATACCAGCAAAATTTGCTTCCGGCCGTTGATCCTCTGGCGTCTTTTTCATCCGCCCTGTCTCCTCAAACTGCGGGCGAGCTTCATTATCAGACCGCGCGTTCTTCCCAGGCTCTTCTGAAACGCGCGTTTTCTTTGGAGCGGGTGGTGTCTTTGGTGGGCGAGTCGGAACTCTCGGTGGAAGATCGCACCACATATCAGCGCGCCAAGAAGTTGAGAAATTTCATGACCCAGCAGCTTTTTGTGGCCGAGGATCAGACTGGCGGCAAAGGGCAATATATTCCGTTAAAAATCACCATCAGCGAGGTTAATGAAATTTTGGCCGGAAAATATGATGACGTTCCGGCGGAGAAATTTCTTTACATAGGCAGTGTTAAGCAAATCAGATAAATTTTTAATTACTAATTCACCTAATTGTCTAAGTTCTAATAAAATGCAAAATAATGGAAATCCTAAAAAGTACGATTTAGAGGAAAGAACTGCAAAGTTTGGCGAAGAAATTATTGAGTTTGTCCGAAAACTGCCAAAAAACGGCATTACTCAGCGCATAATTCCCCAATTGGTTGGCGCGGGAACGGCTGTGGGTTCTAATTATTGTGAAGCTGACTGCGCCGAAAGCAACAAAGATTTTATCCACAAAATGGCGATAGCCAATAAAGAAGCGAAGGAGTCAAAACATTTTTTGCGCATGTCTGCTATGGCATCGCCGGAGCACGCCGCAGAAGCTAGAAAACTTTGGAAAGAAGCGCATGAATTGAACTTGATTTTCACTACCATTATCAAAAAAGCTAAAGAAACGGAAGTCAAGAAGCGTTTAGACAATTGAGAATTGGACATTTTATTAGGTGAATTAGAAATTAGATGAATTTGGAATTTTAGTTTTGGTTTGTGTTTTGGATTCTGTGTTTTATATATTTTTTACCACCCATGAATAACTATGTAAACAAAAACATTCCCAATCTTTCCGTCACGGTTCGCGACCGCGAAGGGGTGTTGTTCCAGGGTGAAACCGAGGCCGTTTCTTCTTTCAATGCCAAAGGGCCGTTTGATGTTTTGCCTCTGCATGCCAATTTCATTTCTTTGATTAGAAATTCCGTCACCTTGAAAATTCCCAGCTCCTCCCCCAAGGAAATTATGCTCAATTCCGGGGTTATCAAGGTTAAAGAAAATAAAGTGGAAGTGTACGTGGGAATATTACGTTAAATGCAAAATCAGACTCAAAAATCTAAATTCGAATATCGAAATTCGAAACAAATTCGAAGCTCGAATATTCAAAAACAGAATCGTTTAAGATTTGGAATTTTGGATTTGGGTATTGTTTCGGATTTCGGATTTCGGATTTCGGATTTTAAAACATTTATTTTGAGGTTTCTTTGTTTTGTGTTTTTATTGTCCGCAGCATTTACTGTACACGCCTCGATTTTTTCTGATCCATTATCGCGGGAAGAAGTTGTCCAGCGGGAAGAAGTTTCAGTTTCGGATCGTTCGTTTTTAGCAGCCATCATGGAGGAGAGTGTTTCATTTTTCCGGCGGGTGTTCGGGCGCAAAAACGCCGAGGAGCAGGCGGCGGTGCTTGACGGCCAGGCCATTCGCGCCAAAAACCGTTCGGTTCAGTCATCATCGCCTTCAGCCGTTGCGCCCGGAGTTACGATTATGACACCGAGCTTTTTCCGGCAGGAGGCGGAATTTTCCAACGAAGTAACCATTCGGGGTCTTTTGCGCGGCACGGATGTTGATTTGGGACAAGGCATAATTACCGCCTCTAACATCATATATAATATAGAAGCCGGAGACGGCATACTTGTTACCGGCGATTCCCAGCGTCCGGTGATTTCGCAGGAGTTTTGGGCGCGGAGCGGCGATCGGATTGTTACGCGCGATCCCGGGATTTCGCTTGAGATCGGCGGGGGTATTTTTCTCGGCACTCCGGCGCGCTCATCTCTTACCTTTAACGGTCCGGCTACCCTTGATTTTGCTTCCACAAGTTCTTTTCTTCTTCCGCCTGATCTTGCCAATGCCTGGACTATTTCATCTTCTGCCACCGGAAGTCCGGTTGTTACTATTTCTACCCGGGGCGGGGGCGCAGTTGGTATTGGAACCACTTCCATATCCGCCCGTTTTACGGTGGCGGCCTTTCCCGACGCGGCGCAAAATATTTTTGAAGCGCAGAATGCAAGCGGTTCTGCTGAATTTGTAATTACCGGCGGGGGAAATGTGGGAATCGGCACCTCGGCCCCGTCCGCTTCATTCTCCGTGGTGGGAAGTTCCAGTTTAGCCGGACGGGTGGATGTGGATGGGGTTTTGGATGTGTCCGGCGACACCTTCATTTCCGGCAATACGCTGATTTCCGGAAAAATGGATGTGTTCGGCACTTCAACTTTTGACGGGACGGTTACGGCCAGCACGTCTGTGTATCTTGCCGCCAAGTCCGGACGGGTTGGAATCGGCACAACGAATCCCTCTGAACTTCTTTCGGTAAATGGAGCGTTTGGAGTTACGGGTGACGCAAAATTCGCCGCAGCCGCTCTTTTGCAAACCATTATTGATTGTTCCGGCTCCGGAGTATTGGAAACCGACCCGTCCGGAAGAATTGTTTGCGGTCAGGATGCGGTGGGACAGAGCGGCGGATCCGGCGTAGTAATGCCGGGAGGCGGGGGACAGCTTGCTTATTATACGTCCGGAGCCGATATCGTGGATAATGCATATAACCTTTTCTTCATTGGAGGAAATTTGGGCGTTGGCACGTCTTCTCCGGCCACTACCACCTCTGTTGCCGGAGATATATATCTCACCGGAGGGTTGGGGGTGGGTAAAGCAACTTCGGTTCCTGGCGTGATTGAGACCACCGGCGTAATTAGCGTACAGGGATCAGGAACATCTACATTTGCCAATGGTATACAAATTGCGAATGGTTGTTTTCGTTTGCCTCAGGGATCTTGCGCTGGCGCGATTGGGTCCGGAGGCGGAGTCAATCTTGGTACTGCAAATCGCCTTGCCTATTATTCTGATGTCGCGGTGATTGATTCGGCAAATTACCTTGCGACCGATGCCGCGAATCTTCGTCTGGGAATAGGTACTACTTCTCCCTTAGCCAAACTCTCCATTCACGCCAATAACCAAGATCCGGTGCAAAATTATTTGTTCGCCATCGCATCCTCCACCGCATCTGCCACCACAACTCATTTTGTTGTAACCAATACTGGCAACGTCGGCATTGGAACGGCGGGGCCAATTTTCAAGTTGAATGTTCTGGGTGATGACAAAATAAATTCGTCTATTGGAGTACAGAGAATCTCTGAGAACGTTTATGGTCCATACCAATATTTTGTAAAGTCAAGAGGCAGTGCTACTGGCACACCTTTGGTCGGTGATTATATGGGAGGTCTTATTTGGAGTGCTTATAACGACAATAGTGAAAGGAAGAATTTAGCGGGCATTTGGGGTCAGGTAGAAGCTACAACTACTGGCTCCGAGTCGGGTTCAATTGTGTTTTTTACGGTTACCGACGGTAATATAGATGGGCCGGATGAAAGGATGATTATAAAAAGTACCGGTAACGTCGGCATCGGAACAACCACCCCCGGCTCCATCCTCTCAATACAGGGCGTCGCCAATTTCCAAGCCGCAACCTCTACATTATATACGGGCCTCACTGCTCCGGGATTCTTGGCGACTTCATCTGGATTAACTATTACAGGGGGCTCGATCAATCTTTCTTCCGGAGCAACTTCGACATTTAACAACGGCCTCGCCTTAACCAACGGCTGTTTCCTTTTGATAGATAATTCTTGCGCCGCCTCAGCCGCGGCCGGAGGCGCAATATCCGGCTGGATTGACGACGGCGCCACAGTCCGT
>Ga0209211_10001908_pt1 | contig 37510 bp, 37 predicted proteins | sample RifGroA2_FD_183992 | JGI IMG/M metagenome (GOLD analysis project Ga0209211, IMG submission 183992) | Groundwater microbial communities from Rifle, Colorado, USA - Groundwater A2 (SPAdes) (version 2) | ecosystem: Environmental > Aquatic > Deep subsurface > Groundwater | place: Rifle, Colorado... | reverse complement strand
TTATTCTCGCAACGACTGCCCTTTTTGGTTCCGGCTTGTCCGGCTTAGGGGTTAGGGCGCCGTGGTGAAGTATTAGGTGGGGGGTGTTAGTCACTTACAAGTTAAATCATGTCAAAACGTGACAAGAATGTGGCCTTGCAGCGGTTGTCATTGCGAGCGCAGCGCGGCAATCCAGCTAATCAAAAGGCCTTTATGCTTGGAAGCATCTGGATTGCCGCGTCGCTTCCCGCCACGCTTCGCTCGCGGCTAAAGGCTTATTCTCGCAACGACTGCCCTTTTTGGTTCCGGCTTGTCCGGCTTAGGCGAGGAAAATGCGCTCGCAGATGGGAAAAACTATCTAACAGACGTTGCCGATACCGAACAACTTCTGCGCCTGATCCAATCCATCATCAACACAAACCGGAGAATGCCATGGGCCACATATTTGCCGACATCCAGCTAAGCAACCCGCGCAAGCCAGAATTGCACACCATCCCTGTTCATGCTTTGGCTGATACAGGCGCTTTAATGCTTTGCCTGCCAGAACACCTGGCGATACAGCTAGAACTTGAAACCGAGAGTACCCGCGAAGTGACGGTGGCCGATGGTCGATCAATGAAAGTACCGTATGTCGGCCCCATCAAAGTCAGCTTCGAAAACCGCATGTGCTATGTAGGTGCTCTCGTCATGGGTGACGAAGTGTTGCTCGGCGCAGTTCCCATGGAAGACATGGATCTCGTGCTCTCACCCAGTCAGCATAAAATCACCGTCAATCCCGCCAGTCCCAACATTCCGCACGCGAGAGTCAAATGACCATAAAAAAGGGTAACCGAACAAGTAACCGAACAAGTAACCGAACAAGTAACCGAACAAGTACATTCGCATCCAGCCCACGCACATAAGCCATGAGTGACACCCTCAAAATTGCCGGCTACGGCGTGCTGCTCACCGAGCTCAAGGCGCGCATCCATGCCGCCCAATACGCTGCGCTACGTGCCGTCAATAAAGAACTGCTGGCCCTTTATTGGGACATCGGCAAACTGATCGAAGAGCGTCAGGAAGCCGAAGGCTGGGGTAAGGCAGTGGTCGAACGACTCTCTGCCGACCTGCGAGCCGAGTTTGGCGAGAAAAGTGGGTTCTCTGGCAGAAATCTCTGGTACATGCGCATTTTTTACCGCGAATACAAGCAGCTACCAAATCTGCAGCCATTGGCTGCAGAAATCGCCTGGACCAAAAACACCCTCATCCTCGACCGCTGCCAAAACCCGCTACAGCGCGAGTTCTACCTGCGGGCAACCGCTCGTTTTGGCTGGACACGCCGAGTGCTCGAACACCAGATCGATAACCAGACCTACGAAAAATACCTGCTCAACCAAACCAGCTTCGACAACGCCCTGCCACAAGCCATCGCCGCACAAGCCAAGCTGGCCGTCAAGGATCACTACACCTTCGACTTCCTCGAACTTTCCGACGCCCATGAAGAGCGCGAGCTTGAAGCCGCACTGCTGGCCAACGTCCAGCGTTTCCTCGCCGAAATGGGGCCGCACTTCAGCCCATCGGCGTGGCCACCTACAGCCTTACTCCGCATCTTCCCGCCGCCTACCAGCACCTGTTGCCGAACGAAGAAGAAATTCGTGATCGGTTGCAAGGCTGGATCGAGCATGGCATAACCTAACCGCCGTCCCGCCAGCACCGACTTTTTCATGAAAAACCCAACGAGCGACAACGTCGTCTGGCACCACGCCACCGTCACCCGCGAGCGGCGCGAAAAGCTCAACGGCCACAAATCCTGTGGGAAAGGGGAAAAGGGTAGCGTCCCCTTTTTCGGCCCTTTTTGTGATAAATTCGTAATTTCCAACTTTCCAACCTGGAGTCGTCGTGGGTAATCTTGTGCGCGTCAAGGAAAAATATCAGGTCACCATCCCGGCGCAGTTGCGCGAGCTTGTTCCGCTGCATACCGGTGACTATCTCGAAGCCTCGGTTTACATGGATGGTATTTTGCTGCGCCCGAAGCGCTGGGTGGATACACCCAGGCGCAAATCGGGCATTTTGGAATTTCTGCACGAATCGCGCACGGCAACAAGATCCCGTGAAGAAATCGACACCGCATTATCCGCTGACCGCGCCTCATGGGATCGATAATCAGGCCGGAGGCAACGGTTTATCTCGATACCAATGCCATTATTTATCTGACCGAGGGCAATCCCGATTTCAAGGCCTCCATTGCGGGGCTTTTTGTCGAAATCGAGCAGGCGGACGCGCGACTGGTCACCAGCGAGCTTACCTTTACCGAGGTTTTGGTGATGCCGCTTCGTGTCGGCAATGACGAGCTGGTGGCGGCCTATGAACGGCTTCTGGACACCATTGTGGAGCCGATTCCACTTGGGCGGCAGGAGTTGTTCCTGGCCGCGAAACTACGGGCAACCACCCCAAAATTGCGCACCCCGGATTCACTCCATCTGGCAACGGCGATACTTGTCGGCGCCGATGTTTTTGTGAGTGGCGATACCGGGATTGACGTGCCGGCACCCATGCAAAAATACCTGCTTTAGCATGACCACCAAGACCCCCAAAATCCACATCGCCGGCCACCGCGGCATGGTCGGCTCGGCTATCGTTCGCCATCTGCAAGCTATGGATTGCCACGCTTCGCTCGCAATGACAGCGGATACGTCATTGCGAGGAGCGTCAGCGACGCGGCAATCCATGCCTTCTGCGAACATCGTCACCCGCACCCACCCCGAACTCGACCTCACCAACCAGGCCGCCGTCCGCGCCTTCTTCGAAACCGAAAAGCCCGACCAGGTCTACCTCGCCGCGGCCAAAGTCGGCGGCATCCACGCCAACAACACCTACCCGGCCGAGTTCATCTACCAGAACCTGATGATCGAAGCCAACATCATCGACGCCGCCTTCCGCAATGGCGTCAAAAAACTGCTGTTCCTCGGCTCCAGCTGCATCTACCCCAAGCTCGCCCCGCAACCCATGCGCGAAGACGCCCTGCTCACCGGCACGCTGGAATAAACCAACGAGCCCTACGCGCCATCGCCAAGATCGCCGGCATCAAGCTCTGCGAAAGCTACAACCGCCAATACGGCCAAAGCCACGACATCGACTACCGCAGCGTCATGCCCACCAATCTCTACGGCCCCGGCGACAACTACCACCCGGAAAACGCCCACGTCATCCCGGCCCTTATCCGCCGCTTTCACGAAGCCAAGGCCAGCCACGCCCCCAGCGTCGCCATCTGGGGCACCGGCACGCCCAGGCGCGAATTCCTCTACGTCGACGACATGGCCGCCGCCAGCGTGCACATCATGAACCTCGACAAAACCACCTACGCCCGGCACACCCAGCCCATGCTCAGCCAAATCAACGTCGGCAGCGGGCACGACATCACCATCAAGGAACTGGCCGAAACCATCGGCAAAGTCGTCGGCTACACCGGCGAAATCACCTTCGACCCCAGCAAACCCGACGGCACCCCGCGCAAGCTGATGGACAGCCGCCGCCTCAACGCCCTCGGCTGGCAGGCCAAAATTGGCCTGGAAGAAGGGCTGGCCATGGCATATCAAGACTTCTTGCCGCTCACGGAAGATTACTCATGAGCAGCATCAAGCTCTTCGAGAACAAGCATGTGCGCTCCCGGTGGGATGCCGAGCGCGAGGCGTGGTATTTCAGCATTGTCGATGTGGTGGCGATCCTGACCGACAGCCCTAATCCACGCAAATACTGGAGCGTTCTTAAAACGCGACTTAAGAAGGAAGGCAGTCAGTTGGCTACAAACTGTAGTCAACTGAAAATGCGCTCGGCGGATGGCAAAAACTATCTGACCGATGTCGCCGACACCGAACAGCTTCTGCGCCTGATCCAATCCATACCCTCGCCCAAGGCCGAGCCCTTCAAGCAATGGCTGGCCCGTGTGGGATACGAACGCATCGAAGAAACCGAAGACCCGGAACTGGCACTCGACCGCGCCATGGAGACCTACCTCAAAAAAGGCTATTCCCGCGACTGGATCAACCAGCGCCTGAAAAGCATCGAGGTACGTAAAGAACTCACCGACGAATGGGAAGATCGAGGCATCCAGAAGGGCCGTGAATTCGCCATCCTCACCGACGAGATTACCAAAGCCTGGACGGGGCTCAGCACACGGGAATACAAGCAGATCAAATCGCTCAAGAAAGAGAACCTGCGCGATCACATGACCAACATGGAACTGGTGCTCAACATGCTGGCCGAAGCGACCACCACCGAAATATCCCGCCAGAAAAAGCCCGAAGGCTTTGATGAAAACAAAGAAATTGCCCAACAAGGCGGCACCATCGCCGGCAACACCCGCAAAGAAATCGAAGCCAAGTCAGGCAAACCCATCATCACCACAAAGAACGCAAAGCAACTCAAATGAAACGCAGCTTGAAAATGGAGAGTAGGTAGTGGGAAGTAGGGAGCCGAGACCGCATGAAAAGCTTGAAGCATGGCAACAGGCTATGCGCCTCGTAAAGGCCATTTATGGCCAGACCCAGTCTTTTCCCAAGGAAGAGATGTTTGGTCTTACTCAGCAAATGCGCCGGGCGGCGGTATCCATTCCATCCAACATTGCCGAAGGCGCAGCTCGGCAGGGCGCAAGGGAATACGCGCACTTCATCTCAATTGCCCGCAGTTCGCTATCGGAAATAGAAACCCAACTACAAATTGCCCAGATGCTCGGCTACTGCAACGAATCCGAAAGTCTCAACGAAACCCTCGATAAACTAGGCCGTCTACTAACCGGCCTCCACAAGAAATGGTCCCAATCATGACCCCCCACTCCCCACTCCCCACTCCCCAATCCCCGCGCGTAGCCCTCATCACCGGCATCACCGGCCAGGACGGCGCCTACCTCGCCGAACTGCTGCTCGAAAAAGGCTACATCGTCCACGGCATACGCCGTCGTGCCTCGCTATTCAACACAGATCGCATCGATCACCTGTATCAAGACCCCCACTTGGCAGGTACGCGCTTGTTTTTGCACTACGGCGACATGACCGACAGCTCCAGCCTGATTCGCATCATCAAGCAGGTCCAGCCTGACGAAATCTACAACCTCGCCGCCCAATCGCATGTGGCAGTCAGCTTCGAAGAGCCCGAATACACCGCCAATTCCGATGCACTCGGCGCCCTGCGTATCCTCGAAGCTGTCCGCCTGCTCGGCTTTGAGAAGAAAACCCGCTTCTACCAGGCCAGCACCTCCGAGCTCTACGGCCTGGTGCAAGAAACCCCGCAGAAGGAAACCACCCCCTTCTACCCGCGCAGCCCCTACGCCGTCGCCAAACTCTACGCCTACTGGATCACCATCAACTACCGCGAAGCCTACGGCATCTACGCCTGCAACGGCATCCTCTTCAATCACGAAAGCCCGGTACGCGGCGAAACCTTCGTCACCCGCAAGATCACCCGCGCCCTGGCCAGAATCAAACTCGGCCTGCAAGACTGCCTGTATCTCGGCAACATGAATTCACTCCGCGACTGGGGCCACGCCAAAGACTACGTAGAAATGCAGTGGCTCATGCTGCAACAGGAAAAACCCGAAGACTTCGTCATCGCCACCGGCGTCCAATACAGCGTGCGCGACTTCGTCAACGCCGCCGCCAGGGAACTCGGCATGCAAATCCGCTGGGAAGGCCAAGGCGTAGATGAAAAAGGCTACTGGATCAATTCGTCATTGCGAGGAGGCGCAGCCCGTCATTGCGAGGAGCAACGCGACGAAGCAATCCAGTCACTGCCGTCATTGCGAGGAGGCGCAGCCGACGCGGCAATCCAGAGCAATCCCATCGTCGCTGTCGATCCCCGCTACTTTCGCCCCACCGAAGTCGAAACGCTTCTAGGGGATGCCACCAAAGCGCGCGAGAAGCTAGGCTGGACACCCAAAATCACCTTCGACGAACTCGTCGCAGAGATGGTGCGAGAAGACCTCAAATCCGCCGAACGCGACGAACTGATCAAACGCCACGGCTACAAATCGATGGACTACCACGAGTAATGAGCGAAACCGTCGTGCCCCGTCGTGCCCTGATCTGTGGCGTATCCGGCCAGGACGGCGCTTACCTCGCACAATTGCTGTTGACCAAAGGCTACCAAGTCTGGGGTACCTCCCGCGATGCACAAATGAATGCGTTTGCCGGCTTGCAGTCATTGGGCATTCGCGACCAGATCAAGGCGCTGTCCATGTCGCCCGTCGACTTCCGCAGCGTATTGCAGGTGATTTCCGAGATACGTCCCCATGAAATATATAATCTGGCCGGGCAGTCCTCGGTTGGGTTTTCCTTCGGACAACCCCTCGAAACCATGGAAAGTATCGCTTTCGGAACCTTGAATCTGCTGGAAGCGATTCGCTTTGTCGACTCATCGATACGTTTTTACAACGCCGGATCGAGCGAATGCTTTGGAGATACCGGGGGGGCTCCGGCAGACGAACAAACTCCATTCCGCCCGAGAAGCCCGTACGCGGTAGCCAAGGCCGCTGCCACATGGCAAGTCGCTGTCTACCGCGAATCGTATGGTTTGTTTGCATGTACCGGCATTCTGTTCAATCATGAGTCGCCGCTAAGGCCCGAGCGCTTTGTAACGAAAAAAATCGTTGCCGCTGCCTGCCGAATCGCCAAAGGCAGTGATGAGAAACTCAGCTTGGGAAATATCGATATCCGCCGGGATTGGGGCTGGGCGCCGGAGTACGTTGATGCAATGTGGCGCATGCTTAATCACGAAACCCCGGAAGACTTTGTTATAGCGACGGGGATCACTCAGAGCTTGCAAGATTTCATCGCGACCGTTTTTTCCGAGGCGGGTCTGGATTGGCGTGCGCATGTGGTGTCAGATCCCGGCTTGCGTCGCCCCTCCGATCCACCGGAAAGCAAGGCCAACCCCGACAAGGCGAAAAACTTGCTGGCATGGGGATCCACCTGTTCCGGGGCCGATGTCGCCAAACGAATGTACGCCGCTGAATGCGGCCAATCAGTTATCGGGTTGAATAAGGGAGAAGCAAATGTTTAGACGTGAAGATATATGTGATGAACCGTTCGTCATCGCCGAGGTTGGCCAAAATCACCAAGGCGATTTGGCGACTGCTCGGGAATTCATACGGATTTTCGCCTTCGAAGGCGCCGATGCCGTCAAATTTCAGACGCGCAACAATAAATATCTGTTCTCGCAGGATGCATATGAGGCACCTTACGCAAGTGAAAATGCGTTCGCCGATAATTATGGGGCGCACAGGGAGAAGCTCGAACTCAAGCCAGAATGGCTGCCGATCTTGAAGGAAGACTGCATCAAGCACGGCGTCAAGTTCATGTCGACTCCTTTTGATGAGCCAAGTCTCGAACTTCTCAAGCAAATCGATGTTGATATTTTAAAAGTAGCCTCCTTCGATCTGGGCAATCTTCCGCTCATCCACCGTATTGCTGCCATGGGCAAACCGGTGGTAATGAGTGTAGGCGGCGGCAAGATCGACCAGATTCGTTCGAGTGTCGAGGTTTTGCTTAATCATCATGATGAAGTGGCGATACTCCACTGTGTGTCCGAGTATCCCTGCGAGTACAGCCGGTTAGGTTTGGATAACATCGAGGTGCTGATCAAGGAATTCCCTAAGTGCACGATCGGTTCCTCGGATCATTTCAATGGGACGTTGTCCGGCCCGGTTGCCTATCTGAAGGGCGCTCGTGTTTTTGAGAAGCATGTCACGCTCAATCGTGCCTGGAAGGGAACAGACCATAGCTTTGCCCTTGAACCCGAAGGATTCCGAAAGTTTGTGCGCGACATCAAACGCGTCCGCTACATGATGCCGCCCAAGCCAGCGGATGATCTGGGCAATGAACGTGTTTTCAAGAAGCTTGGGAAATCATTGATTGCATATGTGGATATTCAAGCCGGAGAAAAGATCAGTTTGGAAAACCTGTCAGGACGAATATTCAACACCCAGTACATTCCAGTGCGGGAGTCAAATCAGGTGATTGGCAGCATCGCAAAGGTGAATATCGCCAAGGGCGAGCCGATCCACTATTCGGACATCGAAGGTTGACAACCAGAAGGATGCACGAATGATCAGCCCGAAATTGCTTGCCTCTGTCCAGTTGATCGCCTTCGATTTCGATGGCGTATTCACTGACAACACCGTCTATGTCACGCAGGAGGGCATTGAGTCAGTGCGCTGCTGGCGCAGTGACGGATTGGGACTTTCAAGGTTGCGCAGCATTGGTGTACAATCTTTCATTATTTCGACGGAAGCGAATTCAGTTGTTACGGCGCGTGCCAATAAATTGAAAATGCCCTGCAAGCAAGGCATCGAAGACAAAGCCGAGGCGATTCTCGAAACCTGCCGGGAACTCGGGATTTCGCCAGAACAAACCATGTTCGTCGGTAACGACATCAACGATATTCCAGCCTTCAAATCGATAGGCGTACCCGTTGCTGTTGCAGACGCCTACCCTGAGGTATACCCGCACGTTCTTTTCCGTACCGAGAAACCGGGTGGTTTCGGCGCAGTGCGCGAGGTGTGCGACCTGATTTTTCATGCCAGAAATGGCAGTTGGAATGGACTCTAAGCAATGACCACGGATGCACTCTTCGATGTCAGCCAGCAAATCGTCCTGATCACCGGAGTTTCTGGCCAATTGGGCGGCGAATACGCCAAAGCATTTCTTGATCGCGGTGCCCGTGTCGCTGGACTGGATGTCCGCCCGTCGGTAGGAAGCGAAGCGCTGGCAGCGCATTACCCGGTCAATTACCTATTCTGCGCATCGGACGTCACAGTCAAGGCCTCCCTGCAACAAGCTCTGAATGAAATCGTCTCCAAGTTCGGCATACCTACCGTATTGATCAACAACGCCGCCATCGACTCCCCCCCTTCCGCGCCACCCGAAGAAAACGGCCCCTTCGAAGACTACCCGGAAGCCTCCTGGGACAAGGTCATTGACGTTAATCTCAAAGGCGCTTACCTCAGCTGCCAAGTCTTCGGGGCGGCGATGGCCAAAGCAGGCAAAGGTTCGATCATCAATATCGCCTCGATCTATGGTGTCGTGTCGCCCGATCAGAACCTCTACGAATACCGTCGCAAGCGGGGTGAAGTCTTTTTCAAACCCGTAGCCTATTCGGCCTCAAAATCCGGCATCCTGAACCTGACCCGCTATCTGGCCGTGTATTGGGCCAAACAGGGCGTGCGGGTCAACTCCCTGACCATCGCTGGCGTCTTCAACAACCAGGAGCAGGCCTTTCTCGATGCCTATTGCGGGCGCATCCCCGTCGGGCGCATGGCCAACGTCGATGAATACAACGGCTCGGTGCTCTTCCTGGCGAGTGAAGCCTCGCGCTACATGACGGGCACGAATCTCGTCATCGATGGCGGCTGGACGGCGATCTGATCATGGCGACCAACACTCCCAGGACTCCCAACTGGATCAACGGTCAGGAAACCCAGCCGGAAAACGATGCTTGGCTTGACAAGTTCAATCCTCATACGGGCGAGTTGCTCTGTCATGTCGCCGATTCATCGGCCGCAGACACACGCCACGCCATTACTGCTGCGGCAGACACCTTCACGGCATGGTCTGAACTCACACCCGTCAAGCGCGGCCAAGTCCTCGGCGACATCATCGCTTCGATGAAGCGGCGTGCTGACGATCTGGCCGACTGCATTGCTATTGAAACCGGCAAGCCACCACAAGATGCTAAAGGCGAAGTCGGCGGCGCCATTCTTCAGGCGGAGTTCTTCGCCGGCGAAGGCATGCGCCTGCATGGGCGGTCGCTCACATCCGGCACCCCGGGCAAATACAGCCACACCATCAGGCAGCCGCGCGGCGTCGCCGGTCTGATCGTCCCGGCCAACACCCCCATCGCCAACATTGCCTGGAAAACCTTCCCCGCCTTGATCTGCGGAAACACCGTAGTCATGAAAGCCGCTGAAGATTCCCCGCGCATCGCAAACCTTTTTGCTCAAATCACCAAAGAAGCCGGCTTGGCGGATGGCGTATTCAATGTCGTGCAAGGCCGCGGACAGCCAGCAGGTGCCATACTGGTCGAAGATCCGCGAGTTGCTGTCATCAGCTTTACGGGTTCGACAGGGGTTGGCCGCTGGATCGCCGGGGTCGCGGGTAGGCGCCTGGCGCGCGTATCGCTTGAGCTCGGCGGCAAAAACCCCTTTGTCGTCTGTGACGACGCCGATCTCGATCAGGCGGTGCATTGGGCATCGCTTTCTGCCTTCAGCAATGCCGGCCAGCGCTGCGCCGCAGGCAGCCGGATTCTGGTGTTCAAGGCGGTCTATGACATCTTCCGTGACAAGCTCGTCGCCAAGGCCAAAAGCCTGAAACTCGGTGTCAGCGCCGGCTGCGATCTCGGACCTGTCATCAACAAGCGCCAGCAGCAAAACATCCTCGCCGCCATCGAAACAGCCAAGGCCGAAGGTGGCCGGGTACTCTGCGGCGGTGCAGCGCCATCCGACCCTGAATTCGCGAACGGCTATTACATCCAGCCCACGGTCATCGAAGGCCTGCAACCCTTTGCCGAACTGAGCTGCAAGGAAGTCTTCGGCCCCGTGGTTACATTGCATCCGGTCGATGACCTGGCGGATGCCCTCAAACTGGCCAATTCCACCGAATACGGCCTCACCGCAGCCATCCACACGCGCAACGTCGACCGTGCCATGTGGTTTGCCCAACGCGTCAAAGCCGGCGTCGCCAACATCAACCTGGGTACTTTCGGTAGCGAGCCGCACATGCCCTTCGGCGGTTTTGGCGCATCCGGCAACGGCACGCGCGAACCTGGGGTGGAAGCGCTGGACGTGTATTCAGAATTGAAGAACATCTCCTTCCTCACCCGCGGCAACCTGATCTGACAGCATGAAACCCAAATCCGTCGCCTTCATCCCCGCCCGGTCCGGTTCCAAGCGGGTGCCCAACAAGAACATCAAGTCTCTGGGCGGCCACCCCATGCTCGCCTACACCGTCCGCGCCGCCATCGACAGCTGTGTGTTCGATGCCGTGATCTGCTCCACGGACAGCCAGTTGTACGCCGACGTCGCCGGCCACTATGGCGCCGAGGTGCCGTTCCTGCGTTCAGCCGAAATCTCCGACGACAAATCGCCCGATATCGAATGGGTCGTCTGGATGTTGCAGCAACTCAAGGCGCAGGGCCGCGACTACGAAATCTTCAGCATCCTGCGCCCGACCAGCCCGTTCCGACTGCCGGAAACCATACGACGCGCCTGGGATGCATTCACCAGCGATCCCAATGCCGACTCCCTGCGCGCCATCGAAAAGTGCAAGCAACACCCCGGGAAAATGTGGGTCGTGCGCGGCAAGCGCATGCTGCCGGTAATGCCTTTCACCAACGGCACGACCCCCTGGCACAGCAGCCAATACGCTGCGCTGCCGGAAATCTACGCGCAGGACGCCAGCCTTGAAGTCGCCTGGTCCCGCATCGCGCTGGAGCACAATACGATAGCCGGCGAAGCCATCATCCCCTTCATCAGCCAAGGGCTTGAAGGCTTCGACATCAACGAACCCGAAGACTGGCTGCTGGCCGAGCATTACCTTGCCAAAGGCGAGGCACGTCTGCCTGCAATCAGTCACACCCCTTACCTAATTAACGAATAACGGAGCACCCATGGGCGATCAAGTTGGAGTAGCCGTCAGCGGCACCCTGTATTACGTACCTTTCAAAGAATTCGAGCGCATCCGCGCCTTGCCGATGCTCCCTGTTGAAAAAACAGCACTGTTTGCCGCGCTGTGCCGCATCAACACCCTTTACATGATTGCCCGTGCCGGCTCCGGCCACATCGGCAGCAGCTTCAGCAGCATGGACATCATGTCCTGGCTGCAACTCAACGAACTGCGCACCCCACCAGAAGGCGACACCACCTCGCCACGCGATATCTTCTTCTCCTCCAAGGGGCACGATGCCCCCGGCCTCTACAACACCTTCATCGGCCAGGGCAAGCTGGATTTCGAGCTGATCCACCAACTGCGCCGCCTCGGCGGCTTGCCCGGTCACCCCGATATCTCCACCCCCAATATCGTCACCAACACCGGCTCGCTCGGCATGGGTGTTTCCAAGGCCAAGGGCATGGTGGTCGCCAATCGACTGCTCAAGCGGCCCGGCAATGTCTATGTGCTCACCGGCGATGGTGAATTGCAGGAAGGGCAGTTCTGGGAATCCTTGATTTCCGCAACCAACAATAATCTGCACGAGATCACCGTCATCATCGACCATAACAAGCTGCAATCCGACACCTTGCTTTCAAAAGTCAGCGACTTGGGCGATCTCGAAGCCAAGCTGGCGGCCTTCGGCTGGCATGTCAGCCGCTGCGACGGTAACGACCTTAATGCCTTCTCGCAAACACTGGCGGCGACCAAAACCATCACTGACAAGCCCAAAGTCATCATCGCCGATACCATCAAAGGCAAGGGTGTCTCCTTCATGGAACACACGTCGATCGATTCCGATGTCGAGTTCTACAAGTTCCATAGCGGCGCGCCAACCGACGTTGGCTATGTCAAAGCCGCACAAGAACTGATCGACGCAGCGAACGCCCGCCTTCAATCTCACGATGCAGGATTGCTGGAACTCGAAACAGTCGTTCGCCCCGCCGCCATTCAGCCCGAAAACCCGCAGCGGCTGATTCAGGCTTACTCGAACGCTCTGATCGAACAAGCGCGCAAGAACCCCAAGATTGTCGCGCTCGATGCTGACCTCATCCTCGACACCGGCCTGATTCCTTTCCAAAAGGAATTCCCCGATCGCTTCATCGAATGCGGCATCGCCGAGCAGGACATGGTGTCGCAGGCAGGCGGAATGGCCTTGCAGGGACTGCTGCCCGTTGTACATTCCTTCGCCTGTTTCCTCTCGGCCAGGCCGAACGAACAGATTTACACCAACGCCACCGAGCTGGAAAAAATCATCTACGTCGGCTCGCTTGCCGGTGTAGTCCCCGGAGGGCCGGGACATTCCCACCAGGCGGTGCGCGACATCTCCGCGCTGGCGGCGATCCCCGGCCTCACCATGATGGAACCCTGCTGCGAGGCCGAGGTCGCCATGCTTCTGGACTGGGCAATCGTTACGAATAAAGCCAGCAGTTATTTGCGCCTCGTTAGCTTGCCTTGGGTGCTGCCGTATGAATTGCCGGCTGGCTACCAGCCTCAGTTGGGAAAAGGGGGGATACTCATCGAAGGCCAGGATGCAGCCATCATCGCCTATGGCCCGGTTATGTTGTCCTCGGCAGTGCAGGCAGCGCAGGAGCTGAAGATCGAGCATGGTATTGCCGTGAAAGTAATCAATCTGCCCTGGCTGAACTATGTCGATGCCGACTGGCTGGTCGAAGTGTTGGGCGACTGCAAGGCCGTTTTCTCTATCGACAATCATTATTTGATCGGCGGACAGGGTGATCGAATTGCTGATGCCATGGCATCGAAGGGCATCACAAGCACGAAACTGCATCGGCTTGCACTGAAGGAAATACCGGAGTGTGGGACGAATCCAGAAATACTCCGCGAACACCGTCTGGACTCAGATTCACTGGTTCAGCATGTGGTTAATGTCCTCCAACCATGAAAGCCGTCATCCTCGCCGGTGGTCTCGGCACCCGCATCTCTGAAGAAACCCACCTCAAGCCCAAGCCCATGATCGAGGTGGGTGGCAAACCCATCCTTTGGCACATCCTCAAGATGTATTCTGCCCATGGCGTAAATGATTTCGTCATCTGCTGCGGCTACAAGGGCTATGTCATCAAGGAATACTTTGCCAATTACTTCTTGCACATGTCCGATGTCACCTTTGACATGGCAGACAACCGCATGGAAGTGCATCATCAGAAGGCCGAACCCTGGAAAGTGACCCTGGTCGACACCGGGGATGACACCCTGACCGGCGGTCGCCTCAAGCGCGTTACCCCGTACATCGAAAACGAAGACGCCTTTTGCTTCACTTATGGCGACGGCGTCAGCGATGTTGATATCGGCGCATCCATCAAGTTTCACCAGCAACACGGCAAGTTAGCCACCGTCACAGCCGTGCAACCCCCCGGCCGCTATGGCGCGCTGGAGTGCTCGGGCGACCAGGTCACCGGATTTGTAGAAAAGCCCCGTGGTGATGGTGGCCTTATCAACGGCGGTTTTTTTGTCCTTTCCCCAAAATGTTTGCAACTCATTGAAGGTGACCAAAGCAGTTGGGAAGGTGAACCGCTCACACAACTCGCCAAAATGAACGAAATGATGGCCTTTGAGCATCAAGGCTTCTGGCAACCCATGGATACCCTGCGCGACAAGAACTTGCTGGAAGAATTATGGGATTCGGGCCGGGCGCCCTGGAAGAACTGGGAATGACGTTAAAAGCAGAGTTCTGGCGCGGCAAGCGAGTCCTTCTGACCGGTCACACCGGATTCAAAGGAGGCTGGCTGGCGCTGTGGCTTCAGCAGCTTGGCGCACAAGTTACCGGCATCGCATTGGCACCGAATACCAAGCCAAATCTCTTTGAAGCAGCCGGCATTGTCGAAAGCATCAGCAGCCATTTTTGTGACATCCGCGATAGCGCTGCGCTGTCTGAAATCATTCGCCAAGCGAAGCCAGAGCTCGTCTTCCACCTTGCGGCACAACCGCTGGTGCGAGCCAGCTACCGCGACCCCCTTGCTACCTACGCCACCAACGTCATGGGCACCGCCCATGTACTCGACGCCTTGCGCGGACTAGACAGCACCAAAGTCGCCGTCATGGTCACCACCGACAAGGTCTACCGCAACAACGAATGGCTCTACCCCTATCGTGAAGCCGACGCCCTCGGCGGCCATGACCCTTACAGCGCCAGCAAAGCCGCCAGCGAAATCGTCATCGCCAGCTATCGCGATGCCTACCTGGCCGCTCAGGGCATTGCCGTCGCCAGTGTCCGCGCCGGCAATGTCATCGGCGGTGGCGACTGGTCCGAGGACAGATTGATTCCCGACGCCGTGCGCGCCTGGCAAACCGCAACCCCGCTCGAAATCCGCCGCCCGGATGCTATTCGCCCCTGGCAACATGTGCTCGAACCCTTAGCCGGTTACCTGACATTGGCGCAAAAACTCTGGCAGCGGCCCGGCCTCGCAGACGCCTACAACTTCGGCCCCCAGACCCACGAAACCGCCACAGTACGCACTGTCATCGAGCAAGCCCGCATCGCCTTTGGCGCGGGCGAGGTGACCTATGGTGACGGTACCAGCGGCCCGCACGAAGCCGGCTGGTTGGCGCTGGAAACTGCCAAAGTGCGAGAAACTTTGGGTATCACCCCGCAATGGCCCTTGGTCGAAACCATTAAACGCACCATGGCTTGGTACCGCTCCCACATTGAAGGAGCCGACGCCCGTGGCTTGTGCGCAGCAGAAATCGCCGCATACGAGGCCAGTCTGACCAAAGAGGTCAATCCGTGAATCGTTTCACCATCACCGATCTCCCCCTGGCCGGCCTCAAGCGCACCGAGCGCCAGCGTCTGGGAGACAGCCGTGGCTTCCTCTGCCGCTTGTTTTGTGCAGAAGAACTCGCCAGCGCCGGCTGGCGAAAACCCATTGCCCAAATCAACCACACACACACCGCCCAACGCGGCACCGTGCGCGGCATGCACTACCAGCATCCACCCCATGCCGAGATGAAGCTGGTCAGTTGCTTGCAAGGCGAAGTATGGGATGTGGCCATCGACCTGCGAACCAATTCGCCTACCTTTCTCCGCTGGCATGCCGAGATATTGTCGGCTGACAACAACCGCGCGCTGCTTATCCCCGAAGGCTTTGCTCATGGTTTTCAGACGCTCAGCGACGATGTGCAACTCCTGTATTGCCACACTACCGCCCACAGCCCGGCGTCAGAAGCAGCGTTGAACGCACAAGACCCGCGCCTGGCCATCGCCTGGCCATTGGCCATTACCGAAATTTCGCCAAGAGACGCCCAGCATCCGCTGATCGCCCCGACATTTGAAGGAATTTTGCTTTGAACTGCCGCCATTGCGCCACCCCACTTGAGCACAGCTTTCTCGACCTCGGCTTTGCGCCCCCGTCAAACGCCTACCTGTCAGCGCAGGACTTGCAGCACCCGGAAAAATATTACCCGCTCAATGTCAAAGTCTGCGCCCATTGCTGGTTGGTGCAAACCGAAGACTATGCCCAGGCCGACGAACTTTTCAGTGCCGACTACGCCTACTTCTCCAGCACCTCGACCAGTTGGCTGACCCATGCCGCGAGCTATGCGGCAAAGATGATCGATAAGCTGGGACTCAACAATGACAGCCACGTCATCGAAGTCGCCGCCAACGACGGCTACCTGCTCAAAAACTTTGTCGCCGCCGGCATTCCCTGCCTGGGCATTGAGCCCACTGCCAGCACTGCCGTCGCCGCCGAAAAGCTGGGCATACCCGTCCTGCGCGAGTTCTTTGGCGAAGCCCTTGGCAAACGCCTGGCCGCAGAAGGCAGGCAGGCCGACCTGATTGCTGGCAACAACGTCTATGCCCACGTGCCCGACATCAACGACTTCACTCGCGGCCTCAAAGCTGTCCTCAAGCCCAACGGCACCATTACGCTGGAATTCCCCCACCTGCTGCAACTCATCAAACACACCCAGTTCGACACCATCTACCACGAGCACTTTTCCTATCTCTCGCTCTACACGGTTGAACGGATCTTCAAAGCCGCCAACCTGCGTATCTGGGATGTCGAACAATTGCCCACCCATGGGGGCAGCTTGCGCGTCTATGGCTGTCATGCCGAAGACACGCGATCCAGCACAGAAGCCGTGGCGAAGTTGCTGGCCGAAGAAGCTAGCCGCGGACTACAAACCCTGACCACCTACCAAAACTTCCAGGCACGTGCTGACCGAGTGAAAGACGACTTGCTCAGCTTTTTGATCGAACAAAAACGCACCGGCAATAAAGTCGCGGCCTACGGCGCCGCTGCCAAAGGCAATACCCTGCTCAATTACGCCGGCGTCAAAACCGATCTGCTGCCCTTCGTCTGCGACGCCGCCGCCGCCAAACAGGGAAAATTCATGCCGGGCAGCCATATCCCCATCCTGCCCCCCAGCGCCTTGGCTGCAAATTCGCCGGACTATGTACTCATCCTGCCGTGGAACATCGCTGCAGAAGTTAAGCAACAAAACGCCGCGCTCATCGCCCAAGGCACCAAATTCATTACCGCCGTGCCTCATCTCGCGGTTCACGATTAACTGCCGTCTCGCCAGCGCCGACTTTTGGAATACCGCCAATGAGTAACCGAATCCTCTACACCAAACCCTCCATCACCGAACTGGAAGTGCGCTACGCCACCGATGCCGCCGCCAACGGCTGGGGTGATCACTGTTACGACTACATCAACCGCTTCGAAGCCGCCTTCAGGCAACACCTTGGCGTTCAATACGCCATAGCTACCTCCAGTTGCACTGGCGCACTGCACATGGGCATGGCGGCATTAGGCATTGGCCCTGGTGATGAAGTCATTCTGGCCGACACGAACTGGATTGCAACAGCATCTCCCATTGTGCACTTGGGAGCAAAACCAGTATTCGTCGATATTTTGGAAGACTCTTGGTGCCTGGATCCAGCCCTAGTGGAGGCTGCGATCACACCAAAAACCAAGGCCATCGTTGCCGTACATCTCTACGGCAACCTGTGCGATATGGATGCCTTACTTGCCATTGGCGAAAAGTACGGCGTTCCGGTCATTGAAGACGCCGCAGAGGCCATTGGCTCTGTCTATCATGGCAAACGCGCCGGTTCAATGGGTAAGTTTGGGGCTTTCTCATTTCATGGCACTAAAACTATAACCACTGGCGAAGGCGGTATTTTTGTCACCAATGACGCAGAACTCTACGAGCAGGTGCTGACCTTGAGTAATCATGGCCGAGCAAGAGGACAAACCACACAGTTTTGGCCCGATATGGTGGGCTTTAAATACAAGATGTCGAATCTTCAGGCAGCGATCGGTTGCGCCCAAATGGAGCGAATTGACGAGTTGATTGGGCAAAAGCGACGGATATTCAGTTACTATCGGGAGCAGTTGTGTCATCTGCCGGGTGTATCAATGAATCCGGAGCCCGATGGAACAGCCAATGGCTATTGGATGCCCACTGTAGTCTTTGCACCGGAAACTGGCATCCGCCGTGAAGATATTCAAAGCGCATTTGCTGCCGAAACAATCGATGCTCGAGTCTTTTTTTGGCCGTTGTCCTCACTACCGTTTTTTGGCGAGGCATGCCTCGATAGCACAAATAGTCAATCCATCCCCGGTCGAGCGATCAATTTGCCTTCGTATCACGATCTGACAGCCAGTGATCTTGAGCGCGTATGTGACGTGGTCAAGCAACTTGTCAGTCAATCTCGCCTCAAGCAGGCAGATGCTGGCGAGGGCGATGTACCGTTGGCCCTAAACATTCAGGACGAAATCTCGATCAGGAATGGGCAAGGACGTGTCCTGGGGCGACTAAGGCGCATAACGGCTGTGGATCTGACTGACAGCGCCCTTATTTCTGCTCTGACGGCATGGCGGAACAGCAATCAACGTTTCTTTCTAACCCAATTTCAAGCTACGGAGAGTAGGACTGCCAATTGGCTCCGGGACTCGGTGGTCATGGACAACTCTCGTGCGATGTACCTGATCCAGGACAATTCAAATGTCAATGTAGGTCATCTGGGGATACTGCATCTGGATTCCGACACCCCTGAACTTGATAATATGATTCGAGGCGTGTCTGACGGTGATCCCAAGATAATGTATTGGGCTGAGATCGCATTGGTTAATTCACTGCTAGTGGCAAGAGGTGCGGCGAAAGTGTGTCTCCATGTTCTGTCAAACAACTGGATTCCAATTGGAATACATCAGTTGATAGGATTCGAAACAGCAGAGAAACTGAGTGTGTCAAAAAAGAATCTGGAAGGCGAAATCCATTATTTGATTGATTCGGATGAAGGGGAGCCGCAGAAATTCAAATGCTTGCGAATGGTGCTTAGCCGTTCCAAATTCCGTCACTTTTTATCGTCTAACACCACTTGGGATTAACCGCTATGAGAGAGAAGATAATTGAGGTGATGGGTGAAATTGCTGAAGCTGGTGGCCTGAAGCTAGTTGCCCCATTGCTAGATGAAACCGTCCTGCTGGAAAGTGGGTTGGACTCCTTGGGATTTGCCGTTCTGGTGACTCGGCTCGAAGAGGACTTGGGCTATGATCCTTTCACTCTGATGGAAGAACCTGTATACCCGCGGACCCTTGGGGACTTTGTTGCGATCTATGAACGGTATCGTCTGCCGCGATAATGCGCAATTTCCTTTCATTGCTCGAAAAGCAAGATCAGAAGCGGATTGCGCTCATATCCCCGAGCGGGCACCACCGTCTGGCAGAGCTGATGACGCGAGCCCATGAAAGGAGATCAAACGCCTTGGTGGGAGTCCGGCATGCCGTTGTGCGCAATAGTGCAATTGATCAGTTTATTGTCGATTTATTGGCGTTTGATGGGTTTCTGAAAGCATTTTTGCTTCAACCGAGAAGCGAAAATATCTTTTCTGATTGGGAAGGTTTTGCAGGTTCCACCTATGGAACTCCCTTGTGTTCGGGCGAAATGACCTCGTGGGTGATGGGTACCTCAGGCACAACGGGGACACCCAAGTTAATTCCGCACAATCTGGCAAGTCTCACGGCGACCACCAAGACTGATCTTGCCATAGGCGCCCGTCACCACTGGGGGCTTCTCTATGATCCCGCGCGGTTTGCTGGATTGCAGGTATTACTACAGGCACTCATCAGCGGGGCAGTTCTTGTGGCGCCGGAGATTGAACAAGGCTTGGATAGTGCGCTTGATTTTATGGCAGAGCATGGCGTCACTTCGCTATCTGCAACACCCAGCTATTGGCGAAAAATTCTTATGAGTCCTGCGGTAGATTCGCTGAAACTAACCCAGCTTACACTTGGTGGTGAAATTGCCGACCAAGCAATACTTTCTGCCCTTCGCCGTGCCTTTCCCGAGGGAAGAATTGTACATATCTACGCTTCGACAGAAGCCGGAGTTGGATTTTCTGTTGGTGACGACAAAGCAGGATTTCCGTTTGACTATTTGGCTGATGGCGGATTGAAAGGAGTTCAGTTAAGAGTGCGCGATGATGGCCATTTGTTGATACGCAAGATACATAATTCCGGCCCCTCCTTCAATGGCGAATTCTTTGATACGGAAGACATAGTTGAGGTTAAAGCGGATCGCGTCCATTTTCTGGGACGGGCGAGTGGAACCATCAATGTTGGTGGAAACAAGGTAACTCCGGAAACGGTGGAAGCCATCCTGTGCTCCCATCCTAGCGTGGTTGCTGCACGTGTTTTCAGAAAGCCGAATTCCCTGATGGGAAATCTCGTTGTTGCCGAAGTCCAAATATCAGCTTCCGCCAGCACTGAAATAACAGTCAATGCCCTGAATGAATTCTGTCGTGCGCATCTGGAACGATGGCAGTGCCCCGCATCGATTCGCGTGGTCGAGCATATTGGCTTGGCGGCCAGCGGAAAACTATCGCGGACGGTGAACCATGGCTGAAGCGTTGGACACCGTTTTGATCACGGGTGCATCAAAAGGTCTCGGCCTTGCTGTCGTGAAGGAACTACTTGATGCAGGATACAGGGTAGTTGGTGTTGCACGTTCTCGGTCAAGAGAAGTTGATGCTCTGCTGGAGTCTTCGTGCGAACAGTTCCACTTCGAGTGTTTTGATTTGAATCGGGTGGCTGAAATCAAGGGCCTTGTAGCGGTGCTGAACAAGTCCTATGGGAGGTTCTACGGCCTAGTCAATAATGCCGGAATTGGCTCTGACGGAGTTCTGGCAACAATGCATGAGAAAGACATAAGCAATGTCTTTAATGTCAACCTAGTTGCGCCGACATTACTTTGCAAATACATATCTCGGGGAATGTTGGTTAATCGCCGCGGATGCATCGTCAATATCGCATCAATAATCGCAAGTACGGGATTCAGCGGACTGTCCGTCTACGGAGCCAGCAAAGCGGGCTTGCTGGGCTTGACAAAATCGTTGTCCCGCGAACTCGGCAAGGCTGGAATTAGGGTTAATTGCGTGTCGCCCGGCTATCTCGAAACAAACATGACTGACGGAATGAAGAAGATCCAACTCGATGCGATTCGCAGACGTAGTCCATTTGATCGATTCCCCACCGTCGAAGAGGTAGCCAAAACAGTTAGGTTCCTTGTTTCACCTGAAGGTAGTGGAATTCATGGTGCGAACTTGATCGTTGATCTTGGTAGCACAGCGTAAGGAAAAATTGAAATGAGCAATTCCAATACCATCAAGGAGAAATTAAAGTGAGCAATTCCAACGCTATTCAGGAAATAATTATGACCGGTGTGCAAACTCAACTAGCGGATACAACTTCAGATGATTTGTTTCGTCGATTTGTAACTGACACAGCAAAATACAACTATACCTACCGATTTACTGCCCTTGGCCGCCCGATAATACAATTCCCACAAGATATAGTGGCGATGCAAGAGCTCATCTGGCATATCAGGCCCGATCTCATTATTGAAACCGGCATCGCCCACGGCGGCTCGCTGATTTTCAGCGCCTCGATGCTGGCACTGCTGGATATGTGCGACGCCATCGAATCCGGTCAGAGCTTCAACCCCAAAGAGTCTCGCCGCAAAGTACTGGGCCTCGATATCGATATCCGCGCCCACAACCGCGCCGCTATCGAGGCGCATCCCATGGCATCGCGCATCCAGATGATCCAGGGGTCGAGCATCGCGCCCGAGATCGTCGAGCAGGTGAAATCTGTGGCGGCCAACCATTCACGCGTAATGGTTTGTCTCGATAGCAACCACACCCACGAACACGTACTTGCCGAATTGGAAGCCTATGCATCGCTTGTCAGTGTTGACAGCTACTGCGTCGTGTTTGATACGGTGGTGGAAGACATGCCCAAGGAAATGTTCCCAGATCGTCCTTGGGGACCAGGCGACAATCCCAAAACCGCCGTGTGGGAATACCTCAAGACCCACCCGGAGTTCGAGATCGACAAGAGCATCCAGCACAAGTTGTTGATTACCGTTGCGCCTGACGGATATTTGAAGCGGGCTCGCTAAATCGTGAGAGCCTGAGCGATGCCAATGGTTAGTATCGGTATGCCTGTTTATAACGGAGCGAAATATTTACGGCGTTCGCTTGATTCGTTGCTTGGCCAGTCATTCAACGACTTAGAAATAATAATTTCCGATAACGGCTCAAATGATGAGACATGGGAAATATTGGAAGAATATGCGCGAATTGACCGGCGCATCATTCTATTTCAACAGAGCAGTAATATTGGTGCAGAAAATAACTTTGCATTTGTGTTACAAAAAGCTGGCGGACAATATTTTATGTGGGCGGCATGTGATGATTGGTGGGCTACGGAATACATAGAACATTTAACGGAGGGGCTAAATAGCCATCCTGAGCATGGCGTGGCTATGAGTTCGTTGCATAGAATCCGTGAGGATGGAACGCTTGTTGATAAGGTAATCTATGGCGGGAATGATGCGCTGTCAGGCCTTGACTATCGGGGGGTTTTTCAACGGATGACAAAAATTTATCCATCTCCTCCTGTTCATCTATTCATTTACGGGCTATTTAGAACTGAACTACTAAAAAATTTGCTTCGGCAACCTTTCCAGAAATCAATCGCTTCCGATCGGATATTTATGTGTGAGGCTGCTCTAACTACTCATTTTTATTCAGAACCAAACGTTCTGCACATTCGAACAGTGCGTAACTTAAGTGTTGCTGAGCGTTATGCCGAAGAACAAGTTGGGCTTGTATGGAAAGATAACCTGCGGACGGTAAAGTATCTAATTGCACTTGTCTCGCGACTTGTTGTTTCGCGTAACATTCCCTTAACCAGAAAGTTAGTGGAGATCCCGTTGCCTTGGCTACGCTTGGTCTGGCGGCAGAGGAAGGTTCTTGCGAGCTCTCTATTTCGTTGAGTTCTGGAATAATAATGAGTTCATCCTTCCGCGCCAAGTTATTGACACGCAATTTTCTGGCTAATATTACTGCGCAGATTATTCCTCCACTGCTTTCAGTTGCTCTGGTGCCGATTTATCTACGATACCTTGGGATTGAATCGTTTGGTTTGATCGGTTTCCTGTTTGCATTTGCTGCCGCATTAAATGTATTCACAAAGGGAATAAATTGGGCATTACAACGTGAAGTCGCTCAGCGATCTCATGGGGGGGCACAGTATCCGAATATTCCGAATTTACTGCGTACTTATGAAGTCGCTTTCTGGGTATTGGGTATAATATTAGGTGCCTGTATTGCTATATTTTCAGGTTTTTTCGCGGAAAATTTGTTGCAAACTGAGACTCTCTCATCCTCGGTTGTTGCTGCTTGCATTCTTCTGATTTCGATTCGTATTGCTGTTGTCTTCCCCGTTTCTATTTATAGTGGGCTGCTTGTTGGTTTTGAAAGACAAGTATTGAACAATGCAATTTTGACATCTATACATATTGCAGGGAGCGTAATAACTGTAACCTTTGTTGTGCTATATCAAACTGTTATTGTTTTTTTTCTGGTTGAATTATTACAAGCATGTATCGGCATGCTTGTACTGAGGTATTGGGCTTATAAAATCACCAAAAAAGAGTACCAAAATAAGCCCAGTGTGGATTTAGCTGAATTACGGAGGTTGTGGCGTGAGTCAATTCATTTAATTGGCACTCATGGAATTGGTGCTGTAATTAAAACAATTGACAGGATTATTCTGGGTTTATTGCTTCCTCTTTCTAACGTTGCTATCTACAGCATTGGAAAGATGGGGGGGGAACTGCTGTCGATGGTATATGGATCCTACTTAAGCTCTATTTTCCCCGGCACATGTCAAGCGGCGAATAAAAACGAAGAATGCATAGTAGCGAATATAATTATTCATACAAAAATAATATGGGCGTTAATGCTTGCGATTTCTTTGCCAATTGCCATTGCTTCGGAAGATATCGTGGCTGTTTGGACGCGCAAACCTGAGATGGTTGAAGATGCTGCCATGATCATGTCTGTATTTATATTCGGAAACTTATTTTTGGCTATCAATAATGTTATATATCAATCACTTGTCGCGTTGCGAAGAACGCGTCAATCATTTATATTTAATATAGTTGCTCTATTTATGATGGTTCCGGCTATTTTTTTGTTGGTGTCAAATCTTGGCGCTATAGGTGCTGCGTGGGTCTGGGTGGCTTACGGTGTCACTGGTTGGGTGTTCTCTTTTATTTTGATCGCACCACTATTCACTCGAAAACAGGTCATTGACTATTTTCGAGCGATAGTGGTTGGAGCGCTTGTCGCAACGATATTGGCAATTGGGCAACACTTTATATCTTCACATTTTTTAGCCGGTTATTTATTGATGCGTTTATTGCTGGCGGCCCTTTTATTTCTGGTAATTATTATTTTCATTATGTTGATTGAATTTGGATATGATGGATTTATAAGTCAAAGAAGGCTATATATGCAGGCAAAGAAAAATGTCCATGAAATTCGTAATAAAAAATAGTCTAAGAAAAACAAAATCCTTTCTCCGTCGAGCCTTCGCGTCCAAAGAAATCTGGCGGCCACTATTGGAGGCTGATTCCGTCCGGTGGAGCGAAGCTAAGATTAGAGCAAAAGGCGGCGCCAAGGTACTCATGGCAACCAGTCTTGGCGGCTATGATAATGGAACTATCCTGGAGAGCAGTTTGGCGGTGTCGCTTACTCTGCGGGGCGCTGAAGTTCATGTCCTTCTATGCGACAAGGCTCTTCCAGCCTGCCAGATGGCTAAGCTATCCAAGATTGAACCGTGTCGTTTTGCGTCCCAGGGGCCTGCCGATATTTGCGATTCTTGCATTAATTCTGGAACGGCCATTTATGAGCCTCTGGGTCTTCCTATTCACACATATAGCCAACATCTCGGGCTGCCAGAGATGGGATTCGCACACTCGGTGGCCCAGACCATCTCTATAGACAAAATTGGTTCATATCTTTTTGAAGGGCTTGCCGTGGGCGAGCATGCACAAGCGGGGGCCTTGCGTTATTTTGCGCGCGGCGATTTGAATGGCGAACCCAATGCGGAAATCATACTTCGAAGATATCTGGATGCGTCGCTACGCACGGTATTTACTGTTCGCGCTTTGCTTCGGCAGCAGCGTTTTGATGTTGTTTGTTTTCATCACGGGATCTATGTGCCACAAGGACTGATCGGCGAAGTGTGCCGTCAGGAGGGTGTGCGGGTTGTTAACTCCAATCCGGCCTACCGGAAGCAGACCTTTATCTTTAGCCATGATGATACATACCACCATACCATGATCGGCGAGCCAACTTCTGTCTGGGAATATATACCTTGGACTCAGGAGCAGGTAAAGCGGACGATGGATTATCTAAAGAGCCGCTGGTACGGCACGAACGACTGGATCTGGTTTCATGTGCGCCCACTCCAGGATATCGAAAGCATCCAGAAGGCGACCGGGGTCGATTTTTCGCGCGACACCGTGTGTCTGCTCACCAGCGTGATGTGGGACGCCCAGCTGCACTACAGCTCCAACGCATTCGGCTCGATGCTCGAATGGGTCCACACGACGATTGATCATTATGCTCGTCGGCCTCAGACGCAGCTCGTCATCCGTGTCCATCCCGCCGAAGTGTCCGGAGCGGTCCCTTCGAGGCAGCTGATGGTCGACGAGATCGCCCGCCGGTTCCCCGTGCTCCCCGCGAACGTCTTCGTGATCGGGCCGGAGAGCGACATCAGCACGTACGCCCTGGCCGAGAGATGTCGCGCCACGCTCATCTATAACACCAAGACGGGAATCGAGCTTGCCGCGCAGGGCATTCCGGTCGTCGTTGCAGGCGAAGCATGGATCCGCGGGAAGGGCTTTTCCATCGACGTGGTCGACAAGGCGGACTACGGCCGCCTGCTCGACACGCTGCCGACCGAAAGGATGCTTCCGGCGGACGTCGAGAGGGCCCGCAAGTATGCCTATCACTTCTTCTTTCGGAGGATGATCAATTTACCGTTCATCTCCTCGCCCGCGAAGTTCGAGTTCGAGATCGACGTGAAGTCGCTTTCGGACCTGGGTCCCGGCGTGCACAAGGGCCTCGACGTCGTCTGCGACGGCATCCTCAAGGGCACGTCCTTTGTCCAGGATGAGTGAGGGAGCCGCCATGCCGACGAATCAACAAGCCCGAACGGGGACGCAACGCCGGAAGAAGGTGGTGGTAGTTCTGGGAACGAGGCCCGAGGCGGTGAAGCTCGCACCGCTGATCCTGGCGCTGGCCGCCGCCCCCGAGCTCGAGTGCGTCGTCGTCTCGACGGGGCAGCATCGGCAGATGGTGTCCAACATCCTAGAGCTCTTCGGCATCGAAATCTCCGTCGATCTCGACGTGATGCAGCCACGCCAGCGGCTTGCCGACCTTACGGCCACGCTCATGCAGCGCCTTGGGGTCCTGCTCTCGGACGCCCGCCCCGACCTGGTCGTCGTCCAGGGCGATACGACGACGGTGATGGCCGCGGCCATGTGCGCTTTTTACGATGACATCCCCGTCGCGCATGTCGAAGCGGGGCTGCGTACCGGCCGGATGCGCTCGCCCTTTCCGGAGGAATTCAACCGAAGGGTGGTGTCGCTGCTCGCCGACATGCATTTCGCGCCGACCGAGGTGGCCGCCCGACAGCTCCTGGCCGAAGGGGTGGCGCCGGACAAGGTCTTCGTTTGCGGCAATACCGGCATCGATTCGCTGCTCCTCACCCTAGAGAGGCTCCAGAGCGGGAAGCTGAGCCCGGGCCCGGCGCTCGGACGCGTCCTCGCTGCGCATCCGGGACACAGGGTGATCGCCGTTACCGGGCATCGACGCGAGTCTTTCGGCGACGCTTTCCGCAACATCTGCCATGCCATCCGGCGGGTCGTCGAGGAGTTCTCCGACGTGCTGGTCGTGTATCCGGTTCACCTCAATCCGTCGGTGCGGGAGCCGGTCTTCGAGCTCCTGAGCGGTACGGGCAGGCTCGTCCTGCTCGAGCCTCTCGACTACGTCGACTTCGTCTATCTGCTGGGGCAGTCGTACCTGATCCTGACCGATTCCGGCGGTGTCCAGGAGGAAGGTCCTTCCATCGGCAAGCCGGTGCTCGTGATGCGGGAAACGACGGAACGCCCAGAGGCCGTCTCAGCGGGCGCCTCCATGATCGTCGGGACGAGCGTGGACGGCATCCATGGTGCCACGGCGCGCCTCCTGAGGGACGAGGCGTTGTATCGGTCCATGGCTGTTCCGCGTCCCGTCTATGGCGACGGCCAGACGTCTAGAGCGATCGCGCACAAGATCGCGGAGCGGCTGCGATGACCGCCGGCCGCCGTGTTCCCCGCCTGCTGTGGCTGTCCGACCAGAGCCACGTGGAGCACCCCTTCATGCGGCAATGGATCGTGGCCTGCCACGAAGCCGGCCATGAGATCCATGTCGTCGACAGGACGGCGGATCCGATTGACGTTCCGTACCGGCACGCCGGCACCCTCTTTCACCGAGATGGCATCCGAATCGGCGGCCGCTTCGTGCGGCGCACGGCCAAGATCAGCAGGATCGCCGGATGGCCGGTATTGCTCGCGAAGGCGTTCCTGGCTCGCCCGGACCTCTGCGTCGCCGATCTGCCGCCGACGCTGCTGGCCGGCTGGCTGTGCAAGCTGGCATTCGGCTGCCGGCTCATCTATCACCCTTACGAGCTCTTCGGCGAACAGTCGTCGCGGCCCAACCGGTTCCTCGGCCGGATCGAGCAGTGGTTGCTCGGAGGCCGCGTCGACTGCCTGGTGACCCAGAACGACATGCGTGCCAACTTCTACCGGGCTCGCAAGGGTTACCGGGGCGAGCTAGTGGTCGTGGGCAACACCAAGAAGGCGCCACGGGATCGCACGGGCCGGCGCGACCTCCGCGGGGAACTGGGCGTGCCGGCCGGGATGCGCCTTGTCATCTACGAGGGGGCGTTGATTCCGGGCCGATGCTTGGAGGAACTCGTTGAGGCTTTCGCGCTGATCGAGCGCGACGACATCGGTCTTGTGCTGGTCGGCAAGCTCACAATGTGGGCGCAGGAAAAGCTGGTCCCGAGGTGGAGAGACGCCCGTGCCCAGGGCAAGGTGTGGCACATGGATCACGTTCCCCAGAACGAGGTTGTGCCGCTCGTCCGCGGCGCCGATGCGGGCGTCATCGTCTACGATCCGCAGTATCTCAACAATCTCTACTGCGCACCGGGAAAGCTGAGCGACTACCTTCATGCGGGCGTGCCATTGATCGTCCCGGATTTCCCGACCCTGGGCGAACTCGTCCGACGCTGGCAGATCGGCGTGACCTTCGACGGTACTACCGCCAAAAGCATGTCGAAGGCGGTACTGGAGGTGTTCTCGCGCCCGCGAGAGGAATGGACGGCGAACATCGCCCGGGCCTTGGAGGACATCCGCTATGAGAATGACCTGCAAGCCTTCCTGGGCGCGTTGAGACTTGCCGATGAAGGAGTTCGTTATCCATGAACACCGGTCCAGTGGCCAGGGATTTCCTGATCAAGAAGCCGGACAGGAAGGTCAAGCTGTTCGTCGACGCCCGCTGGCTGACGCAGCCGGGCCAAGGGGTCTACACCTACCTCTGCGAGGTCTATCGGCGCCTCTCGCGCGATCATGGCGACGCCTTCGAAATCTGCTACGGGTGCGTCGGCGATGCGGTGCCGGATTTTCTGTCCGGCTCGGACCGCGTCCTGACGTACGCGAGCGATGCGCTCGCCTGGCGGTATCTGATGCTCGGAAGGGCGATTAACCGCGCCGGCGTTGATGTGGCTCATTTCCAGTACTACCTTCCGCGCGGCCTGCGAGCGTCGGTCAAGGGGATCGTGACGATCCACGACGTGATCTTCATGAAGGAAAAGGACCTGTTTCCGCTTACATATACAATCCCTCGCTATTTCCTCTTTCGGGATGCCGCCACTCGTGCGCGACGGGTGATTACGATCAGTGAGCAGTCCCGCGACGACTTGGTGAAGTACTTTAAATTGAGTGATATGAAGATTGAATTGATTCATCTCGGGATGGATACGGCCTTGACGGAGGCCACCCCGGCGCCTGTGCGTGACTTCTCGCAGGGGTCTTATCTCCTTGCCGTCGGTCGTCACGAGCCGCGGAAGAACTACGCGCGGCTCGTCGAAGCCTACGTCCGCAGCGGCATCCACGAGCGCATGGGTATCCAGCTCGTCATCGCGGGGTGGTATTCCCGCCAGTTCGACAACGAATTGCCGTCGGCTCCCGGCGTGGCGTTGCTGCCGGATTGCACGAACGCACAGCTCGCCTGGCTCTATCGTCATGCCCGGGGCTTTGTCTTTGCCTCCATCGCGGAAGGCTATGGACTCCCTGTGGCCGAAGCCCTGAGTTTCGGCATCCCCGTGGCGGTGAGCAGTACTTATCCCGTCCCCTCTCTCCTGGCCCACGCGATGTTCGTATTCGACCCTTATTCGGTCCCGGAGATGGCACGGGCCATCGATGCGTTGGGCAGCGCCGCTTCCACGGGGGCACCGGCGGCCACGCAAGCCATGTGGAATTGGGACGACTGCGCAACGGCGCACAGGAACACCTTCATCGACCTTGCGGAGCGCGTGAATCGTGCCGCCCATAGCCGGCACGGCGAGGATGCACGCCCCGTCGCGGCAGGGAGACGATAATGTTCTCCAGGCTAGGAAAATTCCTGCGGCGGTTGCCGGCCGCGTTGAGATACGCCGTCAACCTCGAGTCGGAGATCGATCGCATCAAGATCAACCAAGGCCAGATCCTGGAAGCGCTTCTGGCTTCGAATGGCAGCGACCGGCTCCGGGACCACGAGTTCAAGGTCTTCTCCCAATGGGGAGAGGACGGAGTCCTCCAGTGGATCGTCGATCACATCGAGATCAGGAACAAGACGTTCATCGAGTTCGGGGTTGAGGATTTCCGAGAATCTAATTGCAGGTACCTCATGATGTCCCGTGGGTGGTCCGGCTTTGTCCTCGACGGGTCTGAGAGGAACGTCGACGAGATCCGCCGCGCTCACTGGTACTGGCGCTACGACCTCGTGGCACGAGCGGCCTTCGTCACGCGCGAGAACGTCGATGATCTTCTTTCGGAGAGCGGCTTTGACGCCGATATAGGCATCCTGTCGGTCGACATCGACGGGATGGACTATCACGTACTCGAGCGGATCGAACGGTTCCGCCCCCGGGTCATCGTGGCGGAGTACAACGCTATCTTCGGGGATGCGCGGCCGATCACCGTTCCCTACGACCCGTCGTTCACGAGGGGCAGTGCCCATTACACCCACCTGTACTTCGGCGCTTCGCTGGCAGCGCTCACCCACCTTGCCTCGGCCAAGGGGTACGCGCTGGTCGGAACGAATTCGAACGGAGTCAATGCCTTCTTCATTCGCAGGGACCTCATGCGGGCTCCTTTCAGGGAGTTGTCGGCCCAGGAGGGCTACACCCCAACCACGGTGCGGCAGTCGCGCGACCGCGGCGGCCAGCTCGATTACCTTCCGGCGGGCGAACAGTTGCGTGCCATTGCAGGGCTTCCAGTGTTGAACGTCGTCACCGGCGCCTTGGAGCGGCTCTGATGCGGCCTGCGGACGTCATAACGCCCAGCATCGCCATCGTGGGAGCGGTCGGGATCCCGGCCTCGTATGGCGGATTCGAGACGCTGGCAGAAAACCTGGCGACCTACCACCAAGAGCAGCGGATCCCCTGCCGCCTCGTGGTGTTCTGTTCGACGCCGATGGCCGAGCGACGCGCGCCGCAGTTCGGGCTCGCCGAACTCAGGTACGTGCCGCTGAAAGCCAACGGTTTCTCGAGCATCGCGTACGACATCGCATCCATGCTGATCGCGCTCAAAGGCGGGGCCTCCACGCTCCTCGTGCTCGGCGTGTCGGGCGCAATCGCCTTACCGTTCATTCGCCTGTTTTCCAGCGCGAAGATCTACACGAACGTGGACGGCATCGAGTGGAAGCGGGGAAAGTGGGGAATGCTCGCTCGCTCCTACCTGAGGTGGTCCGAGCGGCTCGCTGTGCGTTTCTCCAACGTCGTCATCGCCGATAATGAGCACGTCGGCAGCTACCTGCAGCAGGAGTATGGTGCCGCCTCCGAGACGATCGCCTATGGGGCCGATCATGTCCTGCGTACCCGCGCAGCGGCCCATCCGCTGCTGGAAACGCTGGGCGACTTCGCCCTAGGTGTCTGCCGCATCGAGCCCGAGAATAATGTGCACGAGATACTTCGTGCGTTTTCCCGGCAGACGCGGATGTCCCTGGTCATGATCGGGAACTGGTCCGCCAGCGAGTACGCCCACCGTCTGCGGGACGAATATGAAGGCGTTGCCGGCCTCCAGCTGCTGGATCCCATTTATGACGCCGGGATCCTGCGCGGGTTCAGGGAGAAGGCCACGCTCTACGTTCACGGGCACTCGGCGGGCGGGACCAACCCGTCCCTCGTGGAGGCGATGTACTGCGGACTCCCGGTGCTTGCCTTCGACTGCAACTTCAACCGCTCCACGACGGCAGGGCGCGCCCGCTATTTCCGCTCCGCCGACGAACTGCTCCACCTGGCGACATCGAGCACGAGCGACGAACTCGCGCAAAATGGACGCGCGATGAAGGCGGTCGCAGACGAGCGTTACGTCTGGAGCATCGTGGCCGATCGGTATTTCTCTCTGATGCTCGATGGCCTGCGTGGGGGATCCGGGCATGGCGGGGACGCCCATCGGGCCGAAGCTCGCGGAGCCCGGGCGCCCCGCTGCCGGACGGAGATCGACTGATGGCCGGCCCTGTGTGGAAGCAGTCCCTCGCCAGGCTTGCGCCCGAAGGCGCGCTCGCATGGTCCAGGTACCTGAAGCGGTTTCTCAACTCCATGGGCAACAGCGGGCTGGCCTGGTCGCGGCTGCAGCTTCCGGCCCCTGCGCCGCAGCCGCGCCCCCTGAAGGTATTGATTGCAACAAGTGCAGGCGGGCACTTTACGGCGCTGAACGTCGAGTCCGTGCTGGCGGCTGCCCTGACCGTTCGCGGACACAAGGTCCAGGCGTTGCTCTGCGACGGCATTCTGCCGGCGTGCATCGAGACCGTCCATGCCCTCTATCCCACGCCATCGCGGCGCGCGAGCCTGGTCCGCTTCGGTCCGAAGGAGCTCTGCGTCTCCTGCACGCGCCCAGGCGCGGCACACTATGCGCGACTCGGGATCGACGTGCTCTTCTATTCGCGTTTCCTGACCCCTGAGGAGCAGCAGGATGTGGAGCGGATCGCCGGCAGCATCCCCCTCTCCGAGATTCCGGCGTACGCGATCGACGGGGTCCGAGTGGGGGAGAGCGCCTTGTCCGGTATGCTCAGGTTTCTCGCCCGCGCGGAACTGTCGGGTGAGCCCTACGAAGAGGAACTCCTCAGGCGCTACTTTGCCGCCTCGTTGCTCACGTACTTCGCGATGTACCGCCTTCTCGAGGCGGGGGCGTACGACGTCTGCGTGCTCAACCATGGCATCTACGTGCCGCAGGGCGTGGTGGCGGAGGTCTGCAGGAGGAAAGGGGTGCGGGTCGTCACCTGGAACCCCGCGTACAGGAAAGGGTGCTTCATCTTTTCCCATGACGACACCTATCACCATACGCTGATGGACGAGCCGCCTTCGACGTGGGAGGGTATCGCCGCGCGTCCAGGCGTCCTCGACGCCATCGACCAGTACCTGGTGTCGCGCGAGCGGGGCGACAACGACTGGATCAAGTTCAACTCCGATCCTAATTTCCACGCCGCCGACTACATGGCGCGTATCGGTTTGCGGTACGATCGGCCTATGGTCCTGCTCCTCACGAACGTGGCTTGGGATGCCCAACTGCACTACCCCGCCAATGCCTTCCCGAACATGATGGAGTGGATCCGCGCCACGGTCCGTTGGTTTGCCAACCGTCCGGATCTCCAATTGGTGATCCGTGTCCACCCCGCCGAGATCTCGGGCAATGTCCCTTCCCGCCAGCGGGTGGCCGAATCGCTCGGGACGGAATTTTCGACTTTGCCGCCGAACGTTAAGATCATTCCGCCGCAGGATACGATCAGCACCTATGCCCTCGCCGCAAAAGCCGACTGCGCCCTGATCTATGGCACGAAGATGGGGGTGGAACTGTCGGCCCGGGGCATGCCGGTGATCGTCGCGGGGGAGGCTTGGGTCCGTGGCAAGGGTTTCACCATCGACTGCAGCGACCGCGACGACTACTTCAGGGCATTGGAGCGGTTGCCGATGCGGTGGCGGCTGCCCACACAGGGCATCGAACGAGCCAAGGCGTATGCCTTCCATTTCTTTTATCGCCGCATGATCCCGGTGCCGTTCATGCACTCCCGTCCCGGCTGGCCGTCCATGGTGCCGGCGCTGCATGCACTGGACGACCTGTCACCCGGTCGGTGCGAGGGACTCGATGTGATCTGCGACGGCATCGTCCGAGGTTCGCCATTCGTCTTCGAGGCGGAACGGCACGTCGCCTCTGACGCCGGGACGATCGTGCCGGCGGATGCACACTGAGCCACCGTGACAAAAGCGATGCCAGTTTCGTTTCCTGCGCGTCCCATCGCGTACCCGGTGGTTGCCATCGCGTTCTTCGTGCCACAGTCGTTCTTTCTCCCGATCTTTCCCTACGCTTTCCTGGCACTCGGCGCGGTCTGGATTGCTTCAGTCCGACGGCTGACCCCGCTGTCGATCTTCGCAGGGCTGTGCGTGCTCACCGCCACGGTCCCTCCGATGCTGCTGAGTGAACGATGGGCTTCCTACATCTACCTGCTCAGCAGCCTCGCGCTCGTCCCACTAGCCGCTGCCGTGGTGCGGAACCTGCCGCGCGAGCTGATGGCCGCGGCGCGACTGTACTTGATGGTTTCCCTGCTGGCCGTGTCACTGGGGGCGGTCGCTTTCGTCGCCGGAGCGCAGACCGGCATCGTCTTCGAGGACGTAAGCGGCGTGATCCGGGCACGCGGACTGAACGAGGAGCCCAATTTCATGGGCTTTTCGCTGGTTGTCATCTACATCCTCGTTCTTTTCCACGACAGCCGGCGCGCAGGAACGGTCATCGTCGCGGTGATATGGTGTCTCGCGCTCGCGAGCTTTTCCGTTTACGCCATCGGCTCGCTCTTCGTCGTTTCCCTCATTCATATCCTGTGGAAGCGGAAGTTTGTGCACATGGTATGGCTCTTCTTGCCCTTAATTCCGGTGGTACTCCTCAACGTCGACCGGATCGAGGCTATCGTGCAAGGCGTCGACAACTCGGCTAATTTCCGCACATGGGGTGCTATCTTGGTGGCCTATGAGGTGCTGCTGCAGGAGTGCGGCCTGACGGGATGCGGAATCGGAAATTTGCGAAGTGTCCTCCAAGGCAGTCCGCTGATGGAGCGTTTTTCGGGATTCGACATGTTACCCAATCTCGCCGCCTCGGCCTTGCTCGAAGTCGGGCCGGTCGGCGTGATTGTTATATTCGGACTGATCTTCGCCGCAGCATTCGGCAACCCGTTGCGGAGAAACGGTAACCACGGATTGTCCGTGGCGGCGTTCTACTGTCTTCTGAGCTATGCCCTATCCGGGTCGTACCTTTACGATCCTCATTTCTGGGCCACGCTGGGCCTTTTCGCCGCTGTCTGTCGCTCATGGAAGATCTACCCGCGCAGCCGTGAGGCCCGCGCAGTCGATGCCCCTGGCTTGGGGAGTGTCGCATTCCAACAGATGAACCCGAGCGGGTATCGATAGTCAGCCTTTGTCTTGTTGCCAGCAAAGATAGTGTCCACGCTTTTCTTGGTGGACACATGGACACAAAGCTGGCGAGGCCAGTGCCGAGGCGCACGCGCAGAACGCACGAACCCGAAGGCCGAAGCTGCCTATTGCGTCGGACCTGAAATTCGCCAGTAAGTAACAACATAAAAAACGCAGGATCCAACAGCACAGGCAATGAGCATTGGCGTTGATTGCCAGAACAATCCACCCAACGCTGCCAGCACGGCGGCATAGGCCCAGAAGTACTTTGCCGCGCAGCTATTGCGTTCAAGCCTGGTGAGCGGTTTTCCACTTTCGCCTTGAGGTGGAACGACGTTGTCGCGAATCAGTTGATGCAAGTGCAGGTTGTCCGGTTGTCCAGGCGAGAGTTGATGCCGGATCTTGCGCCGATAGACGGAGTAAAACGTCTCAAAAATCGGGTAGATCAACAGCAGCAGCGGGAACCAGGGTGAAACGCCGGGGTTGCGCACGACGATCAGGACAGCCAACTCTGCCAGCAGGAAGCCGAGCAAATAGGCGCCGCCGTCGCCCATGAAGATTTTTCCGCCGGGCCAGTTCCAGACCAGCAAGCCCAGCAGTGCGCCAATCGTCGCCAGCGCGGCGGTAAATACCAACTCGTCACCTACAAGATTGGCGACGTAGGCCATTGCGATGAGCACAATGGCGGCAAAACCCAAGGCCAGCCCATTGGTACCGTCGATAATATTGATGGCGTTGGCTATGCCGCCAACGGCGAACGCGGTCAGCACGACGGCAAAGGGTAGCCATGTCAGCGCCTGATCGACTCCGGGAATGTCGAGCCGGTTGAGTACGGCACCCAGCAGCCAGGCGGCAAACGCGCCGGCGAGGATGGTGAGGAGCAGGCGTTCGAGTACGCCGACTTTCTTGGTGATGTCTTCCACGAGACCGCCTAGAAAGGCCGGCATGCCCGCCAAAAGAAGCAAGCCGAATGCGCGCTCGGTGCTGATTGTGTCAGTCAGCAACATCGCGGCACCGGCGGCGAGCAATCCGGCCAGGATGGTCAGCCCGCCAATGCGAGGCGTGGGCTCGGTGTGATCTTTCTGTGGTCCGCTATCGACATGGTCGTGGGAAAAATGTGCGTGCAGGTGTTCGTAGCGAATAATCAGCCAACCCACTAAAAAGGATGCCACGAACGCACTGAGCAAGAGGACAGGTGCCCAGATGTTGAGCAGCGATGGCGCCGCCGGTTTGGGGCGCGGGGCGTTGGCGGCGTAGCAGGTGACCGGGTTTTTGCTACTGGCTGATTGTGCCTGTGCCATTGCGCAGCTTGCCTGTGCCAGTTCGGGAATGGCGGCTTCAAAGGTGACAATGCCGTTGCTCATCCGCCCGGATGGCATTGCCAGGGGCGTGCTGCTGCAAACCCTTTGACTGGCTTAGGTCAGGCCAAGGCGTGGCAATCCAGCGGATTAAAGAAGGCATTGTTGGATTTGCTGGATTGCCGCGTCGCTGCGCTCCTGATGGAACTACTGGCCATCTGACTGATGGAACAACTAGCCATCCCACTAAGCAACCACAAAACGGTTGCCAAGTGGTTGGTTATAAGGCAGCAAGCTGCCAAGTCATTGGTCATCGCAATGACAGTGGTGGCTGCGCCGGGTGTTGGATTGGCTGGATTGCCACGTCGGCTTTGCCTCCTGATGGAACTACTGGCCATCTGACTAAGGCAGCAAGCTGCCAAGTCATTGGTCATCGCAATGACGGGGCTTTGTCATCGCGAGGCCGCAGGCCGTGGCGATCCAGCGGGTTGAAAAGGCATTTGGTCAAAGGCATTGTTGGATGGACTGGATTGCCGCGCTACGCTCGCAATGACGGGGGTTACTGGATTGCCGCGCTACGCTCGCAATGACGGGGGTTACTGGATTGCCGCGCTACGCTCGCAATGACGGGGGTTACTGGATTGCCGCGCTACGCTCGCAATGACGGGGCTTTGTCATCGCGAGGCCGCAGGCCGTGGCGATCCAGCGGATTGAAAAGGCATTTGGTCAAAGGCATTGTTGGATGGACTGGATTGCCGCGCTACGCTCGCAATGACGGGGGTTTTGGAGGGTAGATGGAAAAGCAACCCGCTGTTTATATTTTGGCGAGCCAGCGTAACGGCACTCTTTATGTCGGGGTGACTTCTGATTTGGTCAAGCGGGTATGGGAGCATAAGAACGATTTGGCGGATGGTTTTTCACGGCGGTATGGGGTGCATGTTTTGGTGTATTTCGAGTTGGCTGAATCCATGTATGCGGCGATTACGAGGGAGAAACAGATCAAGGCAGGATCACGGGCGAAGAAGTTGCAGTTGATCGAGTCGGTGAATCTGGAATGGAATGATTTGTATGCCAGCATTGTTTGAGGGTGTCGGCTGCGCCGGGTTGTTGGATGGGCTGGATTGCTTTGTTGGCCTGCGGCCAATCCCTCGTTCCACTCGGGACCGCCACTGCGTGGCGTCCTGCGCCCTGCGGGCTGGTGCGTTGCTCGCAAAGACAACGGCGCCGTCATCGCGAGCGCAGCGCGGCGATCCAGCGGGTTAAAAAAGGCAAAGGCATTGTTGGATAAAGGCAACTGGATTGCTTCGCGTCGCTCGCAATGACGGCGATATGTTGGATTGGCTGGATTGCTTCGCGTCGCTCGCAATGACGGCGATATGTTGGATTGACTGGATTGCTTCGCGTTGCTCGCAAAGACAACGGCGCCGTCATCGCGAGCGCAGCGCGGCGATCCAGTGGGTTAAAAAAGGCA
>Ga0209211_10001907_pt1 | contig 37512 bp, 36 predicted proteins | sample RifGroA2_FD_183992 | JGI IMG/M metagenome (GOLD analysis project Ga0209211, IMG submission 183992) | Groundwater microbial communities from Rifle, Colorado, USA - Groundwater A2 (SPAdes) (version 2) | ecosystem: Environmental > Aquatic > Deep subsurface > Groundwater | place: Rifle, Colorado... | reverse complement strand
TAATATCTGCGCGGATTGCCACCTTGTTATGGGCGCGCCCATTGAGTCTGACTTGGATGATGCTTCGGAAAGTTTGCTGGCCGTGTATGAATAAAATAATGCCCATTTAAAAAATTATAATTATGTTAAATAGAAAAACATCATTGTTGTTTTTGCCTTACAGAATAAGAATGTGTATTTATGAAATAGATTGGTGGATTTCTTTTAAGTTGACCTGTCTTTTTAAGAAACCTTACTTTGGAACATATTTAGATGCTTGTATGCAACCGCCAGAGCGATTAGAAGTAATGAATGAGTTGATTGAATCTGAAATAAGCAAGGCGTGGCAAGATTTTAAAATTCTTGAAGTGGGTTCTTGGTGCGGACATTCTTCAATATTGTTGGCGTCCGTCTGTAAAAAATACCAAAAAGGAAAAGTATTCTGTATTGATACTTGGGGTGGAGCTGAGAATAGTCCCGGAATGAAAAAAGAAGCCGCAAGAGATAAAGCGATAAAATTATTTTTGTATAATATAAGAGCAAGCGGAGTAAAAGATTATATCGTTCCAATAAGAGGCACCAGCGATGAGATGGCTGAAATATTAAAAGAAGCTGCCTTTGATTTAATTTATATTGACGGCGACCACGCTTACAGTCAATTTAAAAGAGACTTGATTAACTATTCCAAATTGTGTAAAATTGGCGGTGTTCTTTGCGGAGACGATTTACCGTTTATGACAACTCGTGATGATTTGGATGAATTTTTCAAAGAACATAAAGAAGAGAATGCTGTTAGAGACCCAATCACAAAAATAAATTGCTGCCCAGGTGTCTTTGTGGCCATGAAGGAATTTTTTGGTAAAGATGGTGTTAGCGTGAAAGACGGTTTTTGGGCTGTTAGAAAATCTAGAGATGGTTGGGACAAAATACAGCTTTAAATTTAGATATGGTTACAAATACGTTGGCAAACAAAACAATCTGTGGATTTAATAATTGGCGTTTTATTTTGATTGAGCCACTGTTGCTTAAAATGGCGCGAGCTTGGTATGAAAAAGAATATTTAAATCCAAAAGAAAAACCGCTAATTAGCGTATATGTCCCCACCTATAACAGAGGAGCACTTCTTATTGAGCGAGCGGTCAATTCGGTTCTGTCACAAACTTACACGAATTTTGAGTTGATTATAGTGGGTGATTGTTGTACTGATGATACCGAGGCGCGCGTTGAGGCCATGCAGGATTCGCGTATTCGTTTTTATAATTTGCCGACCCGTGGTTATCGCTATCCGCCCACCGCCGAAAATCATTGGCTGGCCGGGCCGGTAGTCGCAGCTAATCATGCCCTGAGCATGGTTAGAGGCAAATGGATAGCCAGAATTGATGATGATGATACATGGACGCCGGATCATTTAGAAGTATTGTTGCGTTTTGCGCAAGAAGGTAATTATGAATTTGTTTCGGGATCTTATGAAGCTGAACGTTATGGCCAGAGAATGGTGGTAGACGCCAAAGGCGACAATCCACGTATCGGCGGTACCCAGACATGGTTATATAGGTCTTATCTTAAATTTTTTAAATACAATATTAATTGTTGGCGCAAGAGCTGGAATCGAGTTAATGACACTGATTTACAAGACCGTTTTTATAAAGCGTGCGTGAGAATGGATTTTTTAGAAAAAGTCGTGGTTTATATTTTACCTCGTCCGGGAGAACAAACCATCGGGTTGGACGCTTATAAGCAAACCGCTGAAGAAAAAGTAAAACATTTTAAATTTAAAAAGTAATATGAAGATAGCTTTTTTAGATTTAGTTCATCTTACCCGCGGCGGCCACACCAATACCGTACCGTTGGGCATTGGTTTATTGGCGACCTATCTTAAAAATAATATCCCAGGTGAATTAGACATAAAATTATTTAAAGACCCCAACGAAATTAGCAATGTTTTAAAAAGCTCCGAGTGGGTTCCCGACGTGATTGGCATTTCGCAATATAGCTGGAACAGCCAGTTAAATTTATATTTTGCCGGCTTGGTGAAAAAAAGTAAATCTAAATGTTTGGTGGTGGCCGGGGGGCCTAATTTGGAATCATCACCTAAGGCCAGAGAGGAATATTTGAAGATTAACAATTTTGTGGATTTGGCCGTGGCTTATGATGGAGAAATCCCAATGTTAAATGTTGTAAAACGATACTTAGCCGGAGAAAGCGCGACAGAGCTGCGGAAAAATCCGCCAGCCGGAGTTTTTAGTGTTAATCCTGACACTTTTGAATATACTATATCAACTACGCCGCCGCGTTTGGATTCTATCAATGTCTTTGGCGCGGTTTACGCGAGCGGTTTGTTAGATAAGTTTTTAGATGCCGGATATCATCCGCTTATGGAGACGGTGCGCGGCTGTCCGTATACTTGCGCTTTCTGTCACGCCAGCGATCCTTATAACTCAAAAGTATTGTTTCTTGACCCGGAAAATTTTAAAAAAGATATGGAATATTTGGGGAAACGTTTGTCTGGCCAGTCGGATATTCTTTTGTTTTTTAGTAACAGCAACATGGGTTTTTATAATGAAGATATGGAGATGGCTCGGATAGTTCGCGATACCCAAAAAAAATATAATTGGCCGAAGTATATTAATTTGAGCACGGGCAAAGATCCTCAAAAACTTTTGGAGATGCTGGCAATTGTTGATTTTGAGCCGGGTATAGCACTACAAACGCTTACCCCGGAAGTTTTGAAGAATATCTGCAGAAGAAACATTTCATTGGAAGAGTATAATAATTTTCAGAAAAAAATTCTTTACCAAAGAGGGGATACTACGGCCACGGAATTAATTTTAAATCTCCCCGGTGAAACCAAAGAGACTTTTTTGAAAACACTTGGTCAGGTTATTAATTCGGGTGTGCAAACAATTGTTGTCCTTACTCTAATGAAATTGGCTGGCACCCCGTTGGCCACAGAAGAAAATTCAAAAAAATTTCAGTATTTGGTGCGTCACCGCGTGGTGCCCAGGCAATTTAGCGAGATAGACGGTAAAAAAATTCTAGACACCGAAGAGGTAATTGTGGGTACAAAGGATATGCCATATGAAGACTATTTGGATTTGAGAGGATTGTGTTTTGTCATAGCCGCTTTCTTTAGTTCCGCCGAGCTGCTACCTCTAAAAAAATTTTTGCTTGAGATCGGTCTCGATTTATTTGAATGGGTTTTAAATATACATAAAAATATTAAAAATTATCCGGCTATTAGTGAGCAGTACGACAATTTTATCAAAGAAACGCATGAAGAATTGTTTGAAAGCCGCGAAGAACTTCTAAAATTTTATGAGCGAGAGGATAATTATTCCGCCTTATTAAAGGGTGAAAAAGGGGACAATCTTTTGAGAAAATATAAATATGAGCTGTTATCCAAAAATTTTTCATCTTGTTTGGCTTTGGCGATAAAAGTGGCGGGAGACCTGCTGGTTGTTCACTTAGACAATAAAGAATTGAGCTTGATGTTAAAAGATGTGGAAAATTTTTTGTTAACTAGAGATTTGCGCAACTTTTTTGAAAAAGGCAATACAAAAAAGACCTTGTCTTTAAAATATGATGTTCCAATTTGGTTACTGGGGGCGGCGGGGGATCTTCATCCATTGTCGGATTTTGTCGGGTCTTTTGAATATGGAGTTTCTTTTACCGCCGCTCAAGAAGCCATGTTCAATAAATTAAAAGATGATAATAAAGAGTCAGATTTATCTTGGCAAATAATTTATCGCGACGGCTACACAAAAGATCTGTGGCCTGTGTGGACGTTGCAAAAGGATTAAATAATTTTTTTAAGTATGATTAAAAAATTAGACAAACAATTGTTGTCTCAGCCCAAAGAAGTGAAATTTTGTAAACTTTGTGTGGTTTCTAATCAGCGTCCCCGCCTTACTTTTAATGCCGATGGAGTTTGTAGCGCTTGCGAGCATGCTTATAAAAAACACCACCTGATTAATTGGGAAGAGCGGGAAAAGGAATTGGCCGTTTTATGTGAGAAACACCGCTCTAAAGACGGCAGTTTTGATATAATTGTGCCGGGGAGCGGCGGTAAAGACAGTGGTTATACCGCCCACTATTTAAAAATTAAATATGGCATGCATCCACTAACTGTAACTTGGGCGCCGTTTATTTATACCGACATCGGTTGGAAGAATTTTAATAATTTTATTCAGTCCGGTTTTGATGTTATTTCTTGTTACCCCAACGGAAATTTACATAGGAAATTGGCTCGCGCCGCTTTTGAGTTAAAGGGTGACGCCTGGGAACCTTTTGCTTATGGACAAAAGACCTTTGCTTTTCACATGGCTTTAAAATTTAAAATTCCTCTAATTTTTTATGGAGAAAACGGTGAGGTTGAATATGGCGGCTCGTTAAAAAATGCCGACAAGCCATATGAAACAGCGTCTGATTGGGAGGAGTTATACTACAAGGGGGCCGGAGTTGATAAGGTGGCGGCCGCCGGAAAAGAAATGGGTATTTTTTCTGATGCGGAAATTAACGCAAAAACTTTTGAATTATACAGTCAACCGTCTTTGGAAGAAATAGAAAAATTGGGCGTTCAAATGCACTGGTTATCTTATTATCGTAAGTGGGTGCCGCAGGAAAATTTTTATTATGCTCAAAAAAACACCGGTCTGACTGTAAATGAAGACGGTCGTTCAGAAGGCACTTATTCCAAGTACGCGAGTTTAGACGATAAAACTGACGGTTTTCATTTTTATTTAGCCTATATTAAGTTTGGTATCGGACGTTGTACTTCTGATGCCGCTCACGAAATTCGCGATGGACACGTAACTCGTGAAGAGGGCGTATCTTTAGTAAAACGTTATGACGGAGAATTCCCTAAGAAATATTTTAAAGAGTTTTTGGAATATTTGGATATTACGGAAGATCATTTTTGGCAAACGATTGACTCTTATCGGCCGTCACATCTTTGGGAAAAGGTTAACGGGGAATGGAAATTAAAATATCAGGTTAGTTAGTTATAAAGAAATAATATGAATTTGAAATTTTTACAGATAGGGTTAGGGTCAATGGGTAAAAGACGAATCCGCAATTTATTTTTTAATGGTCAGCGCCAAATTATAGGTTTTGATGTTCGTTCGGACAGAATAAAAGAAGTCAAAGAAAAATATGGAATTAAAACGGTTTCCGATTTAAAAAAAGTATCTAGCCAAGATTTTGATGCAATGTTTATTTCCACCCCACCTGATCAGCATGGTGATTATATCCGGATGGCATTAAAACAGAAGAAGCATTTTTTTGTTGAACATCCCACCAGCGATGATGGTTATGAGGATATTTTTAGAGACAAAAATTCAAATTTGGTAAAAGCTCCATCCTGTACGATGCGTTTTTACACGCCGGTTAAAATGATAAAAGATATTTTGGAAGAAGGGAGAATCGGCAAAATTTTAGCCTTTCAATATCACATGGGCCAATATCTGCCGGATTGGCATCCGTGGGAGGATTATAGTCAGGTATATTTTTCTAAAAAGAAAACAAGCGCCTGCCGGGAAATGTTTCCTTTTGAACTTATCTGGCTTAGTTGGTTGATGAACTCAGCGGTGGCGGAAGTATCGGGCACGATCAGTAAAATTTCGGATTTGGATATGGATGCCGATGATATTATTTTGGCCAAAGTAAAATATGACAGTGGAATTATTGGCAATGTAATTGTTGATGCGATTTCTAGGAAGCCGTTCAGAACTCTGCGTATTTTGGGATCAGACGGGGTTTTAGAGTGGGAAAGATCTGATTTTATTATAAAAATATATGATGCTAAATCAAAAAAATCGGAAAGTATCACTGTCCTCAAGGGTCATTCGGAAAATGACTGTGTTAATGAGGAGGAGATGTATAATGACGAGATCAAAGCTTTTTTGGGCGCGATTGATGGCAAAGAAAAATTTCCGCACACTTTTGCCGACAGCCGGCGTCTTTTAAAAGTTTTATACGCTTTAGAAAAAAGCAGTAAAACAGGGAGAGTTATCTCTTTGAAAAATTATGACGATAAAAAAGATTAAAATAGGCAATAAGTTTATTGGCCAAAATCAGCCTGTCTTTATTATAGCTGAAGCCGGGGTGAATCATAATGGTCGACTGGATTTAGCGCTCAAATTGGTGGACGCGGCCGCCGCCGCTCACGCCGACGCGGTGAAATTTCAGACTTTTAAAGCATGGCAATTAGTAACAAAAGACGGCGAGATGGCCGAGTATCAGAAAAAAAATATTGGCAAAACAGAGAGCCAGCCGGAGATGTTAAAAAAATTGGAGTTGCGGGAGGAGTTTTATAAACCAATCTTGGATCGTTGTAAAGAAAAAAAGATTATTTTTTTGTCCACTCCGCACGGCGGTTTTGAGTCGGTAGATTTTTTACACAAACTTGGCCTGCCGGCTTTTAAGTTTGGTTCGGGAGACTTGACGAATTTGCCGGTTCTAGAATATGCAGCTAAATTTAAAAAGCCAATGATCCTCGGCACAGGCATGGCGACCATGAAAGAAGTGAAAGAGGCGGTTGAAGTTATCAAAAAAGCCGGTAATGATAAAATTATTATGCTTCACTGCACCACCAATTATCCCTGCCTATTGGACGAGGTTAACTTATCTGCCATGGTTACGATGATAAACAAGCTGGATGTTTTAGTTGGCTACTCAGATCATACTTTAGGTGTAGATGTTCCAATTATGGCAGCCACTCTCGGGGCTTGTATTTTGGAAAAGCATTTTACTTTGGACAAAAACATGACTGGTCCCGATCATGTGGCTTCGGCCGAACCAGCGGAAATCAAAAAGATTGTTGATAGTGTCAGGAACGTTAAAATTATTCTTGGCGGCGAGGTTAAGAAGCCAAACAAAAGTGAGCTTCCTTTAATTAAGATTGCCAGAAAAAGCGTGGTTGCGATCAGAAATATTGAGAAAGGAGAAAAATTTACTAAAGAAAATTTAGGAATTAAGAGGCCTGGGGACGGGTTGCCGCCGAAATTTTTTAATTTGGTTGTCGGCAAAAAAGCCAGAAAAAATTTATTGTCAGGGGCAACTATCAAAACTAACGATTATAAATAAAGATATATGCAAAAAAGATTTTCAAGATGGAAGTCGCCGGTAATCAAAGAAGGGAAGATGACACGATGGAATTGGGTGGTTCAGAATAAAAATAAATTAAAGTTGGGAAAAAATACCGACATCGGCGCTTTCACCTATATTAACGCCCAAAATGGTGTTATTATAGAAGACGAGGTACAGATAGGCTCTCATTGTTCTGTTTATTCCGTTTCCACGATTGACGACAAAAATGGTAGTGTGATTTTAAAGAAAAACTGCCGAATCGGGACACATTCAGTGATTATGCCGGGAGTCACGGTTGGAGAGAATTCCATAATTGGAGCCTTTTCTTTTGTTAACAAAGATATTCCGCCTAATTGCGTGGCGCTAGGCGTGCCGGCTAAAGTAATTAAAAAATTATGAGGAAGAAACTTCCTATATCCAGGCCGCTCATACAGAAAGATGATGTCAGCGCGGTGGCGGCGGTTTTAAAAACCGGGAGGCTAAGCTTTGGGCCGAAACATATAGAATTTGAAAAACTTTTTGCCAAAAAAATTGGTACCAGGTTTGCTGTGGCTGTCAGTAGCGGCACAGCCGGCCTGCATCTTACTATGGTGGCCGCGGGTATTGGTTCGGGTGATGAGGTGATAACCAGTCCGTTTTCTTTTGTGGCCTCGGCTAATTGTATTTTATATGTGGGAGCCAAACCGGTTTTTGCGGACGTGGACATCCAAACTGGCAATATTGATCCAAAAAAGATTGAAGAAAGAATCACAAAAAAGACCAAAGCTATTCTGGTTGTTCATATTTTCGGTCAATCGGCAGACATGGACCCGATTTTAAAGATTGCTAAGAAGCATAAACTTAAAATAATTGAAGATGCCTGCGAGAGTGTCATGGCCGAATATAATGGAAAGAGAGTGGGCACCTTCGGTGAATCAGCCGTGTTTGCCTTTTACCCCAATAAACAGATGACAACTGGCGAAGGAGGCATGATCACCACCAACAGCGAAAGAATATATAAAATGTGTAAAAGTTTGGCTAATCAAGGCCGGAGCGATAATATGCAGTGGCTTGACCACCAGTGTCTCGGTTATAATTATCGGTTGGATGAAATGAGCGCCGCTTTAGGTTTGACCCAGTTAAAAAAATTGGATTTTATGATATCCAAGCGTCGGCAGGTGGCTGACTGGTATAGTGAATTTTTCAAAAAGTATGGTGTTTTGGTTGCAACACCCAAAATTGCGCGGTGGAACACACACACATGGTTCGTCTATGTAGTTAGGATTATAAACAATAGGGTTATTCGTGATAAAGTAATTAAGAAGCTTGCCCAAAAAGGCATTAGTTCCAAACCCTATCTCCCATCTATTCATTTATTTGATTTTTATAAAAAGCGATTTGGATATAAGATGGGGGCATATCCTGTCAGCGAGAAAATTAGCAGAATGTCTCTCGCTTTGCCGTTCTACATCGGATTAAAAAAAGAAGACGTAAAATATATTTGCGAGCAATTAATTAATATTTTAAAAAATTATGAAAAATGAATTTAAAAATAAAAAGATATTGGTGACCGGCGGAACGGGCTCAATTGGTTCAGAGTTGGTGAAGAAATTGTTGGAATTTGAGCCGCATGGTATCCGTATTTTAAGCCGCGACGAGAGCAAACAGAATGATTTGATGCTCGAATTGGGGAAAAATAGTGAAAAAGTAAGATTTTTAATAGGCGATATTAGAGACTACGATCGGGTAAATATGGCCATGGAAGATGTGGATATTGTTTTTCATACCGCCGCTATGAAACATGTTTTATTTTGTGAAAACGATCCGTTTGAGGCAGTCAAGACCAATGTCATAGGTACTCAGAATATAATAAACGCCGCCATGGCCAATAATGTTTCTAAAGTAATAGGTATCTCCACTGACAAGGCTACTGACCCGGTAAGCGTTATGGGGTGCACCAAGCTTTTAGCGGAAAAGATCATGCTGGCTTCGTATAATTACCAGGGTAAAAGACGAACCAAATTTTGTTTTGTGCGTTTTGGCAACGTTTTAAATACCAGGGGTTCGGTATTGCCTCTTTTTTATAAACAAATAATGAGAGGCGGTCCGGTTACGGTGACAGATACAAAAATGGAGAGATTTTTTATGTCAAAAGATGAGGCTGTGTGCTTGGTGATGAAAGCCGCCGGCATGATGAAAGAGCGAGAGATTTTTATTTTTAAGATGCCGATCTTAAAAATTATTGATTTGGCTAAAGCCATGATAGAGCTTTTCGCGCCACGTTTTGGTTTTGATCCGAAGAAGCTAAAGATTAATGTTGTGGGCAAGAAAAGAGGCGAGCGTATTCATGAAAAATTGTTGACTAAAGACGAATCGGCCTTTGCACTAGAGACGGATGATATGTTTATTATCGTGCCGGTAATTGGTTGGTTTCAAAACAGGCACAGTTTAAATAAAATTTATCCAAAGGCCAAAAGAAGCCGTGTCATGGATTATAGCACGGAAGGAAAGAGTGTGCTCACGGTATCGCAAATCAAGGCCATTCTTAATAAAGAGGATTCGCGACTTTTGGCCATGGTTAAAGATTGTAATTAAGTTTTTACGGCAGAAGAATATCCCACGGTCGGATAAAATGATCATTTTATGAAATTTATTTTTTTCGGTCAAAAATTATTTAATTTGTTTTCTCTTTTTCGCAAAGAGTATGGGCAATACAAATGGTCCATCCTTCTTTTAAGCGTTCTCGGATTTTTAGGCAGTATTTTGGAAGGCGTGGGGATAAACGCCATTATTCCGATTTTTTCTTTTGTCAATAAAAGTTCAGACCGTGGCGCCGACACAATTTCGCAGATGATTGCAGGATTTTTTAATTTTTTTCATCTACAATATACCCTCAAGACGCTCCTTTTGTTTATTATCGCTCTTTTTGTCATTAAAGCCGTGTTGATGTATTTAACAACTTATATTGCCGCTCAGATCAGCACCTGTTATGAGAAGGGCGTGCGCAGTGAATTGTTTAAGTTAACCGCTTTTTCTCGTTGGCCGCATCTTTCCAAACAAAAAATCGGACACATGGAACAAATTTTAATTACCGATGTAAATAGCAGCTCCAATTTACTTTTTTCCCTTAGTGGCGGCATGTTACTTGCGGCTAATTTAATTATTTATATTTTAATTTCCGTCAACATCTCTGTCTTTATCGCCTTGCTAACTATTCTTGTCGGGGTCATTATATTCTTAATATTCAAGCCGTTGTTTTACGCGAATCGCATGCTTTCCGGCCGGCTGGAGGCGACTTATAAAGACATTTCGCATTACGTAAATGAAAACATATCGGGAATAAAAACCATCAAGGCGATGGCTGTGGAAAGCAGTATTCAAAAATACGCTGACGAATATTTTGAAAGGGTTAGAGATCTAAATTTGAAAACGGTTGCCGTGAGAAACTTTACCAACACCGCTCTACAGCCCATCGGTCTAGTTTTTATAGTTGGCATGTTCGCTTTTTTTTATAAGATGACGGCTTTTAATTTTGCTTCTTTTGCCGTCATCGTTTATGCCATCAATAAGGTTTTTAATTATATTCAGATGGCTCAAGGCCAACTGCACAACATAAATTCGATGGTGCCATTTGTAGAGAGTATCAAAAAATATAGAGAAGAAGCTCGTTCTGAGTCCGAAGCGGACAGAGGAACAAAAAAATTTATTTTTAATGATAATCTGCGTTTTTTTGATGTCAGTTTTTCATATGACAATACTAGCCCAGCTGTTTCCCGCGTTAACTTGTTGATTAAAAAAGGAGAGATGGTCGGTCTTATTGGCCCATCGGGCGCCGGTAAAACTACGGTGGTGGATTTGTTATTGCGTCTTTTTGAACCAGGCGACGGCAAGATTATGTTGGACGACCAGCCGATTAATGAAATATCGTTAAAGGACTGGAGAAAACACATTGGTTACGTTTCACAAGACATATTTTTAATGAATGATACCATAGAAAATAACATCAAGTTTTATGATGAAACTGTAAAAGAAGAAGATATGATAGTCGCGGCTAAAATGGCCAACATTTTTGATTTCATAGAATGTCAACCGCAGAGATTTTTTACAATGATTGGCGAAAGGGGTGTAAAACTTTCGGGTGGAGAAAGGCAAAGAATAATTTTGGCGCGTATTTTAGCCCGGCATCCGGAGATCCTTGTGTTAGATGAGGCTACCAGCGCCCTTGATAACGAATCTGAAGCGGCCATACAAAAAGCCATTGAAAATCTAAAAGGCGAGATAACCGTTTTGGTCATTGCCCACCGCCTTTCTACCATTATGAACGCTGATCGTTTGCTGGTGATAGAAAATGGCAGGATCATCGAAGAGGGTTCGCCGCAAAAGCTGTTGGAAAACAAAGGTTCTTATTATCACAGGGTGTATAATATAAAGAATTGATTTATGAGCCCATTCTTTTGTAAAAAAAATAAAGTTTTATTTATAATCCATGATTTATATCAAGATGATAATAGATTTCCTTTGGGGCCGGCTTATTTGGCGGCGGTGTTGGATAAAAATGGGGCGCAAGTTGAAGTCTACTGTATGGACGTCTTTCATTACACAAATGAGCAGTTGGCGCAGCATTTGCAGAATAATCATTATGACTTGATTGGTTTGGGATTTTCAGCCGCTCGTTTTGTTGAAACAGTACTGGAGCTGTGTCGCGTAATTAATCAAAATAAAAAGGACGCCTGGCTTGTGTTGGGCGGACACGGTCCGTCACCGATTCCCGAATACATTTTAAAAGCGACCGGAGTTGATATTGTCGCTATTGGTGAAGCGGAAAACACCATTATTGATTTATTAAATTGCAAAATTAATCACGGTGATTTATCGAAAGTAAACGGCATTGCTTATTTGGAAAATGAGAGATTTAAGGTGACGGCGCCCAATCGCCCGATAATAAAACTGGACGAATTGCCTTTTCCGTTGTGGCAGATTTTTCCCATGAAGATTTATGTTGAGTGCAATAAAATGTTCAGACAGTCACCGGGAGAAAAAAGCATGTCTCTTGTCAGCAGTCGCGGTTGTATTAATCGTTGTAATTTTTGTTATCGAATGGAGAAGGGGATCAGACTGAGAAGCGTTGATAGTATTATTGGGGAGTTAAAAATTTTGTACCATCAATATGGGGTCAATAATTATTTTTTTGAAGATGAGTTATTTGTTTTAAATAAATCAAGATTACTAAAGTTCGAGAAGGGGTTGATAGAAAATGGTTTAAAGATTAAATTTTTCTGCAACGCCCGAGTCGATATAATGGACGAGGATACAGTAGAAGTTCTTAAGAGATGCGGTTGCCAATTCATTGGTTTTGGTTTTGAGTCTAGTAATGATCACGTTTTAAAATTAATGAATAAAAATGCCACGGTAGAACAAAATCTACGCGCCTTGGAGGTGGTCAAAAAAGTTGGCGGTATCGGCATGGGCTTAAATTTTATTTGGAATAATTTGGGGGACGATGAAGAAACACTCAAAAGAAACGTGGAATTAATAAAAAAATATAATACGTTTTATCAGTGCCGCACCATTAGGCCGGTGACACCTTATCCTGGATCAGATTTGTATTATCAATTAATAAAAATGGGAAAGATAAAAGGGCCTGAGGATTTTTTTGATAAATATTATAACTCCGATCTTATTTTTAAAAATTTAATGAACATGAGTGACGAAAAAGCCTACGAACTGCTGTTAGAGGCAAACACAGAATTAATTCGTGACCATTTTAATCATGTGGGTGATAGTAAGGGAGAGGCCGAGAAATTAATAAAACAGTTCGCCGATCTCTATTCTGGCAAATCAAATAAATTTAGAGGATCAAGGCATTATACCAAATAAATTATGAAGAATATTCGTATCATACCGAGGCTTGATATTAAAGGTCCTAATGTTGTAAAGCCAATCCACACCGAAGCATTGCGGGTAGTGGGCAATCCCCAAGAATTGGCTTATCGTTACTACCAAGAAGGAGCTGACGAGCTTATCTATTTAGATATAGTCGCTAGTTTGTATCAGCGCAATTTAGATTTTGAATTACTAAAGTCTGTAACCCAAAATATTTTTATTCCCATTACTGTCGGAGGCGGTATAAGAACGATTCACGATATCAATAATGCCCTTCGTTCCGGGGCGGATAAGGTTGCAATTAATACTCGCATTGTTCATCATTCGGAATTTATCACGGAAGCGGTAAAAAAGTTCGGATCGCAGTGTATCGTTTTGTTTGTTGAGGCTAAAAAAAAATTAGATGGAAGTTACGAGGTTTATACAGACGGCGGGCGGGAACATTCCAGAAAAGACGTGATTGAGTGGGTCAAGCAGGCAATTGATCTGGGAGTGGGGGAGATTCTATTATCTTCCATTGACCAAGATGGCACCAGGCGCGGCTATGATATTGAGTTGCTCGAAAAAATTAACCAGTTTGCCACAATTCCAGTAATTGCCCACGGCGGGGCCGGCAGTTTTGAGTCATTAAAAGAAGCGGTGAATACGGGACTGGCCGATGCGTTGGCAATGTCGTCTGTTTTGCACTACAACGATTTTTCTATTAACGAGGCCAAACAGTATCTTAAAAAAAACAATATTAATGTCAGAATATTATGAATGGGAAGCTCAAAATAGCCATTGTTGATTATGGCGTGGGTAATTTGCAGAGCGTGCAAAAAGCCATGGAGAATTTTAATGTCGAGGTTTTTGTTACTGAAGAGCCTGAGGTAATCAAAAAAGCCGATGCTTTAATTTTGCCAGGGGTCGGCTCTTTTGAGGCGGGCGTGAAAGGGTTGCAGTTAAGAGGCTTGGTTGATGTTGTGCGAGAATTTGCCGGCCAAAATAAGCCCATGCTTGGCATATGTTTAGGAGCTCAACTTATGTTGACGCAGGGTTACGAATTTGGTATATTTCAGGGATTAGATATAATTGCTGGCAAGGTAGTTCGTTTTTCACCCTTGAAAAATCAGGAAAAAGTTCCTCATGTGGGTTGGAACACTATTTATCCGCCCAAAAATTTGTCTTGGTCAGAGACAATATTGAATAATTTGGAAGACAGCCAGGTCTATTTTGTTCATTCTTATATTTTAGAACCAAATAATACATCCGATATTCTATCTTTAACTGCTTATGGAGGCCAGACTTTTTGTTCGGCTGTCAAGCGGGGTAATATTTACGGCTGTCAATTTCATCCGGAAAAAAGTGGAGTGATCGGATTATCGATATTAGAAAACTTTATAAATTCAATATAGGTTATAATTTATGGTCAATCTAGAGACAAAATATGGGTTACCAGTCGAAGTAAAATTTTGCAAGAAGTGTGTAATTTCTAATCAGCGGCCTAATGCGACCGTAGAATATGAGCACACCGGAGAGAGCGTAAAAAAAACTATCTTTTTCGATGGTGATGATGTTTGTGACGCTTGCCGCGTGGCCGAACAAAAGAAAAGAGTTATTGATTGGGAAGAACGCGAAAAAGCTTTGCGCGCTTTATGCGATCGTTTTCGCCAGCATGACGGTTCGTATGATTGTTTGGTCCCCGGCTCTGGGGGCAAGGATAGTTTTTATGCCTCTCACATTTTAAAGTGTAAATATGGCATGCATCCTTTAACCGTAACGTGGACGCCGCATATTTATACTGACTGGGGGTGGAAAAATTTTCAGGCTTGGATTCATGCCGGTTTTGATAATTTTTTATGTACGCCAAACGGTCGGGTGCATCGTTTGTTGACCAGACTGGCGGTGGAAAATATGTTTCATCCTTTCCAGCCGTTTATTATTGGGCAGAAAGCCCTGGCTCCGAAAATGTCGATTTTACATAAGATACCCCTGGTTTTTTATGGTGAACACGAGGCTGAGTATGGTAATCTGGCGTCTGACATGCAGAGCGCCAAACGCAATCAAGCTTACTTTGTTTTGGACGAAAAATCAAAAATTTTTCTTGGCGGAGTTTCCATTAATAATTTAAAAGAAAAATACGGAGTTGATGAGAATGACCTTTTGCCATATTTGCCGGCCGACCAGGCAGAATTAGAAAAAAATAAAACTGAAGTGCACTATTTGGGTTACTATCTAAAATGGCACCCACAATCTTGTTATTATTATTCGGTTGAACACGGGGGTTTTCAAGCTTCGCCGGAAAGGACACCGGGGACATATAGTAAGTATAACAGCATTGATGATAAAATGGACGATTTTCATTATTATACGACATATATAAAATTTGGCATTGGCCGGGCCACGTACGACGCCTCTCAAGAGATTAGGTCAGGAGACATTACCCGCGAAGACGGTGTGGCGCTGGTAAAGAGGTTTGACGGGGAGTATCCAAAAAGGTTTGCCGAAGAAGTCTTTAAATATTTGAGTATTAGTTCAAAAGAATTTCCCAAGGCCTTCAATGTGTTTGAACATCCAGAAATGGACTATGATTACTTTATGAGTTTGGCCGATAAGTTTCGTTCGCCTCATTTATGGACTAAAGAAAATAATCAATGGAAATTAAAACATATTGTTTCCTAAATCATATGAGAGACATTCTAGCTGGGTATAAGATTTTTAATATCGATCCATATAGTCTTCGCAGCAAAGATTCTTTTAAGCATATTTTAGAATACCGTCATTATTTGATGGGACTGTTTCGTCAAGCAATTAAATCTCCAGTCGATTTTAAGTGTTTGCTTTGTAGCTCGACAAACGGGAGACACTATTTAAGTTATCAAGATTATCCGCTTTTTGAGTGTTTAGCTTGTGGTTTGGTTTCACCCAACATCAACTTGGATTTGGTGAACGAAGAGGCGGTTTACGACAGTCCGAGCGCCAAAGAGGATGTAATGGAGGATGTTATAAATAATTATGAATACCGCAAACGGACTTATGCCACGGAAAGACTGAGGTATTTATTAGAAAAAATTAGTATCCCCAAAAAAGACATTAAACTGTTAGATGTGGGTTGTGGTCCGGGATATTTCCTTGAACATCTCAAGGATGGCGGAATCAATTACAAGGGTTTGGAATTAGCCGATTTTTTGGTTGAGATTTGTCAAAACAGGGGACTGAATGTTGCGAGGAGCGAATTAAAAGAAGAACCAAATAATTCTTATAATGTTATTACACTATATGATGTCTTGGAACATCTGCGCAATCCAATGGAGATGTTTAAGACATTAAATAATAAATTATTATCGGGAGGCTATGTCCTGGCTTATATTCCCAACATACACTCTATTGCGACCAAACTAATGGAAGGCAGACATAAAAATGTAGATCCGTTTGTCCATTTATGTTTTTTTGATCCAAAGTCGCTCAATTTCTTAGCAGAAAAAAACGGATTTCAGGTTGAATCGGTTGATTATTATGGCTTGGATATTATGGATTTTTTATTTATGAAAACATACGACGATGGGTTTGACTATCTGACAGGTTTGAAAGAATTTATTCCGGTTATGCAGGCGGTACTGGATAAACAAAAGTTAAGCAATCATCAACGCGTTGTTTTTAAAAAAATTTAATTTATGGTTAGAAAAATTTTAGCTTACATACCCGCGCGTTCCGGTTCAAAAAGAATTCCTAATAAAAATATTAGAAATTTTTTGGGCAAACCGCTGATCGCGTACCCGATAGAGCACGCGCTTAAGTGTTCGCTTATCGATCGTGTGATAGTTGATACGGAATCATCTCGAATTGCTAAAATTGCCAAGCATTGTGGCGCTGAGGTGCCGTGGTTGCGGCCGGCACATTTAGCGCAGGACGCCTCAAAAGTTATAGATAGTATTTTTTATCTGCTTGATCGTTTGGCAAAAGAGCAGGATTACCGTCCGACCCATATAATAATTTTACAAACTACATCACCACTCAGGGAAATAAAGGATATTTGGGATTGCTGGAAATTGATGAAAAAAACCGCCGCCACGACCGTCTTGACGGTGAGCCCGACTCACCCCAAACTTTACCATCTGAGCAAAAATCAGGACGTGGTTTTAGTAAACGGCTCGGAAAGTCAGTCAAGTAATACTCAATCCTGGCCGCCGGCCTATCTTTTAAATGGCTGTGCTGTTTATATTGTCAAAACTAAAGCGTTGTTAAAAGAAAAAAGAGTGATTACCAAAAGAACCAAAGCCGTCGTTTGTCCCAAATGGCGTTCGGTAGATTTGGATTATCCGGAGGAGTGGGTGATGGCGGAAGTTTTTTACAAAAATAAAGAAAATATTAAGAAACGCATTAAACAAATTGGCAAATAATATATGGAGAAGTCTTTTATTGAAATTGCCGGTCGAAAAATCGGTCCAGACCACCCGCCATTTGTTATTGCCGATATTGGCATTAATCATGAAGGAGACATGGCTAAGGCGAAACAGATGATTGTTGACGCTCATCGCGTTGGCGCCGAATGTATCAAATTTCAATGTCATGTGGTGGAAGACGAAATGGTGCCGGTAGCCAAAAATATTATTCCCGGGCACGCCAAAGAATCTATTTGGGATATAATGGAAAAATGTTCTTTTTCCGAAGAACAAGACCGGGAATTAAAGGATTACGTGGAAAGTTTTGGCATGATATATTTGAACACCCCATTTTCCCGTGCCGCCGCTGATAGATTGGAGAGAATTGGCGTGGTGGCTTATAAGATTGGTTCCGGTGAATGTAATAACTATCCTTTAATAAAACACATCGTTTCTTTTCATAAACCAATAATATTAAGCACGGGAATGAATGACATCCCTTCCATTAAAAAAAGTGTAGAAATTATTCGTTCCGCTCAAGCGCCATATGCTTTAATGCACTGTGTGTCTATGTACCCGACACCTTATAATAAAGTGCGGTTAGGCGCCTTGTCCGATCTGCATAAAAATTTTCCGGACGCCGTCATTGGGATCAGCGACCATTCGGTTGGTAATTATACTTGTTTTGCCGCTGTGGCTTTGGGCGCGTCTTTGGTAGAAAAACATTTTGTTTCTGATAAAAACTGGCCCGGTCCCGATGTGCCGGTTTCAATTGATCCGGCCGAATTTAAACAATTAATAACTGGTACTGAGGCAATTTATCAGGCGTCTGGCGGTAGCAAAGAAATTTTAGCCGAGGAACAGCCAATTATTGATTTTGCTTATGCCTGTGTAGTTACTATTAAAGATGTAAAAAGTGGCGAAGAGTTTACTCGTGAAAATATTTGGGTCAAACGCCCGGGAACAGGGGAAATTAAAGCGGTTGAATATGAAAACATTCTTGGTCGTTGTGCCACGCAAGACATTCCTAAAGATATCCAACTAAAAAATCAGCATTTATGCGATTAAAAAAGCGAAAAATTTTATTTATCACCGAACGCCGCGCCGACTACAGTCGGCTGAAACCGATTATGAAAGCGGTTCAAGAAAGCAAAAAATTAAAGCTGTTGCTTTTGGTGACCGGCGCTCATTTATTGAAAAATCTCGGTCAAACAAAAAAAGTGATAGAAGACGACGGTTTCAAGATTGATTCAACTTTGCCGATTTTTTCTAATAATGACCAAGACGACGGCGTTACCATGGTTAAGGCCATGGGCAAAGCGCTTTTAGGCATGGCTGATGAAGTTAGCCGTTTAAAACCGGATATTATTTTTTGTGGCTTTGATCTAGGGGCTCATTTGGCGGCCGCGATAGTGGGGATGCACTTGAATATTCATGTAGCCCACATTCAGGGTGGTGAAGTCAGCGGGACAATTGATGAGGTAATCCGCCATGCTTGCACCAAATTTGCGCATTTACATTTTGTCGCATCCAAACAAAGCGCCCGGCGGATAGTCATGCTGGGCGAAGACCCGCGTTATGTTTTTTTGGTTGGCAGTCCCAGTTTGGATACCATCAGGCACATTAAATATTTTACAAAAAATGAGCTGGCTAAAAAATACGGTCTTGATCCGAATAAAAAATTAATTATTTTTTTACAACATCCTGTAACCACGGAGGTTAATAGAGTCTTGTCGCAAATCAGAGAAAGCCTAAAAGCATTAAAGGAAATTAACAAAGATTGTGAGACTCAGACAATAGCCATTTATTCCAACAACGATGCCGGCGGTAAACGCATTGTCGCCGAGTTAAGAAAATCCGGAATTAGCGTCGTGCCACACATCGTTTATGAGGATTTTTTGAGTTTGATGAAAGTGGCGGATGCGTTGGTTGGAAATTCCAGCGCCGGCATTCACGAGTCTTCGTCTTTTGGTTTGCCGACCGTCAATATTGGCACCAGGCAGAACTTGAGAGAGCGGGGTAATAATATTGTGAATGTCGGATATAATTCAAAATCAATCGTTCGAGCGATTAGGCGGGCGTTGTTTGACAAAAATTTTATTCGACGGGCTAAAAAAAGCAAGAATCCCTACGATCATGGCGACACGGCAAAAAAAGTCGTTAAAATTTTGGCAAACGTAAAATTACCGCCAATTCAAAAAGTTTTAGGATTTTAATATGAAAATAACATTATTGGGCGGTAATGGTTTTATCGGGGATTATCTGGCCGCTAAGTTAAAAAAACAAAACGGATGCGAATTAAGGGTGGTAGGGCTCGCATCCCAGGCGAGCAATGATTATATTCAGATGGATCTTTCTCGTCCAAATGAAAGATTGCGGCCATTGATTGATTGGTCGGACACTGTGGTTATTTTGACCAGGGACGATATTAAAATTATTGATAATTTGTTAGCGACTCTCACGGCCCGCGAGCATCCCATCAAAATTGTATATTTGTCCACATTATTGGTATATCCGGATTCCGACTTGCCTCAAGATGAAAATTCTCCGCTAGAACCAAGGACTGATTACGAAGAATTAAAATGTGTTGAAGAACGTAAGTTGCTATGGTTGATGGCAGAAAACTCTTTTTGTAAATTGTGTATTGTGCGAATGGCCAATGTCTACGGCGACATTAAAAATCGTGGCGTAATAAATAGTTTATTTCAAGCGATTTTGACGTCCGCGTTGTTTGAAATCAACAGCCCTGGTGATTCAACGCGTGATTATATTTTTATTGAAGACGCGGCAGAACTTTTGGCCTTCCTTGTGTTGTGGCCACAAAATCTCTCACATGAAATAGTGAATATTTGTAACGGACGAGCCTATAGCGTGCAAGAAATAAAACAGATTGCCGAAATGATAACCGGAGTTAAAATTAATACAGTAAGCGGTCCGTCAGTTCTGGAAAAAAAGAAAATTATTGGCGATAATAAAAAAATTCTTAGTTTGTCAGGCTACCGGATGAAGCATGATTTAAGGCAGGGCTTAAAAAAGACCCTTCATAGTTACAAAAAATATTTTAATTTAGAGGTATAAGCATATAATATGCAATGTCAGGTTTGTCAATCGGGTAAAACTAAAATTATCCGCGCCAGGTTACGTTATAATATTAAACGCAAGGTATATCGCTGTAGTGTCTGTGGTTATGTTTTTTTAGACCCACGTAAAAAGAAAGACAGAGAATTTTATACTGGAAACAATTATCGGCGTTTATATGGTTCCACACCCAACAAAATCAGCAAATGTCATGAAATTTTTAATACTTATTTGCCATTTCAGGATCTGATAATTAAAGAAATTGGTCATATATTAAAACTCGACATGAAAGTTTTGGATGTTGGCTGTTCCACCGGGCATTTTCTTCACGCCCTCAAAGGCAAAGTTAAGGAAAGGGTCGGTTTAGAGCTACAAAAAGACGCTGTTTCCTTTATCCGTAAGAATTTAGATTTTAAGGTTTATTCCCAATCGATAGAGACAACAAAAATCAAGGAATCGCATTTTGATCTTGTGACCTGTTTACAGGTCCTAGAGCATATTGAAAATCCTTTGGTTTTTTTGAATGGTTTGGCCAAAAATCTTAAACCCGATGGTTATTTGTATCTTGAGGTTCCTAATGTGAATGATGTTTTGCTGACTTGTTATAAAGTGGCCGGTTACGCCGATTTTTATTTTCGTGAACCGCATATTTCTAATTTTTCCATAAATTCTTTAAAAATTTTATTGCGGCGCGCTGGTTTTAAGGGCGTATTTAAAACAGTGCAGCGATATAACATTATTAATCATTTGCATTGGATTTTAACAAACAGCCCTCAAGGTGCTTTTGCCGCTGGGAACCAAGACCCTGTTTTGGTAGTAGGCAAAGAAGCGAGAACGGGCGTGGGTAAAGAATTGAATAAATTTATCAAAGGGGTTGACGAAAAATATAAAAAGATTTTGGCTAAACATGATGTTGGCGAGAACCTTGTTTTTCTAGGCAAAAAATTAAGCAAGTAGTTTTTATGAGGATTTTTTTAATTGAGTGGGATGCCGAGAATAAAGAGTTTATTGATGTCGTGACAACTCTCAAACAAAGAGGGCACGAAATATTGTACTGGACTTACGGTGACAATAAAGAGGTATCATCGGAGTGCAAAAAGAATTTTTCTGATACGATTTTTCATCATCGTCAAGATGCTATGGCAGGTAAACCAGCCGCGCCATTTGTTGAGAACGAGTTTTTACCGGTGGGCGAAGATGTGATAGAAAAATTATACAGAACAGAATCAATTTTGCAGACAATGAAGCATTATGAAAAAATGCCGTTGACAACTATTGAAAAAAAACATTTATTTTATGAATATTTGCGATATTGGCGCGGCCTGCTGCAACTTCTAAAACCAGAGGTAATAATTTTTAATGTTTGGCCTCACTCAAGTTATAGTTTTATCACTTATGCGGTCGCGAAATTTTTAGGGATTAAGACGCTAATGTTTGAGGCGGTTAGAGTAGACGGGCGCTTAATTTTAATTGACGATTATGAAAAAGGTAGTCAAGATTTAAAAGATGAGATAAGTCGGAATAAAAATAAGATAATTAAGATTGACGAACTGAGTGATATTACGCGACGTTATTACCAGTCCCATTTAAAGAAAAATTCTGATGTTAAGCCGCCGGATTTTAAGTTTTTGTATCGGAATTTTGCCGGTATTGGGCTATTGAAAAAGAGAACGGAGCTGATATTGTCCAGTAGTAAGGATTTTTCTATTTTTAAAAAATTTTTTCTTTACCTGTCAAAAATATTTGGCGATAACTTACACAAGGAGTATTCAAAATTAACCGTTGAACCGGATTTAAACAAAAAATTTATTTATTTTGGCCTGCACTACCAGCCAGAATGTTCCACCAGCCCTCTTGGCGGCCTGTTCGTTGATCAAATTTTGGCCATTCAAATTCTATCGGCCTCTTTACCGTCAGATTGGTTGATTTATGTTAAAGAGCACCCATGGCAATGGCTAACTGGCGGCATAAATTTTACCAATTTCCGTTATAAAGGATATTATAATCCAATCGCTCAATTAAAAAATGTTCGGTTGATTTCAACCGAGACAGATTCAATAGTTTTGATAGAAAAGGCGCAAGTAGTGGCGACAATTAGCGGTACGGGTGGTTGGGAAGGACTAATGAGATTAAAACCCGTCATAGTTTTTGGTTATCCTTGGTATCGTGATTGCGTTGGCGTGTTTAAAGTAAACAGTGTCGATACTTGTAAAAAAGCGTTTGCACAAATTGTGTCAGTGTTTGAAATAAAGCAGCAGGAGATTACTAATTTTTTATATAGTTTGGATCAGGTAAGTTGCCGTGGTTATTTGGAGGAATTATATCGCGAACAGGCGCAGATTTCCGTGGAAGAAAATAGTAAAAATTTGACGCGGGCATTATTAAATGAACTAGACAAAAAATAAAATTAATGCTATCATAATAAGTATTTAAACAGTAAAAATGTTATGAAGCTTCTCTACATCGGTTCTGGGTTCGTTGGCGCTTGTTCAGCCGCGGTGTCAGCGGACAGCGGGCACGAGGTTTTGGTTTTTGATGTTGACGAGAGGAAAATTAAACTATTAAGTTCCGGGGATCGCGATACTATTCAATCTTGTCTTTTTGAAGATGGGTTGGGCGATTTGTTGATTCGCAACAAAGAAAGAATTTTATTTACAACCGATTACGCGCAGGCGGAAAAATTTTTAAATGATTGCGATGCAATTTTTATGTGTTTGCCAACTCCGGAAATAGGGGAGACCGGTGAGAGTGATCTGTCTTTTTATTCTTCCGCGGCTGAAAAGTTGGCTGGGGCGTTGGCCAAAAGAAACGGCTTCCAACAGGAAAAATATATTGTTATTGTCAACAAAAGCACAGTTCCAATTGATATGGTTGAGCAAACAGAAAAGATAATGTCCAAGGCCGGCGTGAAAAATTTCGGCGTGGCGTCAAATCCGGAATTTTTGGTTGAGGGTAAAGCAATTGTCGGCTCCTTGCACCCAGATAGGGTGGTTGTCGGCGCTTGGCAAGAGAAAGATTTCGCAGTCATGCGCCAAATTTATCAGCGTTTTTACAATTCTTCAACCGTGCAATATATTGAAACAAATCCAAAAGAAGCGGCAGCTGGAAAATTGTTGGCCAATTTTATGTTGTTTAATAAATTGGCTGTTTGTTTTGATGTAGTTGGTCGTACTTGCGAGACATTTTCTGATTTGCAATTTGAAAATCTCCGCAAAATTTTAATAAGTGATCCGCGCATTGGCAAGTGGGGGCTTTATGACAGCTTGTACGCTGGCGGCAGTTGTTTTATTAAAGATGCCCGCTCGCTCTCTCATCAACTGCAAACAGTGGGACAAAACGCTGTTTTGGTGGATGAGACCTATCTGGCCAACAAAAGACAGTTGGAATTATTTATTGGCCGAGCTGAAAAAGAAGTTGAATTTAGCTGGACTGGAAAAACCGTGGCTTTGTTAGGCTTGGCTTTTAAACAAGAAACAAATGATACGCGTAATTCAGCAAGCATTTATATTGTTAATTTTTTACTGGAAAAACAAGTAGAGAAAATTAACGCGTATGATCCGGCGGCCATGGATGGTTTTAAACAATTATTTCCTAAAACAGATGTTATTAAATATTTTGATGATCAAATTGTCGCAATCAAAAATGCCGATGTTGTAATCATTGCTACTGACTGGCCGCAATTTAGAAGTGTCGCTGATGTTTTGCTGTTGCTATCAGACAAAAAGCCGTTAATCATGGATGGACGGAGAGTATTACAACATCGTTATGATGAATTAAAAGAAAACGGTTTTATTATTATCGCGGTAGGGAGTCAATTAATTAAAAAATAATATGTCAAAATATCTTGTTACCGGCGGAGCCGGATTTATAGGCGCCAATTTAGTTAAACAATTATTGGCTGACGGACATCAGGTTGTGGTTTTGGATAATTACGCCGCTGGTAAGAAAGAAGACAGAATGCAACCTGGCGCCGAGTATATTGAGGGCGACATTAGAAATGAAAAAGATTTGAACAAAGTTTGCCCGGGAGTGGACACAATTTTTCATTTGGCTGCCTTGCCGCGTGTAACTTTTACAGTTGAAAATCCCGAATTGACTCACGATGTTAATATAAATGGCACGCTCAAGGTGTTAATGGCCGCGCGTCGTCATAAAGTCAGACGAGTTATTTTTTCTTCCTCGTCATCAACTTACGGCGGTCAAGATGCTGGTAATTTATTAAAAGAGGACAGCGCAATTAAAATGCCGGTAAGTCCATATGCATTGCACAAGTTAACTGGAGAACATTATTGTAGAATTTTTTCTGAATTATATGGCATTGAAACTGTTAGCTTAATTTATTTCAATGTATATGGACCATATTTTGACCCAGACGGTGCCTACGCTTTAGTCATTGGAAAATTTTTAAAACAAAAAAAGCAGGGTTTGCCAATGCCCGTTTGTGGTGATGGAGAATATTTTCGCGATTATACTCATGTGAAAGATGTGGTAAGAGCAAACATCTTGGCGGCAGCTTCCAAAAATGTTGGAAAGGGCGAGACAATAAATATCGGTTGCGGACGGCCGACAACAGTTAATGAATTGGTAAAAATTATGGGCGGAGAGTTTGTTTTTGTTGACCCACGACCTGGTGATCAACGCTTTTCAGGAGCTGATAATGCCAAAGCGAAACGATTACTTGGTTGGGAGCCGTCAATAAAATTGGAAGATGGTATTAAAATGTTGAAAGCAGATTGGCAAATAAAATAATATGTTGAACTAAAAAATTCTCGCCTAGGCGAGAATTTTTTGATTGATTTATCGTCCGGCGCCGATCAATTTTATTGTCTTTAGAAGAGTGACCGCGTCCACTAAAAGGGAGCGGTTTTTAATATAAAACAAATCAAATTGTAATTTCATTAAATTACCTTCAAAAGAATCTGTGTAATTGTAATTTACTTGCGCCCAGCCGGTAAGTCCCGGTTTAATTAAATGCCGCGCGTTGTAATAAGGCATTAATTTTTGCAATTCTGACACGAATTCCGGGCGTTCCGGTCGTGGCCCGATAAAACTCATTTCATTTTTTAAGATATTGATGGCTTGCGGCAATTCATCCAAGCGTGAAAGACGCAGAATTTTTCCAACAGTTGTCACACGGCTGTCACCAATAGTTGCAAATCGCGGTCCATTATTTTCAGCCCCTACTTTCATAGTTCGAAATTTCCAAATTGTGAAAATTTTTCCATCGCGTCCAACGCGGGTTTGCCTATAAAAAATTGGCCCGCGATCGCCAAGATAAATTATTAGAGCCATGGCCGGAAGCATAATTAAAAAGCCAGCCAACATTATCGCAGCCAGCACAAAATCAGTTGCTAATTTGATTTTGTCATAAATATTTTTACGAGTTTCTTTTAAATTTTCCAAAAACCATGTCTCTGAAAGCGCGGCCAGTGGCACGCGGTGAGTAATCATTTCATAAAAAGTATTAATATTAGCAATATTGACTCTGGAAAGAATGGTTTCGTAAAGTAGGCGATTCAAACGGGTATCTGTGTTGGCCAATGATAAAACTATTGTGTCAATTTTGTTTGTTTTAATATAATCCAGAAGTCCATTGAAATTGGTTAGTTTTTCAACTGTTATTGGCAGTTCATTGATGAATTGGTTTTGTTCTTCCGCAACCACTGCAACTGCGTTGTATCCCAATTGGGGATTTTTTGAAAAAATTGAAATCAATTCCCGAGTTTCTTTATTTAATCCTAAAAAAAGTAAGCGCGCGCCAAAAGTGGAAGAACGCAACAAAGAGTGCACGAGTAGTCGCCAAAGAACGAATATAGGCAAATAAACCGCAATTAATAATAAAAGGATTGTTTTTGGGCTTAAATTTAGCAAATTGACAATATAAAAATAGCCAATAGCTAAAAGTAAATTAATACCAATTCCAATTAAAAAAGAACTGAAAAATTGCAAATCATTTTTTGCTTTGCGCAAATCATACAAACCACTTAAATAAAAAATAACCAACCAGAGAAAAAATATCAAGCTGAATGTTGGCCAATGTGTGGCCCATGTTTTTGACCATGGGTTTTCTTGATAGCGAATAGTCAAAGCCAAAAATAGGGCTAAATAAAGCCCAAGAGTGTCGCCGCCAAGGATTATAAGCTGTTTAAAGGTGTTAGACATATCTGCTGATGAGTTTAGCATAGAATAAGGCAAAGGGCAAGGGCAGGCGGCTTGTGTCTTTAGCTGAAAAATGCTAAAATACTCTCATGTTCCGCAACATTCATCGCCACCATCAATTTTTTTGCCGAAAGGAAATGAATGAGATTTATCTCTCGGTGTTTCTTATGAATTTGGCCGAGAGCATGATTAGTATTTTCGTGCCGATTTATTTGTATTATCTGCATTATTCAGTCACCCAAATTCTTTTTTTCTTTTTTTTAAGCTCTTTGGGATCAGTGGTTTTGGCCTTGCCAGCCGCCAAAATGGTGGCGAAGCTTGGCGCGAAGCACTCAATTTTGTTTTCCACACCATTTTTAATTATCTATTATTTGGGCTTGTATCTTTTGGAGGCAACGCCTTGGCTTTTTTATCTATTGCCTTTGTTTTTAACTTTGCGTTGTCTATTTTATAACTTCGGATTTGATTTGAATTTTGTGGATCATCTTGACCGCCGCCGCGTAGGCAAACTGCTGTCCAGCTTGGCCACTTTTTCAATTTTTGGCGCAATTTTATCGCCATTGGTGGCAGGTTTGATTATTGCTTTTTCCGGTTTTGTGGCTGTGTTTTTAATTGGCTCTTTGCTTTTGATTATTTCAGTTATTCCACTTTTTATCACTAAAGACATTCATCCACAGATAAATTTTACCTCCGCGAACATTGTAAATAGGTTTTGGCAAAAGAAAAATGCCAGTATGATTTTGAGTTTTACGGGCTATGCCATTGAATCTAGCATTGGCCGCAATGTTTGGCCGGTGTTTCTGATTATTATTTTTGGAGCCGCCCAGCAAGTTGGTTATGTTGCCGCTATTTCAGCTTTTGCAACTGTGGTAGTCATTCGTTTGACAGGTAAATTGGCAGATAAATTCAGTCCACAAAAACTTTTACGCCTGGGTACACTGTTTTATTTTTTTGGCTGGCTTGGAACTCTATTTGCCGACGCGTCGGTCAAGGTCTTCTTTATTGATTCTTACAAAAATGTTTCCGAAAGATTTTTGATTTTGCCATGGGCTTCGTTGTTTTATAAAATGTTTCAACGAAATAAATATTTTGAGTTACTTGTTTTTAGGGATATGGTTTTCAATGCCAGCCGTCTTATTGTAATGCCATTGATTATGCTGATTTTTATTATTGATTTTTATCCGTTCACTTTGTCATTTATCATTGCTTCTTTATTCACTTTATTATATCCTCTGATAAATCGCGCGCCGATTGAAGAATCGGAAATATGATGAATAAAATTTTAATTTTATTCTTATCAATTATCTGGCTGTCAGCGCCGTTTTTTGTTTTGGCCCAAACACCCAATGATCCGCAATACGCTAATCAATGGTATTTGCCGGCCATTCATGCGCCAGAGGCCTGGGATAAGACTACTGGCTCAAGCAAAGTTGTCGTGGCGGTGATAGACAGTGGTGTTGAGGTTGCGCATCCGGATTTGTCTGACAATATCTGGCGAAATTCCAAAGAACTGCCGTATAATGGCATTGACGATGATAAAAATGGCTATGTGGATGACATTTACGGCTGGGATTTTATTAATAATGACACGGATCCATCTCCTGACTTTATCAATAAAGACAAGAAATCCAGTTTTCAGCACGGCACTTTAATCGCCGGCTTAATTGGCGCAACTGGCAACAATGCCACTGATGGCGCGGGTATTAATTGGCAGGTTAAAATTATGGCGTTAAAGGCCTTGGATGAAAACGGCGAGGGTAATCAACTCTTAGTGGCTAAGGCCATTGATTATTCCGTAAGGCAAAAAGCAGATATTATCAGTTTAAGTTTTGTTAGCGGCGTCGGAGAGACATTGGATAATGAATTTTATTTGGCTATTCAGCGAGCACATGAGGCCGGTATAGTGATTGTGGCGGCTGGCGGCAATGATGCTTTGGGTATTAGCGGTATTCTTGATGGTGATTTGGATTTTTCTCCGCGTTATCCTGTGTGCTATGACGGCCCGCAAGGCGAGCCCTGGTGGGTGATAGGCGTGACTGCTTTGGACAAGAATGATAAAAAAGCGCCTTTTGCCGCTTACGGATTTCGCTGTATTGATATTTCCGCTCCGGGAGTAGAAATGCAAAGTACTTTGGTTCATAATCCGAATGATTCGGAATTAAATCAGAGTTTTGGTGGAAAATATTCGGGAACATCTTTGGCCGCGCCATTGGTAACCGGCGCAGTCGCTTTGATTAAATCTATTCGTCCTGATCTTGGTCCAAAAGAGATTTATTATATTTTAAACAAAAGCGCGGATAATATTGAGGCCAAAAATTTGAATTATCCGCAACAATTGGGAGCAGGTAAATTAAATTTAGCCCGAGCAATGGAAATGATTGAAGAATTGTACCCCAAGCTGCCGGAGCTGGAATACGCCCGCGAGGATTTGCCTAAAAAGGCGCGTTCATACTATAATACCTATAAAGACAAGCTGTTTATTGCCAAATTTGATATCGACAGTAACGGCCAGGATGAATGGTTGACTGCCAAACCAATTAAAAATACAATAGTTTATGTATGGACGGAAAATGGAAAAATAAAGAAGAAAATTAAAATTAAAGGGGATTTTATCAATGGAATTGAAAAATTAATAAAAAAATAAATTTATATGTCAAAGACACCAATTTTTAATAAAAAAAATGTTTTAGTCACCGGCGGGGCCGGTTTTGTCGGTTCGCATTTATGCGAGGCGCTTTTGAAAACCAGCAAAGTAATTTGTTTGGATGATTTTTCCAACAGTACTCCGGCTAACATTGAACATTTGCTCAAAGATCCGGATTTTGAATTGTTAAAATTGAATATCAATCAACCATTTAGTTTGGAAGATTTTCCGGAATTGGAAAAATTTAAAATAAAATTTCAAGGAGTGCAGGAAATTTATCATTTGGCTTGTCCAACTTCGGCCAAAAATTTTAATCAATTTAAAATTGAAACATTATTATCCAATAGCGTTGGTACTTATCATGTGCTGGAAATGGCTGTGAAATACAAAGCCAAGTTTGTGTTGGGTTCCAGCGCTGTGGTCTATGGTTCGCGCCGGCTAGACAAACCGACTTTCAGCGAAGACGACTTAGGCGTGGTGAATAATTTGAGCCCGCGCGCTTGTTATGATGAAGGTAAACGATTTGCAGAAACCTTGGCCTCCACATACATGCAGGTGCACAAAATTGACGCTAAAATCGCGCGTATTTTTCGCACTTACGGCCCGCGTTTGAAATTATTTGATGGTCAAATGATTTCCGATTTTATTGTGGACGCTATTCGCGGAAAAGATTTAGTGATTTATGGTGATGAGACATTTTCTTCTTCACTTGTGTATGTGAGCGATGTGGTTGACGGATTGATTAAATTGATGGCCGCACCAGTTGGAACAGGGGTGGTGAATTTTGGCGACGAGCGCGTGCATCTTCTTTATGATGTAGCCAAGTCAATTATTGAAAAAGTCGGTTCAAAATCAAAAATTCTTTTTGAAAAACCATTGGATTTTATTACCCCGTTGGGTATACCTGATATTCGCAAAGCCAAAAACGAACTGGGTTGGATGCCTTTGGTAATGCTGGAAGACGGTTTGAAAAAAACCATTGATTATACAATTGCTAAAGAAAAAACAATCGGTCAGGGCTAATGGGTCACAGTATGTTTATTGTTATTCCGGCATATAATGAGGAGAATAATATCGCAGGTGTGATTGATAATTTGGCGGTTTTGTATCCGTGGGCGAAAATAATTGTAGTGGATGATGGATCAAAAGATTGTACGGCCGAGGTCTCTCGCCAAGCCGGAGCTAGTGTTTTAAAACACATTGTTAATAGCGGTCAGGGCGCGGCGTTAGCCACCGGTACAGAATACGCATTGGATAGCGGTGCAGATTTTATTGTGCACTTTGACGCTGATGGGCAATTTGAAGCCGAAGATGTTGCTATTTTGATTGAGCCAATTAAAACTGGTCGCGCAGAAGTTGTTTTGGGATCAAGATTTTTAAGCCAAGCCAATCACATTCCTTTTTCCAAAAAATATTTTATTCTGCCTTTGGCCCGCGTGGTCAATTTTTTATTTACCGGTTTGTGGCTGTCTGACGCGCACAACGGATTGCGCGCTATGTCCCGCCGAGCTGCGGAGAGCATCAAAATTACACAAGACAGAATGGCTCATAATTCGGAAATAATTGCGCAGTTGAGAAAAAATAATTTGAAATTTATGGAAGTGCCAATGACTGTTAAATATCACCGGTATGGGCAGGGGCTGGCCGGCGGTTTGAAAATCATTAAAGACTTAATACTTCAAAAAATAATTTAATATGTTAATACAAATTTTGCTTTCATTATTTATTCTTTTTGCCTTGATAAAAGTAATCGGCCGTTTTCGCGCTAAAGAAGTGTCCTTTGGTGCGCTGATTTTTTGGTGTTTGTTTTGGCTAATTGTTTTAATTGTAGTTTGGCAGCCTCGATTGTCAACTGATTTGGCCAATCGTCTGGGGGTCGGGCGTGGAACTGATTTGATAATGTATGTGTCAGTCGCCGCGTTATTTTATTTTATTTTTCGTCTCACTGTACGAATTGAAAAAATTGAGAAAAATATTACTAAAATAGTGAGAGAGATTGCGAAAAAATGAAAAGCAGGCTCGGCAAGTGATTTTTTTTGCTCGGATAACTCGCCTGACTCCGACTCGATCGGAGTCACCGACCTCGGCCAACCGGCCAAGGACTTAAATGATTGACCTCGGTCTGGCTCAAACAATCCTCGCTTCAAAAAATCACATTGCCTCCGCCTGCTAAAATACATTTTTTGCAACTATTTTATGAAAATTGCAATTATAACTCCAGTTTTTCCCCCATACCTCGCTGGTATTGGTAATGTAGCAGCTCAACAAGCTGCTGGTTTGGCACGCAAGGGGATTGATGTGACTGTTTTTACCCCGTGGTATCCTGACCGTGATTGTTCGGAAATATCATTGCCATATAGAGTATATAGGGTGTGGCCGGATATAAGCCACGGCAACGCGGCTTGGATAAGAAAGATGCCTGCCGAAATATCTTCTTTTGACATTATTTATCTGCACTATCCTTTTATTGGCGCCATTGGTGCTGTATTGCGCTGTAAAAAGCCACTGGTTGTTACCTATCATATGGATTTGGTCGGTCGCGGTTGGAAAGGATTGTTTTTTAAAATTTACACTTATCTGACTTTGCCAAAAATTGTTAAAATAGCTGATAAAATATTGGTGAGCAGTATGGATTACGCAGAGCGCAGTTATTTGGCACCATTTTTGAAAAAATGGTCGGAAAAATTTGTGGAAGCGCCGTTTGGGGTAGCACTACCAAAAATTGAGGAGAATTTTTTGAATAACAAAACAGGTGAAACAATTCTTTTTGTTGGTGCTTTGGACAAGGCACACTATTTTAAAGGCGTGGATATTTTGTTAGACGCGGTAAGTGATTTGAAATATAAATTAATAATAGTTGGCGATGGCGATTTGCGATCTAATTATGAAGAAAAAGCCAAAAAATTAAAGATTGGTGATAGAGTTATTTTTGCCGGCCGTGTTAGCAGTGAAAAATTATCAGCATATTATCAGTCGGCTGATGTTTTTGTTTTGCCATCAATTGATAAATCCGAGGCCTACGGTATGGTATTATTGGAAGCAATGGCTCATGGCTTGCCGGTGATTGCGTCCAATCTGCCAGGTGTACGCGGATTAGTTGGAGAAGATAGGGGGTTGTTGGTAGAGCCGGGAGATGCCGAGAAATTATCGCAAGCTTTGACAAAGATCTTATCTGATAAATTAAAATGTCGTGCAATGGGCGAAGTGGCCAAAAAGTGGGTTGAAGAAAACAGAACCATAGAAAAAGAAATCAATAAAATAATTGAAGTATATTATGACACTTGTCATTAAAATTATGGCATGCTAAAATATATTCACTAATTAATAAATTAATTAACCATATCAATTTTATGAGTTACGAAGAAATCAAAAAAGCGTCTGAAACTCTCAATTCCAAAACATCTTTTTGGCTTGGTTTTGTTGTTTCAGTTTTAGTTTTAGGCACAGTCGGCTTTATTATTCTTTTGGCTTTATTCTTGAAGGGTAATATCAGTTTGCCGTCAGGAGCTAAGAGTAATTCTACAGATAAAACAACAGTTGTGGATAACAAACCTACTGCAGGAGATGAATACACCGAACCCGCTGGTACTGTGGCCGCAGTTACTGATCGCGATCATAGTCGTGGCCCGGCTGACGCTCAAATTACCTTGATTGAATATTCTGATTTTGAATGCCCGTTTTGTAAGAAATTTCACGCTACCATGAAAGAGCTGTTTGACGCATATCCAGGTAAAATTAAATGGATTTATCGCCATTATCCATTGAGTTTTCACGCCAATGCTGGAAAAGAAGCCGAAGCTGCTGAATGCGCTTATGAATTGGGCGGGCATGAAAAATTTTGGCAATACTCCGATAAGATTTATGAGCGTACCACTTCCAACGGAACCGGTTTTGCTTTAGTTGATTTGCCAAAACTCGCTGTGGAACTTGGTTTGAACAAGTCGGCGTTTGAAACTTGTCTCAACAGCAACAAGTATGCGAGCTATGTAGCCAAGTCATTGCAAGAAGGGCAGGCCGCCGGAGTGCAGGGGACACCGGGCACTATTATTATTTCCTCCAAAGGCGAGCCCAGTTTAGTTAAAGGCGCTCTGCCTTTGAATATGATGAAGGATTTGGTTGACAATGCGTTGTAAAGCGTAAATTTAGAGTCGCAAATTTTATCCCTCGCCGAGTAATCGACGGGGGATTTATTTATCCACAGTTTATTACTGTTGACTCTTCAATTTAGGAGAGTTAAAATGTAATAATACTTTTTAATGACCAGTTATCCACAGTGGCAAAACACAAGCAGTGGTGGTACAATGTATCTGTTAACCACAATAGATTGTAATAACTTAAAATCATATGGAGGAAAGTAAAATTACAAGAATCAGAAAACGCGACGATAGCATCGTTCCTTTTGAAGAAGGAAAAATAGTTAAAGCGATTATTTCTGCCATCAATGCGACCAAAGAAATACCAGATGAAACTAAGGCATTGGAATTTGCGCAGAAAATAAAAGAAAAAGTTATAAAAAGTTTGAACGAAAGATTTCATGAGAGATCAATTCCGGCAGTTGAAGAAGTGCAGGACATTGTTGAAGAAGAATTGATCAAGTCCCGTTTTATACAAACAGCCAAAGCATATATTCTTTATCGCGATCAGCATGCTCGCATTCGCGAAATGCAATCAACTCTCATTGATTCTGATGATTTGATTGACGGATACCTCAAACAAGTTGACTGGCGCGTTAAGGAAAACAGCAACATGGCTTATTCACTGCAAGGGTTGAATAATCATGTGGCCTCGGCAGTCAGTTCTCACTATTGGTTGAACAAAATTTATCCCAAAGAAGTGCGCGAGGCGCATTTGGAAGCGGATTTGCATTTGCATGATCTGCAGATTTTGGCTGCGTATTGTTGTGGTTGGGATTTGAAAGAATTATTAATGCGCGGGTTTGGCGGTGCGCCGGGAAAAATTGAATCAGGACCTGCCAAACATTTTCGCGTGGCCTTAGGCCAGATTGTAAATTTTTTCTATACCTTGCAAGGCGAGACAGCCGGAGCGCAGGCCTTTTCCAGTTTTGATGTTTTGCTAGCGCCGTTTATTCGTTATGACAAAATGACATATAACGAAGTCAAGCAGTGTTTGCAGGAATTTTTGTTCAACATGAATGTGCCGACTCGTGTTGGTTTTCAAACTCCATTTACAAACATAACAATGGATTTGTCGCCATCCAGCTATATGGCTGATGAAGGCGTGATTGTTGGCGGTGTGCCGCAAAAAGAAACATACAAAGAATTCCAGCCGGAAATTGATCTTTTGAATCGTGCTTTTGCAGAAGTAATGCTAGCTGGCGATGCCAAGGGTCGCGTGTTTACCTTTCCAATTCCAACATACAATATTACCAAAGATTTTAATTGGGAAAATCCAGTTTTAGATCCTGTTTGGGAAATGACCGCAAAATATGGAGTGCCATATTTCAGCAATTTCGTAAATTCCGACATGAAACCGGAAGACGCGCGCAGTATGTGCTGTCGCCTTCGTTTGGATAATCGTGAATTGCGCAAAAAAGGCGGTGGTTTGTTTGGCGCGAACCCGCTTACAGGCAGTATTGGCGTTGTGACAATTAATTTGCCGCGTATCGGCTATTTGGAAAAGTCCAAAGAAGGATTTTTAAGTCGCCTTTCTCACTTAATGGATATTGCCAGAACATCGCTTGAAATTAAACGGGAAATTATTGAAAAATTTACCGAACAAGGATTGTATCCATATTCCAAATATTTTCTCGCGCCAATTAAAGAAAGATTTGGCCAGTATTGGAAAAATCATTTCAATACTATTGGCATTAATGGAATGAATGAGGCTGTGATGAATTTACTTGGAGCTGATAAAGATATCACCACTCCGGAAGGTCATGCTTTAGCTAAAGAGATTTTGCATTTTATGCGCGCGCGCATGGGCAAATATCAGGAAGAAACCAACATGCTGTTTAATTTGGAAGCGACTCCTGCTGAGGGCACTTCCTACCGTTTTGCGAGAAAAGATAAAGAAAAATACCCGGATATTATTTGCGCGAATGAAGAGGCCTATCGCACTCAACACGCTGATCCTTACTATACCAATTCATCGCATTTGCCTGTTGGCTATACTGATGATATTTTTGAGGCTTTGAAATTGCAAGATGATTTGCAAACCTGCTATACCGGCGGCACTGTTTTGCATGGATTTATTGGTGAACGATTACCATCAGCCACAGCGTGTAAAAATTTAGTTAAAAAAATCGCTGATAATTTTCATCTGCCATACTACACCCTGACTCCGACTTTCAGTATTTGTCCATCGCATGGATATATGGCAGGCGAGCATTTTTTCTGTCCCAAATGCGATGAAGAAATCGGTTATTCCGCAGAAAAAAAAGAAATTCCAATACAACAAACAATTAATCAAAATATTAATCAAACAGCGACTGTGGCAATTTAAGCCAACGGAGCTGTTTAAATGGAGGATATATGCAAAATGATTTATTAGCTGGCAATGATTTGTCAGCGAAAAGGCAGCCTTGCGAGGTTTACTCCCGCATTGTGGGATACTTGCGTCCGGTGACCCAATGGAACAAGGGTAAGAAGGCAGAATTTTATGATCGTCGCGAGTATAACAAGCAGTTGTCAGAGACGGTCAGTTAAATTAGCTGATTAAAAAGAGGGACAAAAACCTGCAGGCCATGCTCAAGCGGGTTTTTGCTTTTTGTACGTTTTATGTTAATAGGCGGATTGCAAAAAATGTCGTTGCTGGATTATCCCGACAAGGTGGCAGGGATTGTTTTTACAGTTGGCTGTAATTTTGTCTGCGGATTTTGTCATAATTCGGAATTGGTGAAAATTGAAGAAAAAAAATATCAAAAAATTTCCGAAGAAGAAATTTTAGATTTTTTAAAATCGCGACAGGGGTTGCTTGAAGGAGTGGTGATTACCGGTGGCGAGCCGACATTGCAACCGGACTTGTCCGAATTTATTAGAAAAATAAAAGCATTGGGGTTTTTAATTAAAATTGATACTAACGGCACGAATCCCGCGATGATAGCGGCATTGAATCAGGAAAAGCTAGTTGATTTTTGGGCGATGGATATTAAAGCGTCGTTTGAGAAATATGAAAAAATCATCGGGTGTCCGGTGAATTTGGAATCGATAAAAAAAAGTATTGAATTAATAAAAAATAGTGTGGTTGATTGTGAATTTCGCTCAACTGTGATTCATGGCTGGCACACTATGGAAGATATTGTGAATATGGCGAAAACGATTGAGGGCGCAAAAATTTTTGTTCTACAGAAATTTATTCCGCGAGAGCGGCTGGTGAACGCCGGTTTTTTGAACCAAAAATCGTTGAGTGACGCTGATTTGCAAAAGGCGGCTAAAGAGTGTGAGAAGTGGGTTAAGAAGTGCGTGATCCGCTGATTTTTTTCAACATTTTCACGCCCATCTTCCAAAAATGTTGGCGCATTGTCGGGTCTTTTATCACATGATAAATCGACGGCGCGATGGAGAGAAGAATAATTAAAATAATAATCGGCAAGAGATATTTATCAACATTTGGAATTGTGCTGCCGAGCCAATATCCGAGTCCGCTCAAACCGATTGACCAGAGAAATCCGCCAATGATGTTGTAGGCGAGGAAGCTGCTATAACGCATTTTGCCAACACCGGCGAGAATTGGCGCGAAAGTGCGGACAATTGGCATAAAACGCGCTATAATAATTGCCTTGCCACCGTGTTTTTCATAAAAATTTTGCGCGCGCAACAAATGATCTTTGTGAAAAATCAAAGAATCCTCGCGTTTGAAAATTTTTGGTCCAACTCGCAAACCAAAAGCATAGCCGGTGCTGTCGCCGATAACTGCGGCGATAAATGAGCCGATCATTAAAATGGAGATTTTTAAAAATCCTTGCGAAGCCAAAAAGCCGGCGGTGAAAAGCAAACTATCGCCGGGTAGAAAGAATCCAATTAAGAGGCCTGATTCTGCAAAAACAATTGAAAAAATACCGATATAGCCGGTAGTTTTAATAATGGCGATTAAATCAAACATAAATAAAAATCGGGCTGGGGGGGCTCGCCTTCGGCTCTCAGCGGCTTCCGCCGCTTCGGCCTAGGCACCGCCTCGCGGTTTGGCTCGTCAAAATACTCGCCAAACACCGCTCCGGCGTTCTCGCCCCGTCGCAGGCCAAGCAGTTGGCCTGCTCCTTTGTTCAATCGGGCTGGGGGGGCTCGAACCCCCGACCTCATGGTCCCGAACCATGCGCGCTACCAACTGCGCTACAGCCCGTTTCCCTCAATTATACTTTAAATTGCTTCAAAACACAAGATATGG
>Ga0209211_10001906_pt1 | contig 37514 bp, 39 predicted proteins | sample RifGroA2_FD_183992 | JGI IMG/M metagenome (GOLD analysis project Ga0209211, IMG submission 183992) | Groundwater microbial communities from Rifle, Colorado, USA - Groundwater A2 (SPAdes) (version 2) | ecosystem: Environmental > Aquatic > Deep subsurface > Groundwater | place: Rifle, Colorado... | reverse complement strand
GACTATACGCAAAGTAGCCCTCTGCCAGATCGTCCTCTTGTTCGATAATGATATTGACGTTATGAAACTTCATACACGGTTAGTATAGCGAAACAAGGCGTTTCGTCAAATTCAAAGGAATCACGTGTCAAAGGAATCACGTCAATGTAAGTCTGCGTGCTGTCTGCGGCACGAGGCCTTGACTACTCTCTCTCTCTCTCTCTGCTTGGATGGAGGTGAATAAACTGAATCAATAACAAAAAAAAGAGTAAGTTATGTCGAACAAAAAACCAGCGCTCGAAGCGCTGGCAAAATTGGCGGGGATCAGTTCTCGGGCTGGTGCTGCCGCATCGCTATATTTTGATGCTCAATACACGGGCGTCAAAATGAGCCACGCCGATGTACTGGTTGGGCTTAGCGAAGCAGAACGCGAGGAAACTAAACACTATCTGGATATGATAGATTTTCTTATGCTGGCCAGAGCTATTGATTGATCCCGTTGAAAACCTCAACGTTTTTTGTTGGGGTTTTCTATTTTTGGGGCGCGTGATAGGCTGATACTATGAGTTTACTTGACCAGACTGAATCGCTTCGTGCCGTAGACAAAAGCGGCATGGGAGAGATATTGAAGGAGTTTCCTGCGCGCGTGGAGGCGGCGTTTGCGCAGGAGCAACCTCAACTTAATTTTGATGCGGAGAAAGTCCGTTCAATCGCGGTTGTGGGTTTGGGCGGGTCTGCCATTGGCGCCGATCTCGAATTGGCCGCGCTTGTCGATACATTGACCGTGCCGGCGGAAGTCGTGCGCAGCGCCATACTTCCTGCGTGGGCGGGGAAAAAAACGCTGGTGGTAGCGGTGAGTTATTCAGGCAATACCGCCGAGGTACTTGCCGCGTACGAAGAAGCGAAAAAACGGCAGTGCAGGATGGTGGCGGTGACGAGCGGCGGGGAACTTGCGGTGCGTGCGCAGCGCGACGGCGTTCCGTTGGTGACCGTGAGCGCGTATCCGCAGCCGCGGCTGGCGGTAGGGGATCTCACGGTCGCACTGATGAAGATTTTTGCGCACGCGTGCGGCATTGTAATAGAAGGCATGAGCGGAGTAGTCGTGAGCGCGTTGAAAGAAGTGCATGCGAAGTGCATCCCCTCTATGCCGACGGAGGAGAATCCTGCAAAACTCTTGGCCTACAAATTGCTTGACCGACTGCCGGTCATCGTGGGCGGGGGGGTCTTGGCGCCGGTCGCCAGACGGTGGAAAACGCAGATCAATGAAAACGCAAAGACCGCTTGCATCCACGAGCAACTTCCGGAACTGTTGCATAATACGCTTGAAGGCCTGCGCGCGCCGTTGCGCGTGAGCGATGACAGCGTCTGGGTGCTGCTGGAGACTCCCGATGATCCTGGCGCGCCGGACGAACTGCTCGAGAGGCTCGCGGCGCTGTTGCAGTCGTCGGGCGTGCGCGTCGAGCGCGTACGTGCCCCAGGGGACGACCGCATCGCGGCGCAGTGGCGACTTCTGTATTTGGGAGACTGGGCGAGCTATTATCTCGCCTGTTTGAATAATGTAGACCCGATGCCCGTGGATATCATTACGAAATTCAAGTCCTCACTATCCAGTTCAGATAGAAGCAAGACAGGCGGCAAAGAGTCCTGAAGTTTCGCGCACACGCCTTTATTACGCATTCAAACGTCATAAATTTTGTGTTATGTTTGCATGGATGCGGGCGCATGGAGAAGGGATTGGGGCAGGTCTTATTTTTTTTATCCTCGCCCTTCTCTTCCACTGGCACTCCGTCCTCCATCCCTTGACGTCGGTGGGAAGCATGACGGACGAGCTGCTTTTGTCCTGGACGCTCGATTGGAATGCGGATTATTTTGCTCATCCGGAAGGATCACTGTTTGACACGCCGTTTTTCGCGCCTTTTCCTCGTACTCTTGCCTACACTGAACATGTGGTGGGGCTCTCGCTCATTGCCTGGCCCGTCACGCGCCTCTCGGACACGCCGCTCTTGAGCTACAATCTCCTGCTTATCCTCTCCACATGGCTGACCGGCTGGTGCGCCTGGCTGCTCACGCGAGGCTTGGGCGCGGGATGGAAGGGCGCAGTGATTGCTGGGATTATTGCCGCGCTCGCGCCCACCCGCCTTCTGCATGCGCCCGGGCATGTGAATATCCTGTCGCAATGGTGGATACCTTTGAGCTTGTATTTCCTCCATCGGTATCTACGTACGCACGACCGCCGCATATTGTTGTTCATCGGCGCGAGCGTGCTTGGGCAGGGGCTTGTCTCGCCGCAAGGATTCGCCCTGCAGCTGGTTGCCCTTGCCGTGGTATGCGGCGCGTTCTGGTGTGCGCAGAAGGAACAGCGGAAAAGGATTTTTTCAGTAATTGCTGTGGTAGGGTTGGCACTCATTCTTGTAAGCCCTCTCCTCATTCCCTACGCGCAGACGATGAACGACCCGTCAGTGGTGCGGCCGCCCGCGCTCCGCCTGCTACATGCGCCATCGCTGTCTGAAATCCTCCTGCCGCAATGGGCCATGCCATTTAGCCAATTGGAGAGGAATGTGGGCGCGGGCGTAATCCCTTTGTTGTTGATTGTGTGCGCGCTCTTCACGCTCCGGCGAAAAAGGGACGCGGAGGAAAACCCGGACGCGCGCACGGTCACTCCCTATCTCTTGCTCGCGCTGACAGGGATACTGCTCGCGCTCGGGCCAGCCATGACGCTGGTGCGCGACGGGCCTTCGCTTCCAGGCCTCTATGCCGCACTGGAATACCTTCCCGGATTTGCGGCGATCCGCGCGGTGGGACGGTTTTCCCTGCTCTCACTCCTCGGCCTTGCGGTCATCGTGGGATTGCGCTGGCGGTCGCTTACGGCATGGGCAGGACGGCGGGCGCCTATTCTGCAGGCGGCGCTGTGCGCCTTGCTGCTTGCGGAATTCACCGTCACCGCGCCGCGCGCGTATTCCCTTGATCCTACTCTGCTTGCCGCGCGTCCAGTGGACGAATGGCTCAAACGTATCCCGCGGGAGTGTCTACTGGCAGAAGTGCCGTTTAAAGATTTCCGCACCACGGCTGGAGTGGAGGAGTCTGCGCGGTTTTTGTATTACACCCGCTATCACGGGTTGCGCATCGTGAACGGATATGCGGGCGCGGCGCCGCAAGGGTATTTTGATCTGGAGCGCCAGCTGGTGGTAGGGCCGGCGGACCGCGCGCTTGACGGGCTGCGTCGGTGGGGCGCTGATGTGCTCGTCGTGCATCCGAGCCTGTTTACTCCCCTTCGCGGCCAGGCGACCCTCGCGCACCTCCGCAGCCGCGCCGACGTGGAAGAGATAACGCGTTTCCCTGATTCGTTTGTATTTCGTTTTAGAGGCGAGGGCGTGCATGACTGCGCGCGTGCCGCACCGGCAGGCGTATGAATAGGATGAGTCCAAAAAAAGAATTTTTACTGGCGGGCGCCGTGTTCCTTATCGTCGCGCTCATCTTCCATTGGCAATCGACACCCCACTCGGCACACGGTCCTCTTCCGGAAAATGCCGACGTGTCTGATATGTTTTTCAGTGCGTGGGTCATTGATTGGGATACTGAAGCCCTCCTCCAGCTCAAACGCCCACTTTTCAACGCACCTATATTTGCGCCGCATCGTGATACGCTTGCGTATTCGGAACACATGATGGGGCTGGCGCTTCTCGCGTTGCCCGTGACCTTGGTGAGCGGCGAATCATTGATCAGTGTACAGGTCGTACTGGTTATCTCGACCGTATTGACGGGATGGATGGTGTATATGCTCATACGCGCGTTGGGAGGAACGATGACGGGCGCTGCCCTGGGGGGCATAATTGCCTCGCTTGCGCCCCTGCGCCTTCTGCATGCTCCCAGCCATCCGCACGTGCTCGTGCTCTGGTGGATTCCCTTCTGCCTGTGGTGCCTCCATCGCGCATACGAAACGCGCACGGCGAAATGGTTCTGGTTCTTGGGAGCAGGAATCGTTGCGCAAGGACTTTTTTCGATGCATGGGCTTTTCTTTCTGCTCATTGCGCTCGGGTGTGCGGGTATAATCTATGGCATAGGGCATGAGAGGCGCATGCAATGGTGGAGTATGGTCGGCGGCACCATACTCGGCGCGCTCCTTCTCCTTATACCACTCCTCGCTCCCTATATACGTCTCTCACGCGATCCCCAATTTACGCGTCCGCCTACTGAACAATTCGCGTTTGCGGCATCGTTGCAGGATTTTTTTTCTCCTCCCACGTTTTCGTCCGCGGCTGCGCTTGAACACCAGATTGGGCCCGGACTGACTCCCTTAGCGCTTCTCCTCTTTCTTGCCGGCGCCGCGTGCGTCACTCAACGACGACAAAGGGCTGCGTCGATGCGGCGGTTGCTCCCTTCGCGACTGCTCGCCGCGTACGGGTTGATGGGTCTCGCCGGTCTGCTCCTTGCCCTAGGTCCCCAGATGCATCTCACTCCGCACAGCAGCGCGGCACTGCCCGGACCTTTATGGCTTCTCGGCGCGCTTCCTGGGTTTTCCGGCATTCGCGCCATTGGACGGTTTGCCCACCTGACCCTTGTGAGCATTGCGGTCATGACGGGACTCTTGTGGGACTATGGCATGGCACTGGTGCGGCAGCCGTGGCGCGGTCGTGTGACGATTCTTATTGCAGCCCTGTTGTGCGCAGAATTTTTTGCCACGGCGCCGCGCGCATTTGCGATAGACCCCGCATTGACCGCTCCGCGCCCGCTCGATGATTGGCTCGCGCGACAGGGAACGAGTTGTGTCGTCGCCGAATTACCCCTTGATGACGTACGTACGGTGAACAACGAATCGGCGCGATTCATGTATCTCGCGCGTTTTCACCACAAACGACTGGTGAACGGGTATTCAGGATTTTTCCCGAAAGGATACCATGCGCTGGAGCAGATCACATTTAGCGAACACGCGACTGACGCGCTCCCTCTGCTTGCAGAGTTAGGCGCCGATATTCTTGTCCTTCACCCCACGTCATATCCTGATGAATACCGCACCCAGGTGCTCGAGGAGTTCCGCGCGGATCCGCGCGTTGAAGCAGTCACCTCATTTCCCGACTCGTATGTATTTCGCCTCTCCCGCGAGGGAGGCATAGAATGTCTATGAGCATGCAGCCGCCTGCCTTTATTCCCTGGAAATGGATCGTTTCAATAAGCGCCCTGCTCATCGTGATGACGGGCGCGCCGTATCTGTATGGGTATGTCAATACGCCGCCCGGCGGAGCGTATACCGGCTTGCACGCACTCACGCCGGGTGATTTCAATGTGTATTTTGCACAGATGCGGCAGGCACACGAAGGCACGCTTGCCACGCACAATCTGTTTTCCGGACGTGAAGGCATCGGCAGCATCAGCATGGCAAATCCTCTCTGGCAGGCGTTAGGGGTACTCGGAGGGGCACTTCATCTTTCTCCCCCGATTATGTTTCATCTCGCCAGGCTGTTGCTGATTCCGGTGTTTCTCATAGCACTCTGGCAGCTCATCGCGCTGCTCCTGCCTCATCGTACGCGCGTGGTCGCAGGGGCCGTCGTTCTTTTCAGCTCCGGCATAGGATATTTTCTGTATCCCTTCGTGCCGCATGCTGAAACGCCCGCAGGCGTCTATGCTTTCCCGATGGATCTGTGGGTGCCTGAATCAAACACCTTCCTCACCCTCTCGCATTCGCCGCATCTGCTTCTCGCGCTCACGCTGTTCGTCTGGATATTGGTGTGCTTTCTGCGGGCGCACGCGGCGGCGCGACCTTTCTCCTGGCAGGTGATGGGGGGACTTACCGCCGCGGTACTGTTCTCATTTCATCCGTTTCATATCCCCACGCTTGCCGCGGTCCTTGGCGCATGGGCCATCGTACTCGGCCGCGCGGCAGGGCGCAGATCGTGTGCAACGCTGTTTGTATTCGCCGCCTTGAGCGCGCCGAGCATCGGATGGCAGGCGGCACGTCTGCTCACCGACGAAATCACCCTTGACTGGGCGCGGCAGAATATAACCCTGACCCCACCCCCCTGGGATGTGTCGGCTGGGTTCGGGCTGCTTCTCCCGCTCGCGGTGTTCGGTTTTATGCGTTTTCGGCGGGGTGCGGGCGCAACGGTGCTTATACACAACGGCCGCGTGCCCTGGCTTCTTATGGCGTGGGCAGTCGTGCAACTTGCGCTTGTCTATAGTCCGTTTCCTTTCCAGCGCCGGCTGTTGCAGGGCGTGCATGTGCCGCTGGCGCTTCTTGCTACGGAAGGAATTGTTTGGGTAGCGGCCGTGTTTCCCCGCACGCTCATCCTTCGTTCGTTCGCGATTGTACTGCTCGGTCTCCTCCTGACCACATCCACGGTCGGTACCGTCAGTCGCGATGTCGCGCTGTTCTCGGCGCGCAACCCTATTTTTTATTTATCTTCACCGTTGCAGGAAGTTTTTCGTACTCTTGAAACGGATCCGCACGGCGGTGTGGTGATCGCCGGGATGACTACCGCGAGCTTTATCCCCGCGTGGACCGGGCGGGTGGTCTTTGCCGCGCCGGGGGCTCATAGTTTCCACTACGATGTGGCGCGTCGGGTGAAAGCATATTGGTTTCTCCTGGGGAAGGGCACCTATTTACAACGGAAGGAATTTCTCGTACGAGAGTATATTTCTGATGTGGTGATTACGCCCGTTGATAGCATTGACGCTCAACCTCTCCTGCGCGATCCTCTTCTCCGGCTCAAGTTTACACAAGATGGTGTCTACTGGTTTATCCCGGCGAAACAAAATTTATTATGAGATTCTTATCCAAGGATTTATTGAAAGAACCGGGTTTGATTATAGCCGCCCGCACGCGTTTTTCTTTCCTATGGATGCCAATCATATGTTTTATCATGATTGGTATGGCCACGGTACTCGCCACCCCGCTCTCAATGACACTCGCCCCGCGCGGGATTGTACCGCTCTGGCAAGACACCCCACCCTCATCGCTGTTACGGCTTCTGATCGATACCCGCGAATTCAAGTGGTACCATGAGGAGGGTACTTGGTTCCTCAAGGGGTTTTTGCCGTATCGGGATTATCCGTATGAGTATCCCGTACTTGCGACTGCGCTCTTTACGCTCCCCGCGCTTTTTGTTTCTCATCCCGTTTTCTATCAGTTATTATTCAGGATGATGGCAGTGGCTGCAGGGGCCTGGCTTATGTACGCGACATTGAAAGAATGCCAGCGCGCAGGGCAGGCCCGCCTCATGTGGCTTTTCTTGCTTCCATCAGTGCTCTATTTCACCGTCAATCGGTTTGATGTGTTCCCGGCGCTTGCCTTGCAGCTGTCGCTGTATGCGTTTATACGCGGCATGCATCGGCGCGTCTGGGTTTGGCTGGCCGTGTCTTTTCTTTTTAAATGGTATGCAGGGCTTTTGATCCCTTTGTATCTCGTGCGGACGTTCGATATGGTGCGCAATATCGGAGAACGACGGCGTGCGTTTGGCGGCCTCTTGTTAGGGGTGAGCATTGTGCTTGCAGGGCATCTTTGGCTTCTTCCGCTGGGCGGAAGCGTCCTTGATGCCATGAATCCTTACGCCATTCATTTTGAACGGCCGCCGGAAGTAGGAAGCCTGCCCGCTGCCGTGCTTGCGCTCGTCTCTCCCGCGTATCGTGTGTTTGACCCAAATGATTTGCCCAAAGGGGATCTTGCCGTGGGAGTGGGGGCGTTGCTCTCGAGTATCCTTCAATTGAGTGGGGTTGCATTAGTGGCGGTGTGGGCACGAAAATTTTCCCGTGCGATGATGGCCACCGACACTGGATTTGCGTGCGCTGCATTTTTCGTCGTGGGGTGTTTTGTGCTGTTTAGTCGTGTATATTCTCAACAATGGATCGTGTGGCTTGCACCGTTATTTATCTTTACGAATCCTGCACCCGCGTTGGTCGGTTTATTTGTGGTGTTTGATCTTGTCAATTATATACAGTTTCCTATTTTATTCGGCACTCTCTCAGGAGCTGATTATTTTTCTCTATTTACCTGGCTTACCATCGTACGTTCTCTCCTCTTAGGATTATTAATCTTCATGATGATGCGCGTTTTGAGAGGTCAGGGTGGGGTGGAATCGGGTGCCTCATATACCCACACTTCTTCACCTTCATAGGCAAGTTTCCACTGCGGTGAGGTACGCAGCGCATCGTAGAGCGCGGGGAATTCTTTTTTTACGATGATGACATCGCTGGCGAATGTGTTCCTGATGACGGCGGGATCGGGCGTCGATTCTCCGCGCGTGAGACGCTGCCAGGCATGGTAGGCGTCCGGGTTCTCAAGATAGAGAAACGCCGGATCAAGCCCGATGGCATATTGTAATTGCGGATTGCGCATCCAGAGCGCGGGGAAATCTTCCCAGCGCGTGTTTATGACGAGCGTACCCGGGGCCACGTGCTCCTTGAGCCAGGCTGACGCATCGGCGAATGCATCGTAGCGATACCCGCGTGCGAGCAAAGGTTTGAGCTGGATGAGCTGGAGCGCTGCCATGCACGAGAGCATCGCCAGGGTTGCGGCTATGGCGCGGCGATAAGGAATGCGCGCGAAGAAGCCCGCCAGGAAGTCTTTGTGCGCGGCTGCCAGAGAAGCAGAGAAAAGGACGAGGAGGGGTGCGAGGAATTCAATATTGCGATTCGCGCGGAGCGTAATAATGAAGAGCGCTACGGACGACCAGAGGAGCGTATGCGCGCGCGGCGAGCGATCGCGGCGCATGAGCATTCCATATACCGCGAGCAGTGCGAACGCGAGAATGGGCGCAGTATCGCCGAGGAAGTCGTCCAGAGGGTAAGGATACCATTCACGCCCCACGCCGATGGTGTCGCGGAATCCCATGAGCCCGATGAGCACGGTCTGCTGCCAGAAAAATATCAGATTAGCTGGAAAATAAGGATTGAGGACGAGTCCGACGATAACGCCTGCAAACGGCGGCAGGATACTCCGCCAGTCGCGTTGCAGGAGCGCAGCCAGTGCGCACATACCCACGATCAGTGGCCACGATCCATGAGTCCAGACGAAGACCGTACTCAAACCCAAGAGCAGCCAAGGACGTTTTTTCAACAGCGCGTACACGCCCCAAATAAAGAGCAGCACCGCCGCAGAGGAGGGCTTGCCCAATGCGAGGCGGAAGACAAATGGGGTGGTCAGCAGCAAGGCCAGCGGATAGGCCCAGGGGAACGGCGCGCGCCAGCATCGGGCAATGCCGTACACGCTCACGATCACCGCGGTGGCGAGCAGCACCGCAAGCACTTTGTAGCCTGCCGCATCATCGAATGCGGTCAGAAAAGGAATAAGCAGGAGATGGTACCCCCACGCCTGGTCGGCATAGGTGTCGGCAAGCGTCGTGAGCGGAAGCGCATCAAAGTCCACCGCGAGTTTCCCGTGGTCATACATGAGCCGAGAGACGCCAATATGGTAAAATGAATCAGGGTCCGCAAAATACGGATGTCCGACAAGCCAGCTGAAAAGAGCGAGCGACAAGCCGGCAATAAAGAAAAAAACGATGGGAGAGTGCGGCAGTTTCATGATTAGGGCTTGGAAATAAATAACGTTTCACAAGTTCGCGCAGATTTGCGCCAGATGCGCTTTGAAAAAATCTGAAGAATAGCGGGCTATTGTGAAGATTCTTTTCAAGCGCAGACGGCGTGAAGATGTGATGAAATTGGGAAGGTTATTTTTTGACAAGCCCTTAGCATCAGTATATCACTTTTATGTCTTCAAAATCGCCGAGATTGCTTGTGTATAGCATCATCACCCTGCTGGTGATGAGTTATTGTTTTGGATTAATTCCACCTTACGGTGATGGAGTGGGGTATCATTTTCTCTATCGACAATTGCGCATAGGGAATTGGTCGCTCATGTCTCCCTTGAATCCGCCCCCCGCAGAAGGGGAATATATGTATGCACCAGCGCGCGAAGAGTGGTCTACCTATTATCAAATTGGTGCGCCGATCGTTTGGGCACTTGCCGCTCCAATGACCTCTGTCGCGCAATCACTCATTGGTCAATTTGTCACGCAACACCCAGAGGCGCCCTACTCGGCGCCGTTTCTTGCCGATGGTCTGATCATTCTTACCGTTACATTATTATTGGCGATCGGCATCCTCTTGTTAACTGTACGAATAGTGATGCACACATCAGGCGCCTCACCTCGTCTCGCTTGGATAGCCGCCGCGGCCGCATTTTTCGGGCTTCCGACATGGTATTATTTCATTTATGGAGCCGCTACTTCCCATATCGTTGAATTATTTGTTTTGACTGCGGCATTGTCGGTATGGTGGATCGCGCATCAACGCATTTCTTATCCTTTGCTTGCATTGAGCAGCGCACTCATTGGTTATGCAGCGCTTGTACGCATTGATGCGCTCCTCTTCCTCCTTCCTTTAGGCATCGCGAGCATAAGGCGTTTTCCGTGTCTACGGCGTACCGTACTCGCCTTATTGCCTGCCGTGTTCGTGTGTGCGATACAAATGCTCATTTGGTTGCATCTTTTCGGCACGTTTCTCCCTCCGCATACCTATACACTCAATCGTTTTGTGTTGCCGGCACGATATGGTTATGAGATTCTTTTCAGCGGCACGCGCGGATTGTTCGCATGGTCTCCCGTTGCCGCCATCGGCGTGATAGGGCTTATTGGGGCGTTAAAAATGGCGAAATATCGTTTTTTTGCTCTTATCGGCATAAGCACCTTGTTGTTGTATATATTTTTTTATGGGTCATGGGAGATGTGGTGGGGAGGACTTTTATTCGGTCAGCGGTTTTTGATTCCCCTCTATCCGTTTATTGCGGTGGGGATTGCGCTATTCTTGCAGTCGGCGATGGCATTGCCTCGCGGATTGCGTCTAGGCGTTTATGGGTTTTTGGGAATCATTATTGGTTATGCAATGACATTGACATTGGTATATCCTTTTGTCGGCCGCACGTTCCACAATATGGAGTTCCAGACGCCATGGCAGATTTTCTCGCTCGCGCGCACGGAATACGGTTTTTTTAACCGGACCGCGTTCACGTCGATGTTCCAAACGATGTTTTGGCATGGGCCGCGATTTATTCATTTGTTTACGCCATAGGGATGCTGCGGCCGCGGTATTCTTACCACTCATTATGCAGAAGATCGTATCGTGTCTGAAGACACGCATGTGGGTATTTATCATTATCGCGTTTGTAGGGATGAGTTTTCTCTTCGGCTCTTTGCATATTTATGGAGACGGAGCAGGAAATTATTTCCTCTATCGGCAGATCCTTGATCACAATTGGACGCTAAGCATAGCCGACCCTCCTTTAAGCCTGCCTGGTTCGTATATATTCGTACAGGGCAGCAAGGGGTGGTCTACGTTTTATCAAATCGGCACGCCGCTGGTATGGGCATTGTTGACGCCGGTCACTTTCTTCCTGCCTGACGTGCCTCCCGCGTTTGCCGCATACTTCGGTCTTCCCGATTTTCTGCTCAATGACGGCTTCATCATTTTATTGATTTCCTCTCTTTTGAGCGTGGGGATCCTCCTGATGATGGCTCATACGTTGCGTACGGTATTCCATTTTTCACAATCATATTCCATATTCGCATCACTCGCCGCGTTTGCGGGTCTTTCGAGCTGGTATTATGCGTTTGTGGCACCTTCCTATACGCATACGGTCGCATTGTTTTTTTTAACGGCTGCGTTCGCGCTTTTCTTCTCCGCGATGCAGCGCCCCTCGCGTTGGGTGTTTGTTGCCGTCGGCATGATGGTAGGAATTGCGGCGCTTGCCCGCGTTGATGCGCTTCTGTATGCGGTCGTGTTCGCATGGGCGTTAGCGGTGAGGTTCCGCCGTGCGGCATGGCGCCCTCTCATCAGGATGACCATACCGTGCCTCGTCATTGCGGCTCTTCAGTTCCTGCTGTGGCTGTATGTATTCGGGGGTCTTTTCCCCAGCGACCGGTACCGGCCAGATGAGTTTTCGCTTCTGCTCCACGTCGCCGATGTGCTCTTTAGCGCCTCTCACGGATTTTTTCTCTGGTCGCCTATCGCCTTGGTCGGATGCATCGGTATTATAGTGCTGTTACGTGATCGTCGTGATCTGACCTGGATTGCGGCGATCATGAGTACACTCGCTTTGCTCGTCTATGCATTGTTCTATGGCGCATGGGAGGTGTGGTGGGGAGGACTTTCGTTTGGCCAACGATTCCTGATTCCCCTTACGCCGTTTGTCGCGCTGGGAGTAGCGGCCGTTTTAAGCCGTTTACAATCCTTGACGTGCGTCATGCGGCTCGTAGGGGCAGCGGTTATTACTGCTATAGTCGCGTACTCGTTTTGTTTGGCGATTTTTTATCCTACCGTTGCACAGTGGGGAACAAGTATTTATGAAAACATTACTCCTTTTGAAGTACTGCAGGGTACGTTCCGTCAGTACCGCGCGCGCGGGGATGTATCGTGGAGGAAGGGATGGCGGGCGTGGTATAATGCAACTCCGCGTCCTGTCCATTTCATCAGCGGCGTGAATGATAACGGGATTTGATCGTGGAGTATCATTGTGTTTACCATCGTGATTCCAACCTATAATGAACGGGAGAATATCGTGCCGTTGGTGCGCGCGCTTTATGGATTAGGCATTCCTGATTTGTATGTGCTCGTGGTGGACGATGCATCGCCTGATGGCACCGCTGACGCAGTGGATGCGCTGCGCGGGGAGTTTCCCGGTGTGGAGGTCCTGCGGCGTCCCGGAAAAATGGGACTGGGAAGCGCCTATGTGGAGGGCTTTACCCGCGCGCTTGAGGCGGGAGCGGACGTGGTCATACAAATGGATGCTGATTTCTCGCATGATCCCGCGGACGTTGCGCGGCTGATTGCGGCGCTTGAGGCGAGAGCGGACGTCGCAGTCGGATCGCGCCGCGTCGCAGGCGGCTCCATTGTGGGGTGGCATTGGCAGCGCCACCTCGCCAGCAAGGGCGCACAGACGCTTGCGCGCATGCTGCTGCGCCTGAAGACGCGCGACATTACGAGCGGATTCCGCGCATTCCGGCATTCGTGCCTTGCGGCGATTCATTTTTCCGATGTGCGCTCCAACGGCTATGCATTTCAAGAAGAAATGCTTTTGCGGTGCGAGCGCGGACATTTTCTCATCATGGAAGTGCCGGTGAGATTTGTGGATCGCGCGTGCGGCAATTCGAAGTTGGGCATAAAAGACGTGGTTGAATTTTTTACGATTATGGCAAAATTATGGTGGAAGAAGTAACGCCGCTTCAGGAAGAAGGAAAAAAGAGTATAGTTCCTGACGGCGCGCAAAAAAAATGGTTTTGGATGATGGCAGGAATCATCGCGTGCGGCGCGCTCATACGCATTGCCGCTGCGGTGGGCAACGGCAGGTTTTGGTTTGACGAGATTATTACCTGGGAGATCGCCGCGCGACCCTGGAGCGAAATGGGGAAATACCTGGCCATGGAAAATCATCCGCCGCTGCACTATCTCATCGTCGCCGCGTGGATGCGCCTGTTTGGCGCGGGAGAGATTGTCGTGAAAATGTCATCCGTGCTTGCGGGGGCTTTAGGTATCTGGGTGACCGGTTTATTTGGCAAACGGCTGTTCGGGGCGCGCGCAGGACTCTGGGCCGCCGGCATCACCGCCTTGAGCACCTATCATATTTTTTTCTCGGCAGAAGCGCGCATGTATCCGTGGCTGTATCTCTTCGGCACGCTTTCGCTCTGGATGTGGTGGGAGATGACGCGCCCCCACACCAATCCTAATAGTCCTGATTATAATAATATGATTCAGAGCGCAGCGGCGGCTGTGCCTTTATCCGGTGAGAGCTCACATACGGTAGTCGGGATTGGTGTGGGGGTAAAGCGAGGGGAGACGAAATACCGCTGGCTCTGGTTTTTGAGCACCGTCGCCGCGCTCTATACGCATCTGGGCGCGGTATTCCTGTTGGCGATCGAAGGCGTTTGGTATTTGTGGGTATGGTGGCGGGAGAAGAAACGAGGGACAGGCGCTCCGGCATTGCCGCTCCGCTCCGGCCTGATTCTCTTGGGCGCTTCGCTGCTCGCGTGGCTTCCGTGGATAATGGTGTTTCTAAAAGAGAAAGCGCAGACGCTGAACCGCAATGCCTGGTATTTCTGGGTGGAGCTGCAGGAACCTCTGCCGATCGAAGCTGTGCGCCGATTTTTCTTCCTGGAGAGTTTTACGGAATTCATGGATTTGTTCGCGTGGATATTCGTGATCGGCGCGCTCCTGCTCGCGTGGGGCATGCTCCGGAAAAAAGAAGGAGGAAAACTTGCGTGGGAATGGGAAGCGACGCGCGCACGCGGCTACTGCCTCCTCGTCCTGTTGCTGCCGCTCTTCATGGGGTTTCTCGCGCATGTGTCCGTCATTAAAATCTATACGGTGGCCTCCGCAGGCGCCTACCTGCTTGCGGGCGCAGGCCTTGCCAAAATTATATTGCCCCGCCCCATCCCCCCGTGGATTTTCCCTGCCGCCGTCACCGGTCTGTTTCTGGCGCACATGTCAGGGGTCATCGTAGGCGTAAAACCGTCATGGCGCGATGTCGGACAATACTTGTCTGCGCACGAAGGAGAAGCAGACGCCGTGGTGATCCTCTCGCATGCGTATCAAGTCGCGCTCGAACATTACTATACCGGACAGACGCCGGTGCTGCCATTTTACCCCCTGCCGGACGATACCGGTGGCGATACGCTCTTGAGGGCGGTCAGGCGGAACTGGTATACGATTTTGACAGATAAGAATATTGATGAATTAAAGACGCTCGTCGCGGGCAAACAAAAAATCTTCCTCGTGGTGGTGGGAAGATTTTACAAGGTGGAGCGGATCGGGCTTGAATGGTTTATGGCGCGGGGATGGAAGCTGAAGAGCGTCGCGAAGTGGGAGGATTTCATGGTCAATCCGGAGGTATATCTGTTTGAGCGATCAATGATCAGCGGTTAGCGATCAACGATCAGTAATGTCGGTGACGAGCTTGACACTGCCAAGCCGATCAAGCGTCAGCCCTCCGGTCAGGCCTTCAACTCCTCTCTCTTCAAAGCTGAAGGGAGGGATTGTTGTCTGTCGTTTATTTTTTTCCAATAGGAATGCACTCCCTTCGCGCGCGATGATGCCGTAATTTCCTTCTGCAAGCAGGGTGCGAAAGCGGGGAATCATATTTGAAGCAAACAGAGCCGTCCAGGCGAGTGACTGTGCCTGCACAAGGTCGGCCCAGACGTCTTCTTCGTCAAGAAGGAGGTAGTCGGGCTGGGTCAGAGGATACGGCGCAACGCCGTATTGTTGGATGTCGAGCAGCATCAAAGGAAGCAGTGTGATATTTTCGCGGGAAGAGAGGGGTGCCAGGAATCGGTCGGTCGCCGCCACCGAAGCCCCGGGAGGGATCGAAGTAATAAGGTTCCAGTCGTGCGCCATTGGGTGGTGTTTCGCCGCGATTGCTTTTACCGCCGGAACAATCGGTCCGAATGCTATCGCAGACCCTCCTGTCGCGATGAATATGCCGATGAACAGAATTCGGATATCGCCTGTCAGCGCGTTTGTCCTATTCACGATCGTGAATAACGCAAACGTTTTTTTGGAGGCATGTTTTGGTGGTGACGCGGGATGAAGATAATTGGTAACAACCTTCAGGAACGCAAGGAACAATCCGGGAAGTATCAGCAGGCTATAATGCGTTTGCCAGACGAGCGCGGATCCTCCCGACCGAGAGAGTATAACGGCGGCAAACGGCGGGAGCGCCACGAGGAGCCATTTTGGCTTGAGAAGCGGCAGGAACAAGAGCGGCAAGAGAAGGCCGATGAGCATTTCCAGATTTTGAAGCGTGAGGATATGCGCGGCGAGCCCCCGCACGGCTTCTCCGAAAGAATCAAATTCCGACAGCCACTGGTAATAAATGCGGTATTGGTAGCCGTGTGAAGGGGAAAACGCGGAAATTATTTTTTGCGCCGCGATAAACCACCCTGCGCTGATGACCAGAGTAACGATTGAGAGAGGGATCAGATGACGCATTCTCCGTCCCTGCCATAGCATGAGCAGACCGAGCATGAATATAACCAGCGCCACGTCTTCGCGGATTGAGAGGGAGAGAAGGAGGAAGAGAGTGAAGAGGAGGTAGTTTTTAGCAGTTAGTTTTTGGGAAAGGTTGAGATAGGAATAGAAAAGGAGAAACAAAATGAGTGGGGCGAAAGAGAGAGAGTGGAATTCGAAGAGATTGGCGTTTTGCACCGCCGGATGCAGGAGCCAGAGGATGGCAACGAGCGCAGGCAGCCAGTGTGCGAAGGTGTCATTCCCGTCCCGTATGCCGCCATGGTGTAAACTCCGGCGGGAATCCAGAAAAGAAAACGGGGGCGAATTTTGTTGTTTTATTTTTTTATTTCTAGATTCAGGGTCAAGCCCGGAATGACGTTGAATGAGATTTTTTGTTATTTTGTATAAAGGGATCGCCGCAAGCGCCAGCGCAATAGTTTGTAGTACCAGCAGTGTCCTCGGATCGGGAAACAATCGGTAAAACGGCACGAGTAGAAGAAGCATCGGCTCCACATGGTCGCCCAGATAGTTGTGGCCTTGGATAGTTGAGTAGAATTGGGAAGTTAGAATTTGGAATTTAGGAATCGACAATTCACCATCAATCCTGGATTCTAGATTCTTAATTCTAGATTCTTTTTCAGCGAGCTGAAAAATCACTTGGTTGTATATCGCCAGATCCCGCGCGTTGTAGCGCAGGGTGTCGTATTTCCAGAGCGAAATGCCCGAGAAAACGAGGGTGGAGAAGATGATGCCGGCCGCCAGCAACCATCGTGGTGACGATATTTGCATAAATACGGTCAGTGCACTGACCAAATTTTATTGAATTCAGTCAGTGAGGATGGGACTACACAAGCCCGCTCAAGAATCTGTCCGCGCTCATGACCGATATGTTTTTCCTCGCGTCCCAAAAGTCCACGCCGGCGGCGGCTACGACTTGGTAGAGGAAAGGGATTTTCAACCGGTCTCCGAAGTAGGCGAGGTGCTTTGAGGGCTCTTCGTCGGAGTGCTTGACTTCCACCGCGAACCACGGCTTGCGGTTGACGGTGACGAGGAAATCAACCTCCCGCGCCTGAGTATCCCTGAGATAGAACAGTTCTGCGCGGTAGCCTTCTGCGTCATGGAGGAGATGGGTGAATTTCAGGAGGTGGCTTGCGATAATATTCTCAAGGCGCGCCGCAGGGTCCTCTACCCGCGACCAGTCCCAGAGGTACACCTTCGGTTCCTTGCGGAGTGAACGGACCATACGTTCGTGGTAGGGCTGAATGCGGAAAAGATAATAGAATAATTCCAGGATATCGACCCAGGATGACACGGTTTTATGAGCGACTTCCAGGTCTTCTCGGAGAGAATTGAGCGAGAGGCGGGAACCGACCCGCGGCGGGATAAGATCGACGAGAATGAAGAGCGCGGAGAGATCCCGTACCGTTTCCAAGTCGCGGATTTCGTCACGCACCAGCCGTTCCACGTACGCGGCGTGCCAGCGGCGCAGTGCCTTCTCGTTTTGTTTGAAGAGGGGTTCGGGGAACCCGCTGAAGCGAAGGAGCGATTCGAAGTGCGTGCGCGCGTCAGCAGGATGCGGGAAAACCAACTTTTCCCCGGGTTGAGCGTGGAGACGATTTCCCGTCAGTTCGCCGACCGAAAAAGGGTGGAGGCGGTAGTGGTGGTAGCGGCCGAAGAGCGAATCGCCTCCTCGCCGGTAGACGTCCAGCCGCGCGCTGCCGGTGACGAGGATTTTGAGCCGTTCCCGCTGCGTATCGAAGATGCCTTTGATGTAGTTTTTCCACCGGTAGTATTTGTGCAATTCGTCCAGGATCACGAGATCAGTCTTGTCTGGGAATGCGCCCGAGAGCATGGATTTTTTATGTTTCTGCACATCCCAGTTGAGATACAGGGGATGTGAGAAGTTTTGCGCCGCGATCATTTTCGCGAGCGTGGTTTTCCCCACCTGTCGCGGACCCCCTACGAATACCATTTTTTCACCCAAGTCCTGAATGACTAATGGATAAATATAGCGTTTTTGGAATGTCATAAAAAAGGCTTATATTAGCGTAAAGATAGTATACCCTAGTCGAAAAAGTTTATAAACTTTTTTGACTAGGGTAGAAGGATACGATTGACAATTTCCAAGATCCGTGGTGGTTTTGCGTGATTTTTTATGACGTTCCCGTCATGACCTTGTCCTCCTGTATGAGCAGGGTATGTCGCTCGCGCGCTTCCTTGACGGCATGATCGGTAAATCCTCCTTTCGCAACGACGCAATAGTATTCTTTTCTTTCCTCCCGTCCCCATGCCAGACGGCGCGCTTTTTCTCTTACATCCTTGAGCACGCTTGCATCGAGCGGTTTTTCATTCCATTTCGTCTCCACGAAGAGCACGGCGTTCTTTTCTTCATTCAACCCCACCAGATCTATTTCCGTGTTCTTGTCCCACCACCTTCCTAACCGTTCAAAGTGAGGCAATGCTCCCTGGGATATGGCGCGGCCGACAAACTCTTTCGTCGCGTCTTCGTATGCTTTTGCCAGCAATGCGGTCAGACGCCCGCCGTGCCGTGAAAAGAGCGTTTCAAAGTTTCCGCTTTTCACCAGGCTCGCCTGCGGGAAAATGAAACTGAAGTAGAAACGCAAGAAGGGGTCGGCGAGGGAGTACGCGCCTTTTTTACTTTTCTCCGGCAGGGTTTCGGTCACCGGCACTTCTTTCTGCACGAGACGCAAATGAGTCAGGGTCTTTAAGTACCCGGGCAGGGCGGTGGCGGGCAGTCCTGCCTCTTGGACAATCTCGGAAAATTTCGTTCTGCCCGCCCCTATCGCTTTCAGGATGGTGAGATAGGAGCGTTGATCGGTGAATTCGTCGGCAAGCAGGAGTTCCGGTTCCACGGAGAGAAACGACCCTTCTGTCAGGACCTGCTGGATGATGTTTTGTTGAAAGCTTTTCTTCCCGTCAAATACCCTGGCATAGGCGGGAATGCCGCCGCTTACGGCATAGAGGGGGAACATGCGGGCAAACGTGCCGCCGGGATAGAACTGCGTGGTGTGCCGGTAGTCAAAAGGCTCCAGCAACCACTGGCCCGTCCGCCTGCCGTAGAGCGGGGCGCTGTGGACGAGCGCGTGTTTGTACATCATGGCAATGCTCGATCCCATGAGGATGACTATAACCCGGGCGTCCTTGAGCCACGTATCCCAGGCATACTGCACAAACGACGACATGCCGGCGTGCGACTCCGCCAAATAAGGAAATTCGTCAAAGATCACAATCATCGGCTCGTTCCGTTCCTTTATTTTCTTGCCGATATAGTCGAAGAAATCGCGCCAGTGCTGAAAGCTGCCGGGTTTCAAATAGTCGTCTCCAAGCCCTTGCGCGAATACGGAGGTGGCGGAGCGGAGCTGCTCCTCGGAAGTGGTGCGGTTTGCCAAGTAGTAGATATGCGGCTTTCCTTCAATGAAGTGCTTCATCAGTTCGGTTTTCCCTACCCTGCGTTTCCCGTATACAATCAGCAATTGCGCCGTTTCCCGCGCTTTCTCATAACACCCATTCAGCCACGCAAGTTCCTGTTCCCTGTTGATGAATGTAGGCGGCATAGAGGGAATCAAATGCAATAATAATAGTTACAACTATTATAGCGCAAGCAATGAAATAAGCAATATTGACAATTCCCAAAATCTGTGATATTTTTTTACTAATTATGATTGAGAATCAGTAAAAATGATTAAATGAATTTTATGAGTAACCTAGTAGAAAATGATGGAGTTTTACAGGCGTTGAGCGGTTTCCTTGACGATCTCTTGAGAGAGAGAGGCGCTGATCCAAAAAGTCAGGATGGTGTGCGCATGAAGCATGACCTGCAAGAACGGCTGGATACTGCCATCAACACAGTATTTGTGGAGTATGTGCCGGAAGAAAAGCAAGAAGAGCTGAAAGCGCTCTTGGAAGGAAAGGATCGGGAGAAATTACAGGAGTTTGTACGCGCTCACGTACCGAATCTTGATCAGGCGGTGAGCGCCATGCTTCAGAAGTTTAGGGAGGCGTACTTGGGAGTTTAATTAACGCAAGGGCTATTATGAAAAAAATGCATTCAGAGACAATAGAATTCGAGCCTAACAATAATCATGAAATGGGAACTAATAGACTCGATCAACTATTGAAAACTGATGGAAAATTAGAGCAAATTCTCTCGTCTTGCAAACATTTTGGTCAGATTGTCACGGTTCTTGTAGCTGAATTACTCATCACCATTGCATGCACTTCCGGAGGCAAGGCGCGAGCAAAGTGGACTGATGAGAAAGGCAACATAGAGACAGTAGAAGTTGAAACAGAGGGAAGATACGCGCAGCCACCCGATGCAAACGATTTGAGGAAATTGAAGAGGGAAAAAACGGTGGGTGATATTACTGAGGAAGCAGGAAATAAACTTGAAGGGTGGCCGCTCGCGTATGTAGCTATGGGGGCGATCAATGGCGCGGGTGGCACATTCGGATTTAGAGATTTTCCCTCACTCGGAATGTTTAGCGAGGGTGAGATGAGGAAGGCTCATATGGCAATGTGGGCATCATATGAACGGTTTAAAAAGCGTGGGTTTTATTTTAACGATCAATGGTATGATGGCGCTCCTCCTGGCCGCCAGTTGACCAATCAGGAATGGTTAGATGTGCCGCCAGCACGCGATTAATGACATTGTATCGTCGGATAATAAATGAACACCGGTTGCATAATGCACCCGGTGTTCATATGTTAGAGAATGCTATTTTACCCCTGCGCCGCCTATGACTACATTAAATATGAACGTCGAGATGGCATAGGCAATAACGATGACGACCAGTCCGATAACCGACGTCTCAATGATTTTTTGTGCTTTTTGTACTTCTTCTTCTCTACCTCTTGCAAGAATCCACACAAACCCCGCATAAACAATAAGTACAAGGAAGATAGTGCCAAGTAGGGTAAGCCCTGTACGGATAATTCGACCAACAATGGTAGGAAGTTCATTACCCGTACCGCCGGGGAGGTCTGTCTGCGTACCAGCATCAATGAGATTTTTCCAGATTGAATCTCTCGTCGCCGCACTTACGGGGAGTGTAGCGACAAGCCAGAACGTAAACGCAATTAAGACGAGAGACGGGGTTTTGAGGAGTTTGAGGCGGGGCATATCAGTGTGCGAGCTTTTCCTTGGCTTCGAGGAGGTATTCCATTTTGGACTTGAGGTACTTCATAGGGTCGAGTTCTTTGGGGAAGAATCCGATCTTCTCCAGTCCAATCGGCTTGCCTTCCTTGTTCATGACAATCACATCCCACGACTCGTCCGCCTCTTCCGAATAGGCCGAGTCCTTAGGATCGCCCCACCACATGTTCAGGGTGTTGCCGTAGGGATCGATGAAGAGTTTGATGTCGTTGTTTTGAACCATACTTGTATTCCTTTCCTCTTTTTCTTCGTCGTGAGATAGGCGGTGATGATAAATCCGTCACCGTTCAAATGCCGCGTCACCACGCAGAGGGTGAACCTGTTGATGAGCCGATAGTACAGGTAGACATCGCTCGCTTCTCCCTGACGATACACTTCATCTGGGCTGCGGAGGGTCTCCAGTGCGTCGGGCAGCCGCTCCGCGAGCTCTCCATGCTTATCTCTTACGATGTGCTCCCAGTACGGTTCGCTCGTTCTGATTTTCTTGCCCAACACCGATACCGTCTCGATGAGAGGACGGCATGAGGTATTGTTCCATACTTACCGTTTTTTATCTTACGCGGATAATCAAAACTCGTCAATTTTTCAACGCGCGCGGGCGGGAAGAGCAAAAGCGAATAACCAAGTAACAAGAGACAAGCACCACGCGCAGAGGTACGATAACCGTTTAATCGGGTTATTTTTTGTTTTCTGGATTCCCGCGTGCGCGGGAATGACAGAACAGCGGGCGCGGGCGGGAGACGTGAGGAGTGTGAGGCGGGGCATATCACTGCTCGTTTTTTTTCGGCTCCTCTTGTCGCGGCAGGAACGCCAGGAACGCATAGACCGCCGCAATACCGATGAGAAAAATAGCGAGTGGCAACATACGATGATTGAGTTAATGATTTTTTGAAAGATGGAAGGATGAAATAATAAACACAATGAAGATACAGAGTCCAAGCACGCTGATTCTCAAATTGAACCTGCCATCGCTTAAAAATTGTCCAAAAATCAGCGCGCCTGCGGCAATAATAGTACCGCCAAATTCGAATCGCGTCAATGCGCAGGCGGGTGTCAGGTGGGGAGTGCTTTGAAAAATCATAGCGCAAGCACGGTGAACCTGGCAGCACATCGGGCAAAGCACTTCGTGCTGATGCATGAAATTGCCCGAAGGCTTACCGGGCGGAGGGCGAGCGACGGGGTTTTGTGGAGTGTGAGGCGGGGCATAGGTTATATTTTTTTCAGCAGTACGCGCCCTACTCCTTGATGGGAGGGGAGCTTGAGGCGTTCGATGAATTCTTGCGGCAGGAAATTGAGCTTCTCAAATCCAAGAGCGCGATTTTTCTTATCATACATGATAATATCGCCGTAGTCGTTCATGTCGGCGTGAGTTTCTTTTTTGGGATCGTCAAGCCAGAGGCAGAAGGTATTGCCGATGGTATCGAAGAAGAATGTTACGTGCTTTTCCATACGGTGCGCGCCCCATGGGGGCGGTAGGTGTAGTATGCGGTGATAAGGAATCCCTTGCCGTCGTAGTGTTTGCAGACCGCGCAGAGATATTTACGCCCGCTCACTTTCCGGTAGTAGAGATACACGAGGGGGTCGGCCTTGCTGATCATCACCGTTTCTGCGTCGATGAGCGTCTCCACGAGTTGATTAAATTTGTTCGCGAGATCGGGATGTTTGCGTACGATATTGTCCCAGCCTGCGCGGATGATTTTGATTTTTCTCCCCATGACGGACACTATTTCATGGTGCGGCGCGATTGGTTCCAGAGCGGTGTCCATATCTTGATTCTATCGCGGCGCGTGCGCCCAGTCAATACGCGCGGGCGGGAAGGTAACTTACTGCCCATATTCCAAGTGTAGTTAAGGCGAGGGAGGGGGAGCGGAGGAGTGTGAGGCGGGGCATATATCGTGATAAATCCTAAATTCTAAACTCGAAATCCTAAAATTGTTGTAGATACCCACGGCTAAAGCCGTGGCACTTGCAAACTTTACAAGCTTCGCTTGCCCGCTTCGCGGGGGCTCATTCCTCCACGGGCAAGCCCGTGGATTCCTGCCGCTTCGCGGACGTTTGAATTTATGAGTTTGATGGAATGGATGATAATATCAAAGCTCAAAGTTTGGATGTCAAAGGGGCAGCATTATTGTATCATTCCTTCATTGAATGTTCCCCTGTTTCGACGATCTGCATCGCGAGGACGATAGATTCCTTTGCCTGCGTTTCCGTGTAGCTCTCGAATGGTACGGCCGGCGGGGCGAGCGCGTCCGGGTAGCGGGTGGGGATGTAGTACTGATCAAGCACACGGCCTGCGTCAGCATGGGCGGCAAAGGCCGGATCAAATTTTGTGCATTCATCGAGGAGCTCTTTCACCGAGTGCTTCCAGACCGAACGCGCGCCTTTGAGGTAGAGGTAACCTTTGAGCGCTTTCTGTGCCGCTTGTTCTGCGGAGTAACAGGCGTCAGCGAAGAACCGATTTTCTATGTCTTTGCGCGCCGCTTCCAGTTCATGGCGCGCCTGTTTGACCCAGCGTTCAAATTCTTCAGTGCGATGCTTCATACAGTAGCGTGCCTTCGCGGAGCGCTCGCATAACGAGGGGATTCTCCCGTTCCTGCATCGTTTCAAATTCCTCCGGCGTGTAGATGAATGCGTCCACGCGCGGCAGATCTTTGGGCAGGAGGAGCGCAAATTCCTTCAGCCGCTCGAGGAAGGGCTGGGAGGTTTCCTTGATGAGCAGAAGATCAATGTCGCTCTCCGCGTCCGCGTCGCCGCGCGTACGAGAGCCGAAGAGGTAAGCGCGCGAAGGACGGTAGCGCGCAAGCGCTTTGCGGAGCGATGCTTCATGCGTCTGGCGGGGCATAGAGATTCAGTTTAGCAGATTTTCAGTTGTCAGGAGTGAGTCACGTGATTGTTAGGGTCAGAGCATGAGGTGGGCGGGGAGGAGTTCGCGCGTGAATGGATTCATCACGAGCCCAAAGGTCTCCAAAGTCACGACCCCGAGGATCGCGCTGTCGCCTTCCTCGCCCAAGACCACCTGCGTTGCCGATTCAACGTCTTTGAACTCCACGAACGCGCTGCCGATCGGGCGCTCAATCACGGTGCCGTCGGCGAGCGAAAACTTCTGCGTGCGCTGGGGTTTGAGACCAAGCTGCTCCCATACTCGTCTGGGGAGCACCGAATACTGCGCACCCGTGTCCACGAGAAAGATCCCCTCGAAGATACGGGAGGGGTCGGCAGGGTTTTTCATTTTCAGCGTAGCGTTCGTGATGCCCATAGCGCATTGATCAAGCTTTTCGTGTTTTGATTCTATCGCGGCGCGTGCGCCCAGTCAATACGCGCGGGCCGCAATGACGGAGCGGATTGAGTGAGGCGGCACAAAGTGTGGTGAGAAATTTCAAAGCTCGAAGTTTCCCGCCAAGGCGGAATCCCGCTTACCTTACAAGTTAGGCGGCTCCGCCGCACTCACGCAGTCCCGCATTAAGGCGAGCGAGCGAGCGAGCCTTTAGTGCCGTGGCGGATAACGGTGATACCCATGGAAAAGAATTTGGCTATGGTAAGCGAAAAAGATTGAAATTCCGATACGATAAAATAAATAGGATTCAGGGAGCGGGACAAATATCAAAACTGCGAAGGTGGCTGGTGAGGGTGCCCTTGGTCTTGTTCTCGCCGTGCGCGGATTTTCCCCGCGTACGCCATAAGTCCCCCGGCGATGGCGGCCAGAAGGAAATCGATTGCGATAAAAATGTAGATTCTGTCCATAGAGTCTCGTCTTAGCGTTTCGCGGACTTGACCGCGATAAGGGCAACAATGACCGCAAGGATCCCCACAAACATGAAAGCGATCGCCATACCTTCCGTGAATGTTTCCTCGAATGTCATAGTTCTTCTTGCTTTGAAAAATGGAGTGCGACGTACAGGAATATGACGGTGAATATGACCCCCGCCAGAGAAATCACCGTGCGTATGCCCAGTGGGCTGTCCGACGGCAGGATCTGGTTTGCCACAACGCCGAGGAGCATGCCCTTCACGACATCGTTGCAGAAGTCGGCGAGTGTGGAGGATTGGGAACGAGTGAGTACCAGGGCCATACTGCGATTATATCACGTTGCGGCATGACGCATCAAAATCGTATTGTTACGCGCGGGCGAGCGACGGGGTGGCGAGGAGTGTGAGGCGGGGCATTAGGATAAAAAATTCAAAATGTCGCCGCAGCAACAGGATCCCGCATACATATAGAAAGATGCGGGTCATGTGCGGGACAAAACTCAAACATCAAAGTTATGCGGATGAAGGCGCGGTTCTTGGCACGGGGAAGACTTCAATGGCGCGGAGCGCGTCCACTTCGCTTGATCCCAAAACTTTTTTCCGCGCGAGCATCTCAATAAGGAGATTCGTCTTCTCGTCCTGCTTCCGCGCAAGTACGACCAAATCGCCTTTCAGGTCGGCGAGCTTCGCGGTGAGGTAGTCTTTGTCGGGGAGGGTGTTTACCTTTTTCTCAACCCGATCTAACCGCGACTCCACCCGCTCAAACCGTGTGTCCACCGCGTCAAACCGTTTGTCAACCGCGTCAAAACCTCGCTTGACCATGCGGCCTAATTTCTCGAATTCTTGTTGGGTCGTTTTATCCATACGAACTCATTGTAGGTCAACGGTGTTGCCGCGTCAAAAAACGCGGGACGGAACGGGCAGGAAAGAGCCAAGGCTCAAATTCTAAACGCTGCATCTTTGGCGGCCTGCATCTGAAATCTGCGCTTTGAGTATGTCACGATCATGTAAAACTCAACACGTATGAGCGTATGACTGCCTATCAACTCATTTCATTTAATTGGGAGCTCTGCGGGGCGGAGTGAGATTGCAGCATTTCAATGAGGAACCATCGCCGCAGGAAATTCCCGGCCACGGATTTAGACAGGTTTGCCCAATACCGATGCACGTATACCCTCTCTCTTCGCAATCAGTTATCGGTAATAAAGAATCTGGAACGGTTTCGGCGGGCACCTATGCAGCGGGCGGGGAAGAAAAAAGATTTTGGATAATAAAGGTAGTGAGCGCGTAGGAAATAAGCACGACGAGAAAGCCCATGACGGCGTTTTCCAGCGTCGTTTTTCCGCTGTCCGCGTTCTCTTGATTGCCCCGCGCCGTCATCCAGCGGAAGCCTCCCCAGAACATGAGGAAGAAAAAAACCACGCCGATGAAGCCGAGCAGCAGTTGGACGATCTTCCCCACGGCGGCGGCAGGCGTTATTTTTGTCTCCCCTGTCACCTTTCCTTCCTTCGCCGCAGTGTCCAAACAGAACGGATCCCCCTTGCCGCACGCAGACAGCGAGACGGCGTGCGCAGGAGGAGTCAATAAGGAGAAAGAAGTGAAGGAAGCCGGCGGGGCGAGGGTGGCGAACGAAAAAATGACAACCGTGCCGACAGCCATAAAAATTGGCCGACGGTACCGGAAAAGACGAGAGAAGCGAAGTCTAATCATTGAAAAAAACGCCCCATCACATAGACGGTGAACGCGTAAGAAATAATGATCACGCCAAGTCCCAAAGCGAGATTTTCCATGATGCGCTGGGACTCTTCCACGATTTCCGCATTGCCGCGCGCCGTCATCCATTTGAGCCCCGCCCAGAAGAAGAAGAGGAAGAAAATGATGCCCGTGAGCAGCAAGAGCAGGCGGATGACATTGCCGATTATTTTCGGCAGCAAAGTCGGGGGCGTGCCGGCGTCTGCAATGCCGGCGTATTCGGCGAATTTCTTGGTGCAGTAGGGGTCGTTGCTTCCGGCAGTGCCGCACTGCGCTAGTTTTGGCGCGGGGGGCGCAGTGGTTTGCGCCAATGCAAAACGCGGCGCCGCGAGCGCTGCGGCGAAAAGTATCCCCAACATCATGATGCGGAGAGAAGTTGCACGCAACATATCACGGTACCGCGCATCGCTCGGCATTCGTGTATTCAGACACACGAACGCCTCGCTTAGAAAAATGAAATAATTTTATGCCGCCCGTTCGAGCACTTCGAACACGAACCGCGTAATCGCGAATGCGACGAAGATAATGATGAGCCCGACGATGCCCTGGCCGATCGCTTTCTTGCCCGACTCGACTCCTTCCTCATTGCCGCCCGCCGTCATCCATTTGAAGCCCCCGATGAGGATGATCACGAGCGCGACAATGCCGAGGATGCCGAGCGCGACATTGATGATCGTGGAGATGGTCGCGCGCACGTCCCTCGTGCCCAGCCCTGCGCCGGTGCCGTAGTTAATCCCGAAACGGTCTTGTGCGAGCACGACCGCAGGCAACGCGAGCGCCAGTGTCGCGGCGCCGGCGATCATATGTTTTTTGATGGTGCGATAGTTCATAACGCGAAAGGTGATGATTGATATGACGCGAATGCGTCAAATCCGTCGACCTTTGTTGCTAAAAACGCATAACGATGAATGCCCTGCGTCTTTCGCGCCTACGCGCAAAATGCGCAAGGGCTGTGGATATTATATGATGAAAACACGTTTATGCGCAATCAATGCGCGCGGAAGTGGATAATTATCCAAAAATCGCTATACTTTCAGTGTTTCTTCGTCTTCTTCATTGACGCGCCTCTGCTATGTCCCGCCACTCAAAATGGTCTACCATCAAACGCCACAAAGGCATTGCCGACCAGAAACGGGGGAACCTCTTCACCAAGCTCGCCAATGCAATCACCATTGCCGCGCGCCACGGCCAGAGTATTCCTGAAATGAATTTCAAGCTGCGCATGGCGATGGACAAGGCGCGCGCGGCCAACATGCCGAAGGACAATATCGCGCGCGCGATCGCGCGCGCGAAAGGCGCGGAAGGGCAGGACTTGGAGCAAATCCACTACGAAGTCATCAGCCCGGGCGGCGTCGGCGTCGTCGTGACCGTCACTACCGACAATCGCAGCCGCGCGCTCAATGCGCTCAAAATGACGCTCAAGGACTTCGGCGCGTCGCTCGCCGGCCCTCATGCCGTCCTGTGGCAATTCGCGCACAAAGGGCACGTCCTGCTCGCCCCTCCTCCGACTGCGGAGGCGCGCGAGTCGCTGGAGCTCGCCGCCATTGACGCCGGCGCCGACACGATCGAAGAAGGCGACGGCGTGATCGCGATCACGACAGACCCGCATGCGCTGGAAGCGGTCAAGGCGGCGATGGAAGCAGCGGGCGGTGCTGTCCAAGACGCGGGCCTGGGACTCGTGCCGACGGTCACGGTGCCGCTCGCGGACGCCGCACTGACGGAAAAGCTGGACCGCCTCGTCGCCGCGCTCGAAGATTTGGACGAGGTGGATGAGGTGGTCACGAACGCCGCGTGAGGAATGTAAAATGCAAATCTCGAAATGTCGCCGCTTCAGCGGGATCCCGCATACCGCTGGTTTCAATAATCAAGGTGCGGGACAAAATTATGTAAAATTCCTTCATTTTGATTTTTGACTTTTGATTTTTGCATTATGGTTATATTAGGAATAGACCCCGGCCTTGCCACCACCGGCTATGCGCTGATTGAAACGGATGAAAAAAGAAACCCCACCAAAATCTCCTGGGGCTGCATTACGACTCCTGCAGGAGTACCTACGCCTGCACGCCTGATGGAAATCCGCACACAGCTTCTCAAAACTATTACCTCAAAAAAACCTGCGCGCGCCGTGGTGGAAAAACTCTTCTTCGAAAAAAATGCGAAAACCGCCATGGCGGTGGGAGAAGCGCGCGGCGCAATTCTCTCTTGCCTTGCGGAACAACACATCGCGATCCTCGAGATCACGCCGCTTCAGATGAAGCGCGCCCTCACCGGCCAGGGGAATGCGGACAAAACACAAGTCCAGAAGATGCTGATGATTATCTTCAAACTGGATGCCCCGCCAAAACCCGACGACGCAGCCGACGCACTCGCGCTCGCCTGGTGCGGCATGCGGCATCTTAACGATTGACATGCCCGGGAATGTTCGTTGTTCATGGAACGCATAAGGACGGGTTCGCCCCCGTCCTTATTGATGAAACAAAACGGATGAACGAGTCAGGGGACCGCCGGCACGGGGGGAGCGCTTACAGGAGAGGAGAGCGGGGATTCCACGGCCGGGAGAAACGCGGGGCTCTCCATAATGAATCCTTCGGGGATCTCCGCGTCAAATCCCTGGCCTTTCTGCACTTTCGGCGCATAGACATTCTCGTCCGCCGTTGCCAAAAGATTCTCAAACTCCTCGATCAATCGCCAAAATTCTTCCGCTTGATACTTAACCTCCTCAAGATCCACACCCTTGGTATTTACCAAGGTGCGCAGGGCGGGGAGCGCTCCTTCAATCTGCGCCAAGAGACCCTTTGCCTCTGCCACAAATGCCTGATCCGCGTCCTTCCGGCGCTCAAGCGTCCTTACCCGTTGTTTGGCGCGCGTGAGCTCTATATTTGCTTGCGAAAGGCCTTTGCGAAGGTTGGTCATCATCTCGATAAGCGACTGAAGCCCCCAATATTCTTCCGCATCCGCAAAGAAATCCCCAATCAAATCCATGGCTGCCTCCGGATCGGTTTTCGCGAGCTCCTGCGCATCCTTGACTTTCTTGCTCATGACTCCCAGCATGATCTCAAGTTGCTTCGCATCGTCCGCAAGCTGTTCGTTGCGCTTGGCGGTGCGCTCCACGCGCTTAAACGCGCCGTACATCTGACGGGATTGACGGTCAGCGTCGCGCAACATCTGGGCAAGCCCCTCAAGCTCGCCCAGCCTCGGCCCCCATTCCTGCATCGTCGTGGCTATGTCCTGCATATCCTCCATCAGCCCTTCGACTTCCTCAAACGTCTGCGCTGCTTCGAATTTTTTTACCAATGCAGGCGCTGCGGCCAACGCATTCTTAAGCTCCGCAGGAATACCGATCCCTTGACGCTTCAGCCTCGCCTCGAGCCGGCTCACGAACCGCTGCATTTGCGTGACCCCGCGCGCAAACTGGCGCATCCCCTGTTTCATCATTTTAAACTGCTCTTCGCGCATGCGCTTCATCTCTTCTTCGCTTGGCCCCTGATACTGCGGTCCTTGCGGCCCGTACTGACCGTACCCTTCATAGGGGCCTTGGGGATACACGGTCTGGCCCGGGTGCGGTCCTTGTTGATACGGCGGAGAAGTACTCGGTTGTGTGAGCGTATTTACTTGCGTGGGTTGCACCGTGTGCGCCGGCGCATTATTGGTGCATCCGTCGCCCGGACAATTTTCTTTATTTTCTCCCTTCTCTACATTGCACCAGCTATCGCCGCAAATCGCGCCCCTGCCTACCAGCTTCTTCCCGCCGCTTAACTGTACGCAACCCCCGTACATATCGCACTGCCCGCCATTGCAGAGAGGGTCAAGGGTGCCGACGGGCGCCGATACGCAACTGCCTCCCTGCGCGACTTGGCACTGGCCGCACTTCACGATGGGCTGTGGTACGGGAATGGGGAGGGGTGAAGGACACGCGCTTGCATTGCTGATACAACTATTCGCGGTGGAGCACCAGTACTGGCCAGATGCGCATCCTGAACCACCGCCGGCGATACACGCAGTAGTCTGACACCATCCATTGCCGCTTCCGGACGATAACGTACACCAGTACTTGCCCGAAGCGCTGCAGCTTGCCTGATCCGAAGGCCAAGGAGTGGGACTGCAGGATGCGGTGCTGGCAATACACGCGCCGTTGCACATATATTGGCCAGCAGGGCATGAGGAAACGTAGGACGTGTCCGCTTCGCACGGAGAAGGATTCGGGCCATAATGGCAATGCGGCGAGGTCGTGGGCTGGCACCACAGGCCGCCGCCAGACGTACAAGAGGCTTGATCGCCTGCTGCAGTGCCTCCTGACGGAGAACAATACGAACCCATGGCAATACACGCACCATTGCACCAATACTTATCAGAGGGGCATGAGGTGTAGGAGGAGCACGAGGTTGAAGTACTCACGCAGGCTCCGTTGCACCAGTACTGGCCTGAAGGGCATCCAGAGCCGCCGCCCCCTGAAGGCGGGCAGTATGTATCACTGGTCGGCTTGCATGAATTGGTGCTCCCGCACCAGTACTGGCCTGACGGACACGTGCTGGTGGCGCCTCCGCACGGCGAGCCGCTCGCGATACATGAATTTGAACTTGAGCACCATTGATATCCGCTGGGGCAGGACCCTGACCCCGAAGAAGCATAACAGCCTGCCGGACACCCGTCTGATCCGTAATTGCAGCCATTGGGACACTTGGTGTAATTGCACATCGGATACGTGCTTCCTGCCTGCTGGTACTCGCCGGTACACGTGGTCGGCGTGTAGCATCCGTTCGGACAGCCATTGGACCAATTACACCCATTGGGACATACGGAGTTATTGCAAGAAGGATACGTCGCTCCCGACTGCTGGTACTGCCCGCTGCACGTCGGAGAGCTGTAACACCCGTTCGGACATCCGTCCGCGCCCCAGGTACAGCCGCTCGCACACGCGCTGGTATTACACGAAGGATACGAAGACCCTGGCTGTTGATAGGCGCCCGCACACGCGGTGCTCGACGATGATGCGGAAGAGGGACACGGCGGCATCTGGCACCACCCGCCATACCCGGAGGAACTTGTGCACCACACCTGACTGCCGGTACATGTACCTGATCCTGTACTCGACGGAGATGAGGAGGAACTTGTGCACCCATTGGGGCACCCTGCAACATCCCACGTGCAACCGTTCGGACATGCAGTATAGTTGCAAGAAGGGGACGTCGATCCTGATTGCTGATAAGAACCGGAGCATGAAGGAGCGCTCGGAGGAGGCGTAGACGAAGAAGGAGTTTCTGTAGGACAGGGAGGCATCTGACACCAACTGCCCCCCATGGACGAGGCGCAGGACACCTGGCCCTCCGTGCACGAAGCCTGCGCCATATACACGGAAGAAAATTCACCTAGCACGACACCGGGCTCTCCCGCGTGATAGGCGATGATGGTCTTGCCGCTCACCGGGTTTTCTAACAGAGCGAGACGCACGGCGGCGCCCTGCCGCACAAACGCCACTTCATTATGGCGCTGCATGCTCACCTGCCAGCACCCCGCACGCATGCGGCCGTTATAGAACTCAAGCACCTCGCCCGGCGTAGCCTTTGCCACGTACTGGCTCGCGCCCCCTCCCAGGTAGGACAAACGGCGCGATCCTGGGAATGCCGCGATCGCGACCGTGCCTACGCCATTCACCAATGGCTGTCCCTCCAGGGACGCCGCAATGCAATCCAGTTCCTCCTCTACTACGCTACGCGGCGCAGGAAGGGCAGGCGCGGAACGCATGAACGTACCCGCATACCTGGTGAGCGTGACGCCGGTCGCTACGACGAGGAGCGCGAGGAGCGAAAATAAAAAAATTTTGCGCGCAGAGAAAGAGGCGGTGAACGCACTCATATGATTATGGGTGAATTACGTAATGAATAAAAAAATCCCTGCCACAGATGACAGAGTGAATAGAGTTATGCCGTACATTAAATACGCGCGTGGTGCCACATGTGCACCCGCCTATAGCCACGCACTCATATATTCGGGAAAAAGCCCCTCCCATGTTTTTATGTCTTTGTATTCCTTGCACGACGCGCAATACGCGGAAAAAACTCACGAGATATGCCCATTGTACCATAGATCGCCGCTCATTGCAACCGTAGACGCGCAAATTTCCTCTTGCCCGCCTGCACGATGTCGCCGTCATGGAGCATGATCTCTCCCTTCCAATCCGTGACCGCTGCTCCTGCGACTTTGAGGCCGCCCTGGGTAATGATCCGCTGCGCTTCGGCCTTGCTGGGCGCGAGGTGTAACTCCGTCAATAGAACGTCGGGGCGCAGCGCTGCATGTTTCAATCTTACTTCCGGCATATCCGAAGGCGCGGCATGGTCTTTAAATACGCGGTCGAATTCTTGCGCAGCCTCCTTCGCGTGTTTCGCGCCGTGATAGAGCGCGACGATGGCGTGCGCGAGGCGCGCTTTCACATCGCGCGGATTGGCCGTGCCTGCCTTCAACGCCCCCGCCAACTCCTTAATCTCGGCAAAGGGCGTGTCGGTCGCCAGCGTGAAGTAATCAATGATGAGCGCGTCGGGTATGGACATTGCCTTGCCGAACATGTCGGCGGGCTTCTCGCTCAGCGCAATATAATTGTTCAAGCTCTTCCCCATCTTGTCCTTTCCGTCCAGGCCGATGAGCAAAGGCACGGTCAGCACGTCTTGGGGAGGGAGGCCGAAAATCTCTTGCACCTCGCGGCCCTTTAACAAATTAAACAGCTGGTCATTGCCGCCGAGTTCGAGGTCCGCCTTGATAGGGACCGAATCATATCCCTGCAGCAGGCAATACATCGGCTCGTGATACCGCACGTCCATGCCTTCCTTCATGCGCTTCTTGAAATCGTCGCGCTCAAGCAGGCGCTGCACGGTAAACTTCGCCGCAAGCTCGATGATGGTCTGGAGCGTAAACCGGTCAAACCACTCGCTCTGCCAGCGCACTTCTATTTTTTTCAAATCCAGCACGAGCGCGATCTGATCAAGATATTTCTTGGCGTTCGCCTTCACTTGCGCGGGCGTGAGCTGGGGACGCGTCTCTTTCTTGCCCGAAGGGTCTCCTATGCGCGCGGTCCAGTCGCCGATGATGAGCACGACGGCATGCCCCGCCTGCTGGAATTGCCGGAGCTTCCGCAACACCACCGCATGCCCCAGATGCAAATCCGCGCCCGTGGGGTCAATGCCGAGCTTCACGCGCAATGTCTCGCCCCGCCGGAGCCTCGCTTCAAGGTGTTTCCGGTCAATGACATCCACGACTCCGCGATCAAGAAGCTCGGCGATTATCGCGTCATGTTCGCGTATATTGGCCATAGGCTAAATCAATTCTAACGAAGATTTGGTATAATAGCCAGAGATTGAAAAATCCCAATTTCCAATGACCAATTTCCAATAAAATCCCAAATCCCAATTTCCAAAATATTGAGCAGCTAATCATCAAATGCATTTGAACACTGATTGGGCGCTGGGATTTGGTCATTGGTCATCTATTTGACATTTGAAATTTGTCACTGGGACTTCCCAATATATGCCCATTCCTCCCCTGCAACGCGCGCGCTCGCCCCGCGCCTGGAGAGCCTCCCGCGATCGGTGGCCTCCCTCCCCGCGCCGTCCTGCGGCCCCGTCTGCGACGGCGCTCACGCGCAGGCCGGGCAACGGACTGCGCGCGAAACTCACACGATACTTCTTCGCCGCCTGCCTGATCGGCGGGACGGCGGCATTGGGGGCGCTCCTTTGGCTGTCCCGCGGACTCCCCAGCCCCGACAAAATCATCGACCGCCCGACTCCCGTGTCCACTAAAATCTACGACCGCGCGGGTACGACCGCGCTCTACGAACTCTATGCGGAAGAGAAACGCACGCCGGTCACGCTCGCGGACATTCCGCAAAACCTCAAGTGGGCGACCATCGTGCGGGAAGATCGCGCCTTCTATACCCATCAGGGCATATCGTTGCGCGGCATTCTCCGCTCCGCGTTCCGCTATGTGGTGAATCTCGGCCCGGCGGGCGGCGGCGGCAGCACGCTCACCCAGCAGTTCGTGAAAAACGCCGCGCTCACGAACGAAAAAACGTTTACCCGCAAAATCAAGGAAGTCGTGCTGACCTGGCGCCTTGAGCGCGCATTCACCAAAGACCAGATTTTGGAGCTGTATTTGAACGAAATCCCCTACGGCGGCACCGCCTACGGCGTGGAAGCTGCCGCCCAGACGTTCTTCGGTAAATCCGCGCGCGACGTGACGCTCGCGGAGGCGGCCACGCTCGCCGTCATTCCCAAAGCCCCCACGTATTACTCTCCCTACGGCACGCACACGAAAGAATTGTTCAATGCCCAGCATTATCTTCTCGACCAGATGGCGCAGGAAGGCTACGTCAGCGAGGCGGACGCGGAAGCGGCAAAGACCATTGCGGTGAAATTCAAACCGATCAAAAACGCCATCATCGCGCCGCACTTTGTCATGTACGTGCGCGAACTGCTCACCGAACGCTTCGGCGAAGTGCGCGTCCAGCAAGGAGGGCTGCGCGTGCAGACGACCTTGGATCTCGCGCTCCAGCGGGCGGCCGAAGCGGCCGTGACCGAAGGCGCGAAGACCAACGAAAAAAACTGGAAGGCGACGAACGCCGCCCTGGTCTCCCTCAATCCCAAAAACGGCGACATTCTCGCCATGGTGGGATCGCGCGACTACTTCGATACGGCGCACGACGGCAACTTCAACGTCACCCTTGCGCCGCGCCAGCCCGGCTCGTCTTTCAAGCCCATTGTCTATGCCACCCTGTTCTCCCTCGGCGGCTATACGCCCGATACCGTGCTCTTTGACGTCGACACCGTGTTCAAAACCGACAGCGGCAAAGATTACGCGCCCAAAGACTATGACGGCAAAGAGCGCGGGCCCCTGTCCATCCGCAAAGCATTTGCCGGCTCGCTCAACACGCCCGCCGTTAAAGCAATCTATCTCGCGGGCATCGACCGCGTGCTGGACCAGGCAGAGCGCCTTGGCTATACCACGCTCTCCGACCGCTCCCGCTTCGGGCTCTCGCTGGTGCTGGGCGGCGGCGAAGTACGGCTGCTTGAGCATCTCGCAGCCGTGGCCGCGCTCGGACAGGGCGGCGTCTATCACCCGCCTGTCGCCATTCTTGAAGTCAAAGACGCAAATGGCAAAACCATTTGGAAGCCCGACGCACAGGAAGGCATCGATGCCGTGCCGCGCCAAGCCGCTCTCCAGGCTGTGGACATCATGCGCGATAACGATGCGCGCACCTTCATGTTCGGCGCCCGCAGCCCCCTGCAGCTGGGCGACCGTCCGGTCGCGGCGAAAACCGGCACGACCAATGATTTCAAAGATGCCTGGACGGTCGGCTTCACGCCGTCGCTCGCCGCCGGCGTCTGGGTCGGCAACAACGACTTCACCGCTATGAAAAAAGGCGCGGACGGATCAGTGGTGGCTGCTCCCCTCTGGAATGCGTTCATGAAAAAGGCGCTGGAAGGAAAGCCCAACGAAGAATTTGAGAAACCGGAGCCGTGGCAGACGCCGCACAAACCCATGTTCAACGGCCGCGTCGAAGGCGATACCGTCGTGCGCATCGACCGCGCGTCAGGCAAACTCGCAACCGACCTCACGCCCGCCTCCTTCATTACCGAGTACCGCACCGGCGCGGTTCATAACATCCTGCACTACGTCAACCGCGAAGACCCCGCAGGGCCTGCGCCCGCCCATCCGGCAGACGATTGGCAGTACGAAAACTGGGAATCGGCCGTCCAGCGCTGGGCGCAAGCCAACGGCTTCACACCTTCCTCCATCACACCGCCTGCGGACTATGACGACGTGCACACCGAGGCAAACCGCCCGAGTCTCACCGTCACCGCTCCCGCCTCCGGCACCACAGTCGGCGACCAGGTGCAGATGGCCGCGGAAGCGTCGGCCTTGCGCGGCATCAATAGGATCGAAGCGAGCATGGAAGGGCGCATCCTCGCCACCCTGCGCGCCGCCCCCTACACTGCCGCCGTGCCGCTATCAGGACTTTCCAATGGAAATTACACGCTCACCATTACCGCCTTCGACGATATCGACAACAGCCGCACCGTCACCATACCGCTGCGCGTAGAAAAGAGCGCGGCGGCCGCGTCAGTCGTCTGGCTCAAGCCCATCCCCGGCGCTGCCCTCACGTCTTCCGAATTCCCGCAGCCCGTAGTCTTCACCGTGAGCCATGCGGAGGAAATAAAAAAAGCGGACGTGTACCTGCGCGCCGCATCGGGGCAAACCGAATTCCTTGGCGTGACGCTCGCCGGCGGCGGCCGCTTCACGCTCGTCTGGGGCGACCCGCCTTCTCCCGGCGCCTACAAGCTCTTCACCGTGCTGACCACGCAGGATAATTCGACCGTGGAAGGAAATACGATTGAGGTGACCATTGCACCCTAATGGAATGGAAATACAAAACCACCCCCCGCCAGTGCGAGGGGTGGCGTGCGTACGGGCGCAATTTATACGCGCTGCACGTTTGCCGCGGCCGGGCCTTTCGGTCCGTCCACGATGTCAAAGGTAACTGCGTCGCCCACTTTCAGCTCTTCAAACGTCACACCCTTCAATGCAGTAGAATGGAAAAAGAGATCCTTTGCCTCGCCTTCGCGAGCAATGAATCCGAATCCGCGGTCTCTCAACGCTTTGATAGTACCAGTCATACGTATGAATAATATACATATAAAACGGGAAACTCGACTCTGTCTCCCTCATAACGCATGAGCGCACTATAGCGCATACGCGGTTTTTTTTCAATACCTGAACCGTTCCGCGCACGCCGGGAGCCGCGAACGCCCGCTTACCGATAAATATTTCAGACTGCCACAATAGAGTAGGAGGAGCTTTTCAACTCCGTCCCCTCATCGAACCGTGCGTGCGGATTT
>Ga0209211_10001903_pt1 | contig 37575 bp, 36 predicted proteins | sample RifGroA2_FD_183992 | JGI IMG/M metagenome (GOLD analysis project Ga0209211, IMG submission 183992) | Groundwater microbial communities from Rifle, Colorado, USA - Groundwater A2 (SPAdes) (version 2) | ecosystem: Environmental > Aquatic > Deep subsurface > Groundwater | place: Rifle, Colorado... | reverse complement strand
GGTGGATGAACCATTTTTATGATCCGGTGCATAATCAGGGGCTTAAAGGTGAATTCTTGAGTTCAAAAGCATGGGTAAACGATCAAGCAAAACAAGCACGCTATTCCAAAGGCGACCACACGTGGGACAGAGCGCTTTTTGATTATCATAAGGGTTTGGAAAAAGACGCGTTTATAGCACTTGGTCATGTTTTGCATTTGATAGAAGACGCCACTGTTCCGGCGCATACCCGCGATGACGCGCATCCCGCAGGGGATCCATTAGAAAACTGGGTAAAAGATCATTGGCCGGTGGATGCGTCAAAAGCAGAGATTCTGAAATTGAAAGATTTGGATGCTTATTTTGATCATGTGGCGAATTTTAGTAATAATAATTTTTATAGTGAAGATACGATTGAGAGCAAGAATTATAAAAGGGTAAAGATTGTAGACGAAATTTTTGCTAACGATCAGGGTGTTGAATCAGCTTTTGAAATTGCATTGATTGGAAAAAATAAATACAAACTTTTTAAAAAAGTTGGTACAACAAGTTGGAATAACGATAAAAATCCAAACGGAAATACAGAGAGGGCTTCTTTAAAGAGTGATCTTATAGGGAAGGACTACTCTTCCCTCCTCGTCCCCAAAGCAGTATCAGCAGGAGCCGGTGTCATAAGTCTCTTTTTTGATACCTATGAAACCGAACCACAAAAAAAAGTGTTGATTTTTCAAACTCATCCGCTTGGTGTGGTGCAAGAAGTGCTTGTGGATGCGGGATACGGTTCCATTGAAACATGGAATAAATTTAAAAACACCGCCCAGAATCTTTATCAAGAAGTAAAACAAAATTTTTGGCAGATCACCGACATATTTGAAGCCGCAAAGATTGGCTATAACATTTTTAAAGTAAATACCGCGCTTGCCGCAACACTTGAACATGCGAGCGGTCAGACCGCGCTCCAGCCATCGCTCATTCAGCATACTTATAAAGACCAATCGCAAAACACATCAAATCAAACTGTTAAACTGTTAAAAATAATCAAACATCTGAAAAATCATCCGTTGTTTCATCATTGATTGCTTCCGATGCTTCTCAAGTTTTGTTAGGGGCAGGAGGAACGCAAAGACAAGGCAAATCGCTCACAGCAGTACCCTTAGGCGCGCGTATTCTGCCCATCATCCACAACCTCTCAAACGCAAATCAGCAATTGCCGCCATCAAGTTCAAGCAGTTCAGGATCAACATCAGGAGGTGGCGCGCTCTCCGGCGGTAGCCCAAGTTCAGGAGGCGGTACCGGTTCTTTTAGTAACAACAGCACGGGTTCCACAAGCGGCGACGCGAGCTCCAGTAGCTCCACCGATTCAAACGCGTCAAACAGCGCACAAAATAATCAATCTAGCGAGCAACAAACTAAAACGCAAAATCAAACTTCATCCATCGCATCATCAACAACTACAACATCATCCACCAGCGCAACAAGCACCCCTTTCATATTTTTAGATCCCCCTACCATTGATACGCCTTCTTCAACCATCGTGCTCGCGTCCGCCACTTCAACAACATCATCAACCTCGTCATCAACAACCATTTGGACAACGTTTGACACTCTCGTGTTGAGCGGCACAAGACCAGCCTCGTCAACAGCGGTTTTTGTAAATCAAAATGCCATTGGGGTTATACTCTCCACATCCACGTGGAGCGTACCAACCACATTACAAAACGGCAAAAATATATTTAATGTGTTCGCGCAAAACGCGGAAGGTGCCACAAGCTCCATCACCTCTGCCACGATTTGGCGCGACAGCGAGGCGCCTACCTCAACACTCATTTACGTTTCCACCTCTACGCAAGCCGTATTGCAGATGAATATCACTTGGTCCGCGGCAGACGCGCTTTCAGGTGTTGCGTATTTTGATGTACAAATCGCGTCAAGCACCCCATCTGCGTCCTCCACATCGCCGCTTGTGTGGCAACCATTTTTTTCTCATACCACTTCCACCATCGCCACTTTTTCAGGCATTGACGGCGTTACCTATTATTTCCGCATGCGCGCGGCAGACGCGCTTGGCAACATAAGCGAGTGGACATCTGGACAAAACTCGCAATCCCTCTCTATCATATCCTCCACTGCCAACCTTGCATCTTTTACGCCGTCTCTTGCTCATTCCGTTGTCATCAATGAAATCGCGTGGTCTGGCACAAAAGTAAACGCGACCGATGAATGGATGGAGCTCATGAACACCGGCGCCTCTGCGGTTGATTTGGCAGGATTCCGTTTGACCGCTGGGAGCAAGATTGACTTCACATTTGCAACAGGCACGATACCCGGCTATGGATATTGGCTTTTGGAGCGCAAGACGAGTGCTACCATCAATCGAATAGGCGTACAGGGGTCGCTAAATGGAGGTGTTTTGTTTGGGACATCTGACGGCGGCATTGAATTGTTACTTTCTACCGGTCCCAAAATGCGCGTGGGAACGGTGTATACGGGCGCGCTCACAGATGACGGAGAAACATTATCGCTTTATGACACACAAGGAGTGTTGATTGACCACATAGACGCGTCCTCTGGTTGGTTTGCTGGTGCTAAAGCAGGCACTAAAACACAAGTGACTCCTCCGCGTTCAATGCAAAGAATAGACCCGCGAGCAAGCGGTGAACTGTCGGCCAACTGGGAAACCAACAATGGCACGCTCATTAACGGTTCCGATGCGTTGATGAACGCGCTTTCCGGCACGCCGCTTCAGCCAAATAGAGGTTATACCTCGCTTATTGGTACGCTTGCGTCCTCAACAACATTGACTGCACAGAAAAGTCCGTACCATTTGTATAGTTTTACTGTCCCCGCGGGTGTAATTTTGACTGTTGAACCAGGTGTTTTGGTGAAAGCGTATAATGTCAGTTTGACTGTAGATGGTGGCTCGCTCAATGTTTTGGGAGATGTTACTCATCCTGTGGTGTTCACTTCAGTATATGATACCGTATATGGCGCGCCTCCACTTGATTATGCTCCTACCTCTTATCACGCTGATTATTGGCATGGCATAGCAGGTAGAAACGGTGCGAAGGTGTCATTGAATCAAAGTATTCTTACAAAAAGCGGATACCAATATGTAGCAGGCACGAGCAACGCGGTGTTAGACGCGGGAAGCGGTGCCTCTCTGGTGTTGAATAATATTTTGATTCAAGACGTTGATCGTCTTATGGTGTGTTCCGGACTTGGTAGTAATATTACTATGACAAACAGCACAGTGCGGCGCGTTACGTACAGTGGAGTGATTGTCAGTGATTGCTCTCTCACCATTGAAAAAAGCTCATTTTCCGATATCCATTGGGGAACATTCATTGATCCGGATATTATATTTGGCGTGAAAGCGCATGGCTCCAAAACGCGTCTGGACAAAGTAAACTTTCAAAACATTAAAGGTACCGGAATATTGCTCGACAAGTCATTGGACGGCACTCTTGTCCGCGACAGCACGGTAAGCGATTCTCCAACGGGAATAAATATAATAGGAGGTATGCAGACGCTGGACAATGTGCTATTTAAAAATCTATCGCTTGGCATCAAGCAGACAGGATTCGCGACCACTACATTCAAAAATATTACGGATCAAAATTTTATCAATGTAACAACTATTACCACACCCGCGGGATTGTTTTAGAAATTCGCATTATAGCATGTCGTAGAGGCAATAACTTTTTGGGGCACACAAAAATTCTGTTGAATTTTTGCTCAGACTCGCCGCCAGTCGCGGCTCGTAGTCCCCTCAAAGTTTTTGCCTCTACGACATATGTATTTTGTTAATATTTGCGAAAACAATCGCGGATATAGTATACTTATGTAATCAATCAGGTAATCACATTATCTATTTTTATGAATGAAAAAGTACTCGTTCGGATTTTAAAAATCGGTGTTTTGGCAAGCTTTGTGATGCCGCTTATTGTCATGGGGCAGTCAACCATCTTCCCTTTTGTGTTTGCCAAGGCAATTTATTTTAGAATTTTGGTTGAATTCATGGTCATTCTGTATGCCGCGCTCATTTTGTGGCATCCGCAGTATCGTCCCAAGCGCACTTTTATTTTTTATACAGTATGGGCGCTTATGTTCGCGCTCATATTTTCCAGCATTTTTGGCGTGGATTTTTCGCACAGTTTTTGGGGAAATTACGAGCGTATGTCCGGTGTATTTACTATTCTTCACTTTGCCGCGCTCATGGTCATTTCTGCGAGCGTTTTCCGTACTGAAGAAGAATGGAGCTCGGTATGGCGCGTCTCCTTAGTGGTGGGGCTGATAGTTGGTATTACAGGGTTGAATTTTTTGTTGCCGGACGATTCCATCATGAAAATCGGCGGCGGCGGCACACTCGGCAATCTCATTTATTTGGCGAACTACGTAATGTTTACAGTGATTATCGCGTGGTATGTGTGGAGGACGGACACGAATAAGTTTTGGCGGTATGCCGCTCTTGGTGTGGGTATAATTGGCATTGCCATTATGATGTACAACGGCAAGCGCGGTCCGTTTATCGGACTTTTGGCTGGCGGCATTATTGGCGTGATTGCGTACGCGCTTGCGAGCAAAGAAAAACATCTTCGCCTGTGGTGTTTAGGGGCTCTTGGGGCTCTTCTTGTTATAGCGGGCGTTACATTTGCTCTGCGTGATACAAAATTAATTCAGAATATCAGTGTTTTACAAAGTTTGACGCATATTACTCTTTCAGGCGGCACTGCGGAGACGCGATTTATCGCGTGGGAGATCGCGTGGAAAGCGTTTAGGGAATACCCTGTGTTTGGCTGGGGATCGGAAAATTTTTATTATGCGTTCAATAAATTTTATAATCCAAAATCATTAGAGCATGGATATTATGAAACGTGGTTTGACCGCAGTCATAATATCTTTTTTGATTACTTGGCAATGAATGGGATTGTAGGGTTTTTGCTTTATATATCGGTTTTTCTCGCGCTTTTTTATACAGCAATTCGTGTTTTTCGTAAAGCAAAAATTTCTTTGTTAGCTTATTTATTTATTTTGATATTCTTCAGCGCGTTTGCTTCACAGAGTGTTTTTGTATTTGATCATTTGAGTTCTTTTCTACTTTTCTTTTTGTTGTTGGCGTTTGCGGACAGTCTTTGCCGCACCGTTCCGCTTGCCGCTCAGAGTACTTCATTCCACGCCGCGGGTTCCGGATTTTTTTCATCGCGTCCGGTAATTTTGGGCGTTGTCGCGGTTATGATGTTGTGGATGGTCGGAACATTTAATATCCGTGAATTTAACATTAACAATAATACACTTGTTTATCAGAGGTTATTTAATGGCCGTGCCGGCGAGGCGCTTGCCAATTTTACCGCGCTAGTAAAAGGTTCAAGCGTGTATAGTCAAGATGTATCAAGCAATTACGCGCAGGCTATTATGAATTTTGTGCAAGACCCTCAAACCGCGCAGAAATCGGAATTAAAGCCGTTTTGGCAGCTGGCAATTGACGGTTTACAGGCGACTATGAGTGCGCATCCATTGGAACTCAACGGATTTTTGAAACTCGCGGAGTTGGAACGAATGGGAGTTGCGTATGATCCTTCTGGTCTGGATAACGCGGAAAAATATTATGAGCAATCGCTTGCGTTAAGCCCAAAACGCCAGCAGATAATTTATAGCTGGACGCGTTTGAAGGCTGAACGCAAGGATTATGACGGCGCGCTAAAGCTTCTTGATCGCGCTATCGCGGATGATTCCAATATAGGTGATTCTTATTGGTACAAAGCGATTGTATTGAATCAGATGGGGAAAAAAGATGAGGCGGTTGTTAGTTTAAAAAAAGCCCTAGACGCGCGGATGAGAAAGCTTCCTGCGAATTTTCAAGAAGCGATTTTTGCAGCTGATTTATTATCTCAATTCCAAGAGTTTGCGCTCGTCGCGCCGTATTACGAGCAAGCGCTCAAAGAACAGCCCAATAACGCGCGATTGTTAATAACGCTGGCTGGCGTGTATACCAAACTTGGTGCGCAGGATAAGGCAAAAGAGATGATTGACCGCGCGCAATTGGCGGATCCAAAACTTGTTGAGGAGTTGAAAAAAGAGATTGAGAATCAGAAAAAATAGCTTTGTCGTGGGGGTATTCTCTTTCGCAACTATGCTTAAGCGCTGTTCGGAAAGATTTTTTTGGGGCACACAAAAATTCTGTTGAATTTTTGCTCAAACTCACCGCCGTCGCGGTTCGTAGTCCCCTCAAAATTCTTTCCGAACAGCGCTTTTAGCGACAGTCTCGATAAACATCTTTCGTTTTCTCCATCATTTTTTCAAGAGAAAATTTATCCGCAATTGCCGGCGCGGATGTTTTGAGTTTTGTATAGAGCTCGGAGTTGTTTAATGTATGTGTGATTGCATCGGCAAGTTGTGCGCTATTGCCGTGTGGTACCACAAAACCGTTGTTTTTGTCTTGCAGTATTTCAGGGATCGCTCCCACATCTGATGCAATGATCGGGACGCCAACACAGGAGGCTTCCAGTATTGTGTAGGGGAAACCTTCCTTGAGCGAAGGAAGAACGAATAGATCAAAAGCTTTGAGATATTGTGCCGCGTTGTTGATAGTACCGACAAGAAAAAATGAATCGGCGAGGTTGAGTTTTTGAATGAGTTCTTGCAGACGCGCGCGTTCCGGTCCTTCGCCAATGACAAAGAAAAAAGGCGTGAAGTGAACATTGTTTTTGTTTTGCTCGGACAAGACGTCCGCGGTGCGGATGAGCACTTCAATACCTTTTGTTTTGTATAAATTAGCGATTGTTCCGATCCACACGCATTCGTTATTGATTTCAGAATGCGTTGAAGAGGCATGAGTATCCCCTTGAGCAACATAGCTTACTCTGCGTAGTTGCGAGAGGGGATACTCAGGTCGATTTAAAGCGATTTTTTTTAGTGTGTGCTCGCGTGCTGTTTGTTGATCAAAAAAATGTATACGCGCGCAATCAATGCCGTTGGGTATAACCGATATCGTACCAGCGCGGATATTGAGAGTGCGCTCGGCGATTGTTTTTTCTTTTTCTGAAAGCACTATCGTCATGGCGCGGCAGGCGGACGCGATGCGCTCCATCATGTGGTACATTATTTTTTTGATTGGGTTCATCGGTTCCATAAATACCCACCCATGCGCGGTATAGATGAGCCGTGCGTTATATGATTTTTTTTGTGTTGCTTTTAGCCATGTATGAGCAAGCGCGGTCAAAAATCCGGCTTTACTGCTGTTCGCATGGACAATATCAAATTGTCCATTTTTAAGAATAGTACTAATTTCATGTAACGCCATTACGTCTTTGAGCGGATTGATCGCGCGCACAAGATGATGCAATTGAATTGTTTTTACTGTGGAGTTCTTAAGAACAGCAAAAAGACCTTCGCTTTGTTCTCCGCAAGCAACCGTTATCTCATAATCAGGTTGCCCTGAGAGAGACAGCGCTAAATCTGCAACATATTTTTGCGCTCCGCCCCAATGCCCTTGGGTGATAGTATACAAAATTTTTGTTTTCATTGAAGAAAGTTTTTTGGCTACGAAATGCCTTTTTTTGGCAATGACTTTTTGGGGCACACAAAAATTCTGTTGAATTTTTGCTCAAACTCACCGCCGTCGCGGCTCGTAGTCCCCTTAAAGTTTTTGCCTCAATCGCATTTCGTAATTCACAATAAATTGACCTTTTAACCAAATTTTAGTATACTTCACTTATAATTTTTAAGCAAGATTAAGCGCAAAAATATGCGTACTATTTTAGTTACCGGCGGTGCTGGTTTTATTGGTTCCCATTTATGTGAAAAGCTCTTGGAGGCGGGGGAGCGTGTTTTGTGCCTTGATAATCTGTTTACCGGTTCAAGAGAAAACATATTACATTTGGAAAACCACCCCCAATTTCAATTTATTGAGTATGATATTATTGAACCTTTTTTAACCGATGATCATATTGATCAAATCTATAACCTCGCGTGCCCAGCGTCCCCTGTGCATTATCAGCACAATCCGGTGCGTACCATAAAAGCAAACACGCTTGGAGTAATTAATGTGCTTGGTTTGGCGCGTAAGCACAACGCGCGCATTTTGCAGGCTTCAACTTCTGAAGTATACGGTGATCCGCTGGAGCATCCGCAAAAAGAAACCTACAGGGGCAATGTAAGCTGTACAGGTCCGCGTGCGTGTTATGATGAAGGCAAGCGGTGTGCGGAAGCTTTGTGTTTTGATTATCATCGCATGCATGGAATGGAAATTAAAGTGGTGCGAATTTTTAATACCTACGGCCCGCGCATGGCGTTGCGGGACGGGCGAGTGGTAAGTAATTTTATTATGCAGGCTTTGAAAAACGAACCAATCACAATTGATGGCGACGGCTCCCAGACGCGGAGTTTTTGTTATGTTGATGATTTGGTTAATGGTTTTATGCAGATGATGCATACTCCAGCGAGCGAGCACGGGCCGATTAATCTTGGCAATCCGCATGAATTTACCATCAAAGAATTAGCTGAAAAAATAATTGCATTGACAGGAAGTTCGAGCACTCTCAAATATACGGGCGTATTCAGAGAAGATGACCCAATGCAAAGATGCCCTGATATTGCACGCGCACGTGAGATGTTGGAGTGGAAACCGGATATAGAACTTGAAGAAGGGTTGAAAAAAACGATTGAATATTTTAAGAGAAAAATTTCATGAGCCGGATTCTCATTTTTTCAACCGCTTATTTGCCGCTTTTTGGCGGGGCGGAAGTAGCAGTGAAAGAAATTACCGATCGGCTTGGCACAGAGTTTGAGTTTGTGTTGGTAACAGCGCGATTGCGTGCAGATTTGTCGCCCCAAGAACGCATTGGCGCGGTGGAGGTGCGTCGCATAGGGAAAGGCTGTTGGAGTGATAAGCTATTATTGGCTTTTTATGGTGCGCGATATGCCCGCACGCTGGGGAATTTTGACGTGGTGTGGGGTGTAATGGCGAGTTATGGAGGACTGGCGGCATTGCGTTATAAAAAAGCGCATCAAAGCACAAAATTTTTGCTTACATTGCAAGAGGGAGATAGTCGTGCGCATATTTACGCGCGTGTTTGGTGGTGGTGGCCGTATTTTACACAGATATTCAAACGCGCAGACAAGATACAGGCGATCAGCAATTATTTGGCGGATTGGGCGCGTGAAATGGGCGCGAAGCGTAGCATTGATGTAGTGCCCAACGGGGTAGATGTAGGGCATTTTTTTCCTCCAGATGAGTTGGTGCGTGAGCGTGTACGCGCGGAGGTACGGCAACAATATGGCATACCTTTGAAAGCGCCCCTTGTCATCAGTATTTCGCGTCTTGTGCCTAAAAACGGTATTGCAGATTTAATACGGGCGATGAAATTTTTACCGGAAGACGTGCATCTTATGATTGTGGGTGAGGGTACACTTTCTCAAAATTTGCATACGCTTGTTCAAACGAAAAAATTAAAAGATAGGGTTCATTTTTGTCGGTCTTGTAAACCATAAGGATCTGCCAAGATATTTATGGGCAAGCGATGTATTTTGCCGCCCATCTCTTTCTGAAGGATTAGGTAATGTTTTTTTAGAAGCAATGGCTGCCGGCGTGCCTGTTGTCGCGCCGATGGTGGGCGGGATTAAAGATTTTTTAATTGACAATGAAACAGGTTTTGTGTGTATAAGTGGCAATCCGAAAAACATAACGTCGGTATTGCGCCGTGCGTTGACTGATTTGACAACGCGCCTGCATGTGGTGGCAGAGGCGCGCGCGCTGGTGCTGAAGAAGTATGATTGGCAAAGCATAAGCGGGCAAATGAAATCTATTTTTGATACGATATGCGCGTCCTCATAGCGGCAGACATTTTTCCACCGGAATCCGGCGGTCCCGCTACCTACGCGGTCCAACTTGCGAATGGTTTGGTTGCGCAGTGTATTGAGGTGGTGATTGTTTCTTTGAACTCAGATCCAGACAGAAGCGTGCTTGATAAGAAAGTAAAATTATTTCGTGTCGTAACGCGTTTCAAACTGTTTCGGTATGCGCATTTTATGGTGTTATTGTTTTGGCATGCGTGGAAAAGTGATAAGATTTATGCCATGGGCCCAGTTAATGCGGGATTACCTGCGTGGATAATTGCACGATTGCTCAATAAAAAGTTTGTGGTAAAAGTAGAAAGTAGTGGGGGATTATGCTTGGGAACAAGGACAAGTGCGCGGACTTGTCAAAGATTCGGTGGATGAATTTCAAGAGAAGAAATATACGGGAAAAATTGGCAGGTTGAAAAAAATTGAGAGAGAAGTTGTGCGTAATGCGGATTGTGTGATTGTGCCAAGCAAATATCTTGCCGCCATAGTAAAAGGTTGGGGTGTGTCAAGTGAAAAAATTAAAGTGATTTATAATGCAGTTAAGTTTCAAGCTGTTGATCCGGTCAAAAAGCCTTCTGATGAACGTTGGATTGTCTCGGTCGGGCGTCTTGTTCCATGGAAAGGGATGCAGGGGCTTATAGAAATTATGCCGGAGATTTTAGAAAAGCATCCCAACACACGATTAAAAATTATCGGCGACGGTCCGGAAATGGAGAATTTAAAATCAAAAATTAAAGATTTGCACATGGAAACAGTAGTGCAGTTGCATGGTAATTTGTCGCGCACAGAAACACTTGCCCATATTCATGCCGCTGATTTGTTTGTTTTAAATAGCGGATATGAAGGATTGTCACATGTGATTTTGGAAGCGTTAGGTTTCAATGTACCGGTTTTGGCAAGTGCGAGCGGAGGAAATGACGAGATTATAATTTCCGGAAAAACAGGAGAGCTTTTTCAATACAGCGATAAAGGAGTGATCTTGAAACAGATTATTCATTTTTTAGGAAGTGGAATAACTAATAATCCGTGGTCGCAGTTGGATAGGGGAGAGTTTTTTAAACGATTTGAACCTTCCACTATGATAGAAGAAACAAAAAAAACATTGGAATCCGTATGAGCCAGTTAATGATCAGTTTAGACAAAAATATACTAGAGCCTCATTCTGCAGTAGCACGGCGCATGATTGAATATGGAAAACATGGTGAATTGTTTATCATAGTGCCGGCAAACAAAGAAATGCAAGTGGATTTAAGCCCCACGGTGCACATGAATTCTGTGGGCGGTAATAAAGTGTGTCCTGTGGGCGGTAATAAAGTGTGTCAGTTTTTTGGTTTGTACTGGTTAGGTTTAAAATTTATTAAAGAAAAGAACATACAACATATCACTTCGCAGGATCCTTTTTTTACCGGTTTGATTGGTTTACGATTATCAAAACGCACGCAGGTGCCGTTTGAGGTACAGATGCACGGGGATTTTTATGGGTCAAATTATTATCGTAAGAGCGGTTTAACTAACTTTGTACGCTACATTATTGGACTTTTTGTCATTCCGCGTGCAAATACCATACGTTGTGTTGGAGAAAGAATTAAACAGTCATTAATTGCGCGCGGCGTGTCAAATGAAAAAATTACTATAAAGCCGGTGCCCGTGGATACTGAATATATCAAAAGGTATCAGCCAAAGTTTGATATCCACGCAAAATATCCCGATGCGCGTACCATATTTTTGTGCCTTGGTCGGCTTGATAGTGTTAAAAATATTCCATGGCTTGTGAAAGTGTTTACAGAGGTTTCGCGCGCTCATCACGATACTCTTTTATTGATAGTAGGAGATGGTGTGGAGCGAGACAGAATTGTGCACCTGATTAAACAATTGGGCATGGAAAAAAATATCAAAATGGAGGAGTGGACAAGCGACCCGTATAGCTACCTTAAATCAGCTGACTGTCTCTTGTTCCCTAGTTTGAGCGAGGGATATGGTATGGTCGTGATGGAAGCGCTGGCAGCCGGGCGCAGAGTAATTATGAATGACGTGGGGGTTGCGAATTTTGAAGTAGTCCCAAGCGAAAACGTGGCAATAGTGCCGGTGGGAGACAAGAAACAATTTAAGAATGCTATAGAGAGTATATGCGGGTAAAACATACTATTATTGAAATTTTTATCTCAATGCGCCCAAAACAGTGGACCAAGAATTTTTTTATTTTTGCCGCTTTGATTTTTGTAAAAGATTTTTTGGATAGCCAGAAGGTATTATTTGCCGTTGAAGCTTTTGTTTTATTTTGTTTTGCTTCAAGCGCGGTGTATATCATGAATGATGTAGTGGATATAAAAAGCGACAGAGAACATCCCACCAAGAAATATCGTCCCTTGGCAGCGGTAAAGATTTCACCTTTTTTCGCGATATTTTTTGCGGTTATATTGGCTACTGTTGCGTCCCTTGGCGGCTGGTTTTTGAACACTTCGTTTTTTTGGGCAGTTATGGCTTATTTAGTTTTGCAGTTGTTATATTCTTTTTGGTTAAAGCGAATTGTCATAATAGACGTGTTAGCTATAGCGCTTGGATTTGTGATCCGGGTAATTGCCGGAGCAGTGGCCATAAGCGTATCTTTTTCCGTATGGCTTATTTTATGCACTTTTTTTCTGGCATTATTTTTGGCAATCAGCAAGCGCCGTAATGAATTACTGCATGGCGCGAGCGGTTTTTCCCGAGGAGTTTTGCAGGATTATACTTTGGAGTTTTTAAACCAAATGAATATGGTTGTTTTGCCGTCTACCATCATCACGTATGCATTTTACACATTCAGTTCAGAGCACAGCAGGTGGCTTATGGTGACTATCCCTATAGTCGTGTACGGCCTTTTTAGATATCTTTTTATAACAGACAAGAAGCGTATTGCTGATAACGGGCCAAGCGATGATATTCTTGGAGATGCCGGTATACAAGTAGCGGTGTTAGTCTGGATTATTGTGTCTGGAATAATTTTGATTTATGGCAAATAAAAAATTGAAACTTTTGGTCATTACTCAAAAAGTTGATCTCAATGATTCAAATTTGGGTTTTTTTCATGAGTGGTTAAAAAAAATTGCTGAACACGTGGATACGTTGACTATTATATGTCTTGAAAAAGGTGCAGTAAAACTCCCAAAAAATGTTTCAGTTTTTTCTTTGGGAAAAGAGAATCAAGAAAAGATGCGTTTAGTCTACATATATAGATTTTATAAATTGCTTTGGCAATTGCGCGGACGATATAACGCGGTTTTTGTTCACATGAATCCGGAATATGTGATTTTGGGCGGACTCTTATGGAGAATGATGAAATATCCGGTGACGCTGTGGTATGTACACAAATCAGTTACCGCACATTTGTGGCTTGCGGAAAAATTTGTAACACATATAGTAAGCGCCTCGCCGGAAAGTTGTCGTTTGCAAAGCAAGAAAATTATTTTTGTCGGACATGGTATTAACACGGACGATTTTAGAAATCCAAGAAAAGTACTCCCAGTAAATACCATTGCCATGATTTCCATTGGGCGTATTGCATCGTCTAAAGATCTCAAAACACTTATTTTAGCGGTCTATTATTTTAAAAAACAAAATTTAACACAACAAATTTTTCTTGATATATATGGCGCGCCAATTACAAAATATGATTATAAATATGTGGATGCATTGCATTCTTTGATCGGCGAGTTAGATCTTGAGCAAGAAGTGCATGTGCGCGGTGGTATTATTCATTCCCATATCCCTGGAATATTGGCGGATTATAACTTGTTTTTGCATGCGAGCCGCACCGGTAGTGTTGACAAAGTGGTTCTTGAAGCGTTGGCGGCTGGTTTGCCGGTTGTAACTTCCAGCGACGCCTATATGAAGGAACTATCTGCCAATGTAGTATTTCAATTTCCTCAAGGGAATAGCCGTTCTTTGGCTCAGCTTATTGAAAAATTACATGGCTTTGGTATACTTGAATCTACTAACCCTATCTCTGAAAAAGCACATACTTACATCAAAAACACCTATGATTTGGATCAATTAATTGATAAGATTTTAGTGATAATGAGTAATAAAATATGAAGCTTTCTATTGTTATTCCTGTATATAATGAAGCCAAAACGCTTGAAAAATTGTTGGCGGCGGTCATGTCTGTAGATTTGGGAACCCTTTCAAAAGAGGTTATTATTGTTGACGATTGTTCAATCGATGGCACGCGAGATATTTTGAACAAACTCCCACAGTCTGTATATCGTGTGTTATTACAAGAAAAGAATCAGGGCAAAGGAGCCGCTTTACGCCGTGGATTTAAAGAAGCAACAGGAGATTTCATACTCGTTCAGGATGCGGATTTGGAATATGATCCGAGCGAATACATGCATTTATTACAACCGCTTTTAGACGGCAGAGCGGATGTGGTTTTCGGTTCGCGTTTTGTGGGTGATCGTCCGCATCGCGTATTATTTTTTTGGCATTATGTGGGTAATAAATTTCTCACTATTTTTTCCAACATGATGACGGGGCTTAATTTGACTGATATGGAAACATGCTACAAAGCATTTACGCGCTCTGCTTTGCAAAAAGTTCTTCCCAAACTTCACGCCAACCGTTTCAATTTTGAACCGGAAGTAACTGCGCGAGTCGCTCAAGCGGGATTGCGTATATATGAGGTGGGAATTTCATATAACGGGCGCACTTATGCGGAAGGAAAAAAGATTGGATGGAAAGACGCTGTAAGTGCTTTGTGGGCGATTATTAGATCTAATGTGTCTCAATGAAAAAGATTTTGATTGTCACTCCAAAGTTTCCGTATCCTTCATATGGGGCATGTGAGCAAGATCGTGCTGCCGGTATTGAGATGTTTAAGAAAATGGGGTACGAAGTTATGGTGGTTACCAAAATTTATAGTGAGGAATATAAAAAAGATGTAGAAGAAGTAACAAAGAAGTTGCATATAAAAATAATTCCCGTTTGTTATAAATATCTACACATCGCAATGAGTTGGCGTAAAATTATTTTTGGATTGAAGAGGCTGTTTCAGCCATGGTATTGGGATGGTGCGGCGTTTGAATATTCCGAGCCGGAAATACAACATGAGCTCAGAAACGCGCTTGAGAGTTTCAGACCAGATATTGTGTGGTTTGATTATACGTATTTATGGCCGCTCTACAAAATGGTTAGATGCCGTCGTATTCCATTAATCACACGATCCATTAATTTTGAACCGAATCATTTTTTAGAAGAAGATGGACGCAGTATTATAAATTATTTCAAGTTTTTGCCAAAATTGTTGACAGAGTTCATAATGAGCAGATTAAGTAATGTCGTCTGCGCGATTACTCCTCAAGAAGCAGAACTATATAAAAAAATAGGAGCTCGTCGCGTGGTTATTTTGCCTTTGCGAGGTCTCTCTCATTTGCTTATGAGAACACAGGAAATTCATGATCGTGTGCCCTTGAATGTTTTTTTCTCCGGATCTACTTATAATGTGGCTCATAATCGGAAAGCGTTAGAATTTTTATTGAAACAGATTGTCCCAGATGTCCAGAGTAAATTTCCAAATCAATTTATTTTTCATATTTTTGGAGGGAAAATTCCTAAAGGGCTTTCAAAATATTTTATTCGAGGAGTGGTGAAACATGATTATTTGCCTCAAGACGCCTTTGAAGATTTGATGACCCAAATGGATATCGCCATAGCACCATCGCTTTATGGCGCTGGCATGCAACAGAAGATTTTTGAACCTCTTTCACGCGGTTTCCCAACTATAACTTCGGCGCGCGGACTGGCGGGTTATCCGTTTAAAGAAAATATACATTTACTTCTTGCTCACACATCCGATGAATTTGTGGCAAGGCTTGCGGTTTTGAAAGACATTGGTGTGCGCCGGCGATTAGGGCACTCTGCGAGGACTATGGGGATGCAATTTTTTTCAGAAGAAAGCATAGGGAATATCTTACAAAAAACATTGATAACAAGTAGTTTTAAAAATTAAAAAATGTATGTCAAAAAAGGCGTTTATAACAGGCATATCTGGTCAGGACGGTAGCTATCTTGCCGAGTTTTTACTAGAAAAAGGCTACGAGGTACATGGCATTGTTCGTCGTTCCAGCAGTGTTTTTAGAGAACGGTTGGAATATTTGTATCCAACCTATAAAGACAAGAAATTATTTCTTTATTATGGAGATGTGGCCGATGGTAGCAGTTTGGCGCGATTACTGGATACGGTCAAACCGGATGAGATTTACAATTTGGCAGCGCAAAGTCATGTGAAAATAAGTTTTGACATTCCCGAATATACGGCGGATGTGACGGGGCTTGGTGTTATTCGTATTCTTGAATGGATTCGCGAAAGTGGCACAGGAGTAAAATTCTACCAGGCTTCCAGCAGTGAGATGTTTGGTAAGGTCATAGAGACTCCTCAAAAAGAAACTACGCCATTCTATCCACGGAGTCCTTATGCCTGTGCCAAAGTTTTTGCGCATTATGTCACCATTAATTATAGGGAGAGTTATAATGTTTTTGCATGTAGTGGAATCTTATTTAATCACGAATCGCCGCGCAGAGGAGAGAATTTTGTGACCAGAAAAATTACTAAAGGTATCGCAAATATTTTAGCTAAAAAAATAAATGCTATCCATCTAGGTAATTTGGACGCCAAGCGGGATTGGGGATATGCTAAGGATTATGTGGAAGCAATGTGGTGTATGCTACAACAGGACAAGCCCGATGATTATGTGATTGCAACGGGAGAGACTCATTCGGTTCGCGAGTTTATTGAGGAGGCATTTAATGTGGTGGGATTAGATTGGGAGAAACATGTGATTGTAGACAAAAAATATTTCCGACCAGCTGAAGTGGACATTTTGATAGGTGATGCGTTCAAAGCAAAAAAGATTTTAGGGTGGGTGCCAAAAGTCGGTTTTAAGGAACTTGTGCGCCTTATGGTGAAAACTGATTGTGAGGAGGTGGGAGTTAAGATTTAATTGCAATTAATATGAAAAAAACTACTTTAATTATGGGTTTAGCTGGTCAAGACGGTAGTTATTTGGCAAATTTTTTGTTACAAAAAGGATATCGCGTTGTTGGTCTTTGTCATTCATCTGACCCAAAAGCGCTTTGGCGATTAGATTATTTTAATATACGTAGTAAAGTAAAACTTGAGATAGGTGATATCACTGATGCGGCACACATGGAAAAAATAATTAATGCTTATAAGCCCGATGAATTGTATAATTTGGCGGGGATTTCAAGCGTTGCCAGATCATGGGATCGTCCGGTTGAGACATTTCGTGTGAATGCATTGGCCGTAATTGGTATTTTGGATGTTTTGCGGCGTAGAAGTCCACAAACTCATTTTTTTCAGGCTTCCAGTGCGGAGATATATGGGAACGTCAGAGAAGTTGTGAATGAAAAAATAAGTATGTTTAATCCGCTTCATCCGTACGGCACCTCAAAACTTGCGGCGCATTTTGCAATAAAGAATTTTCGTGATCAATACGGATTGTTCGCGGTGAACGGTATTTTATTTAATCATGAATCGCCTCTGCGAGAAGATTATTTTGTGACTAAAGTTATAGCACAGGGAGTTGCGCGGTTAGTACGAGGAGAGGTAAAGAAATTTAGACTAGGCAATATCAATGTAAGCCGTGATTTTGGTTTTGTGGGAGACTTTGTTGAAGCAATGTGGAGCACGCTTAATCACACGCGAGCGGAGGATTTTGTTATTTGTACAGGTAAAAGTTTTACAGTGAGAGATTTTATTCGTGAAGCATTTGCATGCATTGATATTGCTGATTGGCAGAAATATATTGAGATTGATTCTTTGCTTGTTCGTAAACAGGAGGTTAAAAAGATGCGAGGAACATCTGCAAAAATAAAAAAAGAATTAGATTGGAGACCAACAATCAGTTTTAAAACATTGGTCAAAATGATGGTTGAACACGAGATTAATACTTTACAACATGGCGGTATTTAGAAAATTTTTTTTGTTGGTTATTATTACTGCGTCATTTGTTTGGTCGTTGGTATATAGTTTTTATTATCACATTCCGCCGGTTGTTGACGCGCAAGCATATGATCGTATTGCTATTAATTTAGTTGAAGGTTTTGGATTTAGAGAAGATCGCAACAAAAGTTTTGAATTTGACACCTCTATTGTTCGCGCTGGTCCGGGGTATGAATTTTTTCTAGCAGGTGTCTACAAAGTATTTGGCCATCGCTATGAAGCGGTTTGGGTTATACAGGCGTTGCTTCATGCATTTTCCGCCCTCCTTTTGTTTTTTATTAGTTGCAGAATATTCAAGGAAAAAGGAGAATTGATAGGGTTCATTGCCTCAGGTCTTTTTGGCTTTCATCCCGATCTGATTGAAGTTTCCGCGATGCTCATGACAGAAACATTGTATTTATTTTTGATTACATTAATTGTTTATTTATTTGTTTTAGTGCATGATCGATCAGATAAAACATCCTTGTCTGGCCTACTTGGTTTAGTTACAGGGGCCGCCATCCTTACTCGTCCTACAGTGATTTTGTTTGTTCCGGTGATACTTTTTGCTTATTACCGTTTGAAGCACTATCTCCCTGTTACTTGGTTTTGCATCGGTTTAGCCTTGCCAATTCTTCCATGGGTAATGCGTAATTATCTTATCTATCATCAGTTTATTCTTACGACCCTTATTGGTGAATATAATTTGTGGGTGGGTAATACATTGCTTGCTAACGGCGGACAAATTTCTGGGGGTTTTAACCCGCTTACTACTTTTACGGATGCGTATGGTTTCTTTGGATTAAAAGTAAAAGCTCATGCAGAGTTTTGGGCGTTTGTACTAGGACACTCACTAGTGTTTATCAAACTTTGTTTGATAAGGTTTATTCGATATTTTAGCCTCATCCGTCCTATGGGTTTCTGGTTTTATCAAACAGGAATTCAACAGTTGGTTTTTATTGCATCGTCCGCTGTGGCGATTGCCTTGTTATTTGTCAGCGGATTTTCCGGTATGGTCCTTGTTTTGAAAGAAAAGAAGTCTCTTTTTTACTATCTCATTGTTTTTGCTCTTATTTCACCATTGGTACTTATTCCTACGGTCGTACAATCACGTTATCGTTTTCAGATTTATCCATTTCTCGCCATTTTTGGTGGGTATGCCCTTGTTTCCATTTGTCATAAAAATGCGCATTCTAAAAGAATTGTGGCTATGACAGGAATTGGTTTTTTGATAATAAGTTTAGTAGATGCCGGTCACTCATGGTCGACGATACTGGATCACCTGCATCTCTTTATAAAATGAAGAGTTTTGGGTAACTACTGATACCGTTTTTTTTTGTGTTGCCACCAAATTTGTAAAATTTCTTTTATCATTTTTGGAGCATCACGCCGAATATTGAGGTTTGATTTGCCAACATTCTTGAGTGATGCAGGTAATTCCTTTATTTTAAATCCGGCTATCTGTGCGGCGAGAAGGAGCTCCACATCAAAGGAAAACCTATCAATAGTAAGTTTAGGAAGAACCCTATAAGCAACTTCTCGACGCATGCCCTTGAGACCTGCCAAAGTATCAGAAAAGTTGAATGGAATGAAAAAACGAACAAAATGCGAGTAGATAGCATGGGTAATAAGTCGCGGCCAAGCCGGTTGTTCATGGTCTATCTTCGGAGGAAGATCGCGATTAACTAGAACCATGTCAGCTTCGCCACTTTTCATTACGTTGAGCATTTTTTTAATTGGTTCGGTTAAATAAGGAAGATCGGCATCAGTAAAGAATATATAATCTCCCGTAGCTGCGGTTATACCTTCGCGTACTGTGTAACCCTTGCCTCTATTTTTAGATCTTGTTATTAATCGGAGAAAAGGGATCTTTTTCATTTTTTCTTCTACTATGGCAACACCAACATCAGAACCGCCATCATTAATAATAATTAGCTCGGCTTCCCAGCTATTAATTTTTATGAGATCCGCCAAGGATTCAATAGTACTGCCTATTTTAGCTTGATCATGATACATTGGTACAACAATCGAAAGCAAGAGAGACATAATGATTTTGTTTGAGAACACTTGTATTTAAAGTTGAAAGGTGCTATTATTGTACGTATATTTATTGCGTTAGTCAAGGCAGAAGATTAAATTATTACTCTATGAAAATTTTAATTACAGGGGGTGCGGGTTTTCAAGGTAGTCATCTCACCAGTGCCTTGGTAAAAAAAGGCCATCAAGTAACAATATTGAACACTTTCTCTGATCGCGCGCTTTTTAATCTCTCTTTCATTCCTAAAGAAGTAATTGTGGTCTGGGGGAGTGTGACTGATAAAGAAATCGTAGATAAAACAGTTCGTGGCCATGATGTGGTTTTTCATTTGGCAGCACATATTAATGTTGATGAGTCGCTCCATGATCCGGCGATTTTTTATCATGTCAATATTTTGGGAACTCACAACATCTTGGAAGCTGTAAGAAAATATGGCTCACGTCTAATTTTAACATCCACTTGCGAGGTGTATGGTGATGATCATAATTTTGACTCCGACGAACTGCTTGACGAATCAGCTGAATTGCGCCCCAACAGTCCGTATGCCGCCTCTAAAGCCGGCGGAGATCGAATGTGTTATGCGTATTTTCGTTCTTTCGATGTAGACGTTACTATCGTGCGTCCATTTAATATTTATGGCGAACGACAGAAAAACGGAAGGTTTGGGGCTCTCATACCGATTTTGACAGATAAGGCCTTACGAAATGAAGATCTTATTATTTTTGGTGACGGTCTTTCGACTCGTGATTATATGCATGTGAGCGATGCGGTGCAGGGATATCTCATAGTGCTTGAGAACCTTTCGCTCAAGGGGAAAGTAATTAATTTTGCTAGTGGTAAAAACACGCGTATAAAAGATATTGCCGATCACATAGCCCAACATTTTGGAGTTAAAGTTATACATGATTCGGCACGCCCCGGTGAAGTTTCTCGTTTCCCCGCCGACATTTCTTTTGCAAGGAGTTTAGGATTCAATCCTCATGTTGACATACGTGAGGGGCTTGATCGTTATATTATGTGGGCTGAGAAAAATTTAAAATAATCTCCGTGTGCGGCATTAATGGTTTTAATTTTAAAGATGCCGGTCTAATTCTTAAAATGAATCAGACCACATCACATCGTGGTCCTGATGAGACCGCTATTTGGTGTGGCGATAAAATTTCATTCGGACACAATCGTCTTGCGATTATTGATTTGTCGCCACGAGGTGCGCAACCGATGTGGGATGCGGCTCATGAGCTCATCATAATTTTTAATGGTGAAATTTATAATTTTAAAGAATTGCGCAATCAATTGTGCGAAAAATATGCTTTTAACTCCGAGAGTGACACAGAGGTGATTCTCTATGCCTATCGCGAGTGGGGGAGAGATTGCGTTAAAAAATTTAACGGCATTTTTGCCTTTGCTTTGTGGGATACTCGAACAAAAAATTTGTTCATTGCCCGTGATCCTCTTGGCGTCAAGCCACTGTACTATTTTTATGATGGTATTCGATTTATTTTTTCTTCGGAAATTAAAGCAATTTTGAAGCATGATATACCACGAGAGGTAAATAGAGAAGTTTTTAATCTCTATTTCCAACTCCTTTATATTCCGGAACCACACACCATGTTTCAGGGAATTAAGAAGCTACCTCCAGCGAGTTTTGCAACATTAGATTCCGCCGGTGTGTTTCAAATTAAAAGATATTGGGAGGTAAACGATTTTTCAAATGTTTCTTCATATAATGATACTAGAAGTGAAATTAAAAATTTGTTTTGCGACAGCGTCAAACACCAGCTTATCTCTGACCGTCCAGTAGGTGTTTTTTTAAGCGGAGGAATTGATTCTACGGCTGTCCTTGGCGCGGTGAGTGAATTTTACACTGGCAAAGTCAAAACTTTTTCAGTTGGTTTCAAAGATAGTCAAAATCCTGAAAAATTTAATGCTGATTTTTTTCTCGCTCAAAAAACAGCACAGCATTACGGCACAGATCACCATGAACTTCTCATTGGTCCTGAAGATATTAAAAATAATTTAGAGAATATTGCATGGCACATGGATGAGCCAAACTTCAACCCTACCGCCGGTGCCATCTATCTATTAGCTAAAGAGGCAAAAAAGAATGTAGCGGTGGTACTTGGAGGTGATGGAGGAGATGAGCTGTTTGGTGGCTACCCGCGCTATTATTACAGTTATTTATTGAGTTGGTACCAAACTATGCCGCATATCGCGCAGAGTGGGATAACAAGTTTATTGCAACTCTTAGGTCGTACTAATCTTGCCGGCAAGTTAAATCTTAGTGGTGTCAACCGCATACTAGCTTTTTTGGCACAGAAAGAATCACTCTTGAAGCGAGTGATTAATTCGAATATTTATCACACCCATGCCGCTAATAATTTTTTGACTGACAAATATTTTGGAAAAATGTTGCCAACTGTGGATTTTGAAAAATATTTCATGCAAATTGATCGAGAGGGCTGGTTGGTGGATGAATCTCTCATGCGTACCGATAAAATGACTATGGCGGCGGGATTGGAAGAACGAGTGCCGATTTTGGATTACCGATTAGTTGAGCTTGCTAGTCGTATCCCAACGCATTGGAAACTAAATGCTTTTCAATCGTCAAGAAATTTTAGAGGCAAGATAATTTGGCGCGATGCAATACGTAATTATTTACCAGAGCATATTTTAAACGAAAAAAAACGAGGTTGGTTTACGCCCATGGCCAAATGGCTCCGTGGGGATCTTAAGGAAACTATTTTAGAGATTTTATCCCCAAATAATATTCATTCAGAATTTTTTAATACAGTTGAGGTACAGCGCGTTTGGCAGGATCATCTCAGCGGTAAACAGTATAATCTCAATATCATTTGGGCGATTGTAATGTGGCAATTATGGTATAATCGATTTATTAAGCGATAAATTATGAATATAACAAGCCATCTTAAAGAACTTTGGCGTGGTAAGGATCTTTATCGCATTTTTATGAATCGGGAATGTGAGCACTACACTATTAGAGGAAAGGTCTTAGATATAGGTAGTGGATTAAAACTTGCGAGCTATCATCGTTTTTTACAACGCGAGCAAAGTATCCAGATTGAATGCTTGGATGGGGGTTTTGAGAGTAAGGGGGCTCAGCATATTGATTTGGAAAAAGATTATCTACCTCACTCGGATGAAAGCGTTGATACCGTACTCCTCTTCAACGTGTTAGAACACATCTATAATTACTCTCTTATCCTCTCTGAAATCAAGCGTGTGCTTAAAGCGAACGGCCAGCTTCTCGGCGTTGTTCCCTTCCTCGTTGCGTATCATCCCGATCCGCACGACTACTGGCGTTATACTAAAGAAACGCTCCAAAAAATATTCACTGCTGTTGGTTTTTCTCATATTGAAATCAAATCTTTTGGCTATGGTCCAAGTGTGGCGGCACTTTCGCAGATGGAGCAGATATTGCCGCGCCCTCTAAAAATTCTTGTTGTCCCTTTGGCTTTATTTTTTGACTGGTTTGTGCTTCAATTCCGACCAAAGATGAACAAGGATAAATTTTCGTTGGGACTATTTTTTGTGGTGAAAAAATAACATGCATCTCATATATCTGGCCAACATCCGTCTGCCTACCGAAAAAGCTCATGGGCTTCAGATTATGAAAACCTGTGAAGCGTTAGCGAAGCAGGGAGTGGAGGTAGAATTAATTGTCCCTCGGCGTCTGAATCGTTTTAAAGACGACCCTTTTGAGTTTTATGGCGTGGAAAAAATTTTTAAGCTCACCAAGCTTTGGTGCTTAGATTTAATTTCGTTGAATATTTTTGGCACATTGGGGTTCTGGTTAGAGAGCTGGACATTTTATCAATCGGCGAAGCGTTACTTGTTCCACCTTACTCAAGGGGGGAGGGAGGAGGTCGTCTATTACACCCGTGACTTGCCTATTGCCTGCTGGCTATCAAAAAAAATGGCTTCTGTTTATTACGAAATTCATATGTTGCCGGATCAACCTGACCGATATCATCGTGAGACATGGCAACGGGCAAAAGGTTTGGTTGTAATTAGCAACGGATTAAAACAAAAACTCGTCCTTGAGGGAGTAGCAGTGAATAAAATAATTGTAGCTTTTGATGCAGTTGATACTGATCAATTTACACAACTAAATAGTCAGCAAACACAATGGGCGTCTAGAGAGCAACTTTCTTTGCCTCAAGATAAAAAAATTGTACTCTACACTGGCCATCTTTATGAATGGAAGGGCGCTCATGTTTTAGCGGATGCGGCAGAGGAATTATATCGAAAAATGAAGAATGATATTCAGGTGTATATTGTTGGTGGAACCGCAAAGGATATCCTTGCTTTTAAGAAAAAATATCATAATTGTTTGAATTTGCATATTGTGGGTTGGGAGAAGCATAGCTTGATGCCTGTTTGGCACCATGCGGCAGATGTATTGATACTTCCCACCAGCGCTAGAGAAACAATCGGTTCGGTTTATACATCACCTTTGAAACTTTTTGAATATATGATATCAGAGCGGCCAATTGTGGCTTCTGATATTCCTTCGCTTCATGAAGTGCTTGATGATAATACCACTACATTTTGCACGCCGGATGACCCAAAAGCTTTGGCTAATGCTATTCAAGATGTCTTGACAAATTTCACTCAAGCTCAAGTCAAAGCTAAACGCGCACATACAATAGTTTTAGAAAAATATAGTTGGAACAAACGAGCCAAGATTATCAAAAATTTTATTTCAAAAGTATGATGAAAATTTCATGGCATGGTCTACGCCAATGGCTTACCGGCTATCGCCTAATTCTCATTGCGGCGTTAATGGTGTTCGCTATCATGCTTTTATATGGCTTTCCCGATTCCTCGGGGCCATGGTTTGACGAGGGTATTAATTTGGGAATTGCCAAGTCGTGGGTCCAGCATGGTGTCTATAGCATGCAGATAGGATCAGATACATTTGTAGCGGAGCGCTCACTTCTTATTACTACCAATTACCCACTTTTAGGGTTTATTGCCTTATCTTTTAAATTATTTGGTGTTGGTTTAGCACAGGCAAAGTTTGTAATGATTGGCTTTTTGATTGTTTTTGTGTTTTTATTTTTTAAATTCATAAAAAAACACTACGGTTCAGAAGCGGCAGTGATAGGATTGGTAATTTTAGTGACTTTTTCACCACTTTATGGCAACGGTAAAAGCGCCTTGGGTGAAATACCCGGACTAACATACTTTTTGTTGGGGCTCCTGTGGCTGGATAAAAGAAAACCGATTCAAATATTTGTCACGGGTTTATGGTTTGGTCTCGCGGCTAGCACTAAGTCGCTTTACATTTTATTTTTGATGAGTGTAGCTGTTGGAGAAATTTGGTTTGCCATTAAAAATAAAAAGATTGATTATCAGCGTTGGCTATTGCTCGTTTTTGGAGCGACTATTCCTTTGCTCCTTTTGATTTTTACCCTACTACCAAAAGAAATATCCAATGATTTTTTTCAAAAGACTTTGCAACTATACACTAATCCCTACAAAGTTGAACACGCTATTGGAATTAATCTAAAACGTTTCTTTACAGAGACAACGCCTTTACATTTTGCACTGCTATGGTTAACATTTCTTATAGTCAAAGCATTTCGTCGATTTCGTTCGTTGACTATTTTTGAAGTGATAGTTACTGCCTTTATTACGTTGAATATCATTTTTTATCTAAAGACAGTGGGGTGGTATCGATATTTTTTTCCGGCTCACATTCTCGCTATTCTTCTTTTTCCAGGGGCGCTTCTTGAAGTTCGTCAACACTTGAATATCTCGAGTAGAATCAAGTTTTATGGATTTTGCCTTGTTGTTTTTGCTTTATTTTTTGCTCAGAGCATAAATTTACTGGCGCATTTGTATGATCCGGTATATTTCGATCCTGCACCGCGCCGTTTTGCTGAGGCAGTAAGTCGTCTGGTTCCAAAAGATGCACCACTTTTGATTATTGATAACCCTGCTTTGGCCTTTCTTGTGGATCATCCGCTCATGTATCAATATGTGCAAACAAGTCCACACCTGATAGTTGGCAAGAATTTGTTGCAAGATGGTAACTTGCCGCCCTATATTTTAGCTTCGGAATGGAATAAAATTCCATATCCAAATATTCAATTGACCGTGAAGGACGAGTATGATAAAGTAATGCAAGATGAAAAAAACATTTTATATCGTTTCCGTAATTAAAAAGTGCTCGTTAGCTATATATGAATAGACGGAGTAGATGGCAAAAAATAAAGGATTTTTTAACACTTCCATTGCGTGCGTTGTGCATTTTTGAAGGTAGAAGGTGGGGATTAAGCTCTATTAAATCAGAACGCATTGAGTATGCCGCGCGTGAAGTGCGTGGGTATTGTTTGGATGTAGGGTGTGGTAAGCACAACGTGCTTATTAATGATTTTTTGGATGGTAATGGTATTGGTATTGATGTTTTTGCTTATGAAGGATTGAACCAAGAAAATATTGTTACCGACATGACACATTTGCCCTTTCCGGACAATAATTTTGATTCAGTTACATTTATTGCAAATTTAAATCATATTCCTGTGAACGATCGTGATGCGGAGTTGGCTGAGGCGTTTCGGTGTTTAAAACCAAATGGTAACATCATAGTCACCATGCCCTCTCCTTTTGCTGGGGTACTTATTCATAAATTTGTTCACTGGTATGATCATATTTTTGGGACTCAATATGATGTTGATACAATACGAGGCATGCATCATGATGAAGAGTTTTATGTAACCGATCAGGAAATTCGGCAACGTTTGAAGAAAGCGGGTTTTAGCAAAATTATTAAGAAGTATTTTTTTACTCAGTGGGGTCTTAATCATCTAATTATGGGCTCAAAACAATAATGTGTTTTACTGGTAGGTACTATGTTACAACAAGTAATGGTTTTTTACACCAATCCAGATCAAGTTAGTAAAATGGCAGTTGCTTTTCGTTCCAGTATTGCACTGGGTATTTTTATTATTTTTTTTGTAGTTTGTTATTATAAATTATTTTGGAAGGTAGAGGGAGCTAAACGCATCTTTTGGATCTCGAGCACGATTTTAGCCGTTGTCATGTTGATAAAATTTAGTATCGGGGTTCTTTATAAGGGGTATGTTCCGGAGTTGTTGTTATTCTATGGAATTCCTTCGCCAAAAGCACAGAGCTTAGGGTGGTGGCTGGTGGCGGTTAGTGTGGTAATGCTCTTTCTTTATTATCGTGAAAAAATAGAAGCTTGGCCAACAAGAAAGTTTCTCCCCGTCATTTTTATTACCTTTAGTTTGTTGATTTTCAGTGTGGCGGCTATTCGAGAAGGCAAGGCGAGCGTAGCAGACCCGTATACTAAAATTTTTTGGGAGTACAGTGGAAATGTAAGTCATATTCGTGATCTCAAGGTTTTTTTACATAATTATATTGTTAATGAGCTCCCTCCACTAACCATTGCCAAACACTCTGAAACTCATCCACCGGGTTACACGGTTATTTTATATATGCTCTCTAAATTATTTTCGGTTGGTTTTTTGGGAATGGCCGTACTTACTATTATTATTTCCGCTACGGTGGTTTGGCCCTTATATTATTTATGGCGAGAACTACTTCCCGAATTGGCCGTTCGGCGTGCGCTTGAGATTTTTATTTTTGTACCAAGTATTGTTTTAATGATTGCCACCTCAACTGAAGGATTTTTTTTGTTATTAGTGTGGACAGCAGTGTCATTATGTCTCATTGGTTGGAAAAAAAATATCTGGTTGGCAGGACTTGGCGGAATCTCGGCGGCTATGGCGGTTTTTAGTAATTTTTTATTTTTGTTGTTGGCGCCATTTTTTTTATATTTGGTTTGGCGAGTACTGCATGAAGCAATGTTCACCTCCCGCCTTCGCATGCTTACGCGAATATTTGTTTCTCTACTTAGCTTCTCTGTTTTTTTTGTGGCACTCTATCAGTGGTCGGGATATTCTATTGTAGATAATTTTTATACTGCACGAGTTGGTGATGCTCTGGCGGTACGCAGTAACTTTGAATCTTTGAGGATGTATCTTTTATATTTTTTTATGAATATGAGCACTTTTTTGTTCTACAGTGGGATACCGCTGGCATATTTGATTTTAAAAAATTTTCGTCACACTTTGCAAAGTAAACTTTGGCTGTTTAATTCTGGTTTGGTTCTTATTGTCTTTTTCCTCTTAATTGGAATATTCCAAGGAAACGTAGAGCGTCTTTGGCTTTTTATGGTGCCATTTTTTGTTGTTTTTTTTCATTCTTTCTTTACCGAGAAGGGCACAAAACTTTTGACTCCATTTCTCGTGTTACTTTTATTACAGGTAGTTGTTACTGAGATTCTTTTTTACACCTTTTATTAGTTACTTTGTAAATTAATATGAAAGATAAATGGCCAAAAATTTTACCATTTCTTACTGAAGACCAGATAAGGATTAAGACGGATTTTATGAAGCATTGGCATGAAGTTTTGCCTAGAAAATATGGCATTATAGAAGAATTTAATCATGGCTATCCAATAAAGAATTCCAAACGTGGTACAAAAGTTTTAGAAATCGGCGCTGGTCTTGGTGAACACCTTAGTTATGAAAATTTAGACAATATTGAATATACTGCCTTGGAATTGTTGCCAACTATGGCAGAAGTAATTAAACGTCGTTTCCCTACGGTTAATGTTTTGGTTGGTGACTGTCAAAAGTCCATAAATCTTCCCGATAAATACTTTGATAGGGTTTTGGCGATTCATGTTTTAGAACATTTGCCTAATTTACCCGCGGCACTTGTTGAAATTAGGCGCTTACTAAATTCTAATGGTGAATTTTGTGTGGTAATCCCTTGTGAAGGCGGACTTGCTTATTCATTTGCGAGGGTTATAAGTGCTAAAAGAATTTTTGAAAAACGGTATAATACGAATTATGATTGGTGTATTAAATCAGAGCATGTAAATACCGCCAAAGAAATAGTAGAAGAATTGCAAAAATTTTTTATCATAAAAAAAAGACAGTTTTTCCCATTTTTTATCCCCTCGGTGACCTTAAATTTAGTTATCGGATTAATTCTAAAACCTCGTAATTAAATTTTAAAGGGGGTGTTTATGAAAAAATATACCATCGCAGTCGTGGGTTTGTGGCATTTGGGTGAAATATTTTCAGCCGGGTTAGCTGAGCTCGGGCATACGGTAATTGGTATTGATAGCGATAAAAAAATTGTTGCCAATTTTCAAAAAGGCATTCCTCCGCTAGCCGAGCACGGTCTTGCCGAGCTGATTAAAAAAAATACTGGCAAAAAACGGCTCTCATTTAGTTCTAAGCTAGAAGAACTAAAAAATTGTGACATCGTTTGGCTTGCTTTTGATACTCTTGTAACAAAACAAGACGAAGTAGATTTGAAGCTTATCTGGAATTTTTTTGAAATTGCCACGCTATTGTTAAAACAAAATTCTCTGATTGTTGTTTCGAGCCAGGTTCCTATAGGGATCTGTCAAAAAATTCAGGAATTTATACACGAAAAGCGTCCGGAGTTATTTTTTGATCTAGCCTATGTACCGGAAAATTTGCAACTGGGGCAGGCGGTAAAAAGTTTTTTTGAACCGAAAAGAATTGTGGTGGGGGCCGCAAAGAAGACAGTAATTAAAAAAATAGAAGAAATTTTTACGCCTCTTCACACCATTATTTTGCCCATGAAAATTGCCTCGGCCGAGCTAAGTAAACACGCGTTGAATTCGTTTTTGGCCACGTCGCTCAGCTTCATTTACGATATTGCCGATGTCGCCGAGGCCTACGGAGCAGATGTCGTAGAAGTCACACGGGCGTTGCGTTCCGATGAACGGATTGGGCAAGGGGCATATCTTGATGCAAGTATTGGGTTCTCGGGTGGCACTTTGGCCAGGGATTTAAAAATTTTACTCAAAAAAGCAAGTGATGCACAGATTGATTTGCCAGTTATCTCTGGTGTATTCAAAAAAAATAAAGTTCGTCGCGATTTAGCAGCCAAGTATCTCACAGAACATTTAAAGAACCTGCAAGGAAAGAAGATTGCTGTTTTTGGTTTAACCTATAAATCTGGAACAGCAACTTTACGTCGCGCTTTGGCTTTGGAAATAATTCCAAAATTGCTCGCGGCCGGTGCCATTGTTCGTACCCATGATCCAATGGCTAATCCCGAGGAGGTGAAAAAAGCGTTACCAGTGGAATTTTTTACCGACCCTTACGATTGCGCCAGAGGTTGTCAGGCGGTAGTGATCGTCACCAATTGGTCCGAATTTAAAAAATTAGATTTAAAAAAACTTAAATCGTGTTTAAAATCACCCTTTCTATTTTTTGACACTCGTAATTTTTTCTATGAACAAGAAGAAGTCATCCTGCGCATTGGCTTCACCTATATTGGTATCGGACGTTGATGCGGATAACGCGCGCTTGACAGGGAACAATTTTTTATCTAAAATTTGCTTATAATTGGCAATGAGAAAAAAATGAGATTTTAATCTAATTTTAATCGAGCGAACCAATTTTGAATTTTGCTTACATCCAGAGTAATTGAATCTATGATTTCTATCGTAATACCGGTATACAACGAAGCGGAAAACGTGGTTTTGTTGCACCAAAAGATACGCGAAGCAATGGACAAAATTGGTGAAAAATATGAAACCATTTTTATTGATGACGGTTCAACTGACGCTACTGTTGAAAAATTAAGAACTTTAACGGGGATTAAAATTTTAATTCTTTCCATGGATTTTGGGCAAACTTCGGCATTGGACGCCGGTATTCACGAGGCCGAAGGAGAAATTATCATTACCATGGATGGTGATTTGCAAAACGATCCGGCTGACATTCCTAGGTTAATCAGTAAAATTCGTGAGGGTTACGACGTGGTGTCCGGCTGGCGCCAAGAACGCAATGACTCTTGGGAGCGAAGAATATTGTCACGTTTAGCTAATTGGCTTACTGCCAAGATGACGGGTCTTTATTTGCATGATTCGGCATGTGCTTTGAAAGCTTATCGTAATGAAGTAATTACCCCTATTCATCTATATGGTGAGATGCATGTATTTTTGCCTGCTTTTTTATATAGTCGTGGCGCTAAGGTCGCGGAAATTCCCGTTATTCATCACGCGAGGAAGTTTGGTGTTTCCAAGCATTACTTCATGAAAGCAGTGAAAGACATTTTTGATCTTTTGACTATTAAATTTTTAGCTAGTTTAAGAGGACGACCGTTGATTTTTTTTGGCGGACTCGGTTTGGGTTCGTTTTTTTTAGGAGTGTTAACTGCCGCAGTAGCGATTTACCTGAAGTTGGAGGCACTACGCAATTTTGGGCAAACACCACTGCCAATTTTAAGTATCTTTTTTGTTTTGTCGGGAATTTTATTTTTTATGTTAGGATTTTTGGCCGAGTTGATCCTGCGGGTTTATTTTGAAACAAACAAAAAGACGCCTTATATTATTAGAGAAAAGATTGAAATTAAATAGTTTTTATGCAGGCAATCATCATCGCCGCCGGAGAAGGCATTAGGATGAGACCTTTAACGCTTACGACGCCAAAGCCCTTGGTTCGTGTTGCCGGAAAAGCATTATTGGATTATATATTTGAAGCCTTGCCGAAAGAAGTAACCGAAGCTATAATTATCGTGCGATATTTGGGAGAACAAATTAAAGAGTATTGCGGATCTAATTTTCATGGCCGTTCCGTAGTCTACGCTGAAGGGTCTCCGTTGGGGAGCGCATATAGTTTTTTGGCCGCCAAGCCATATATCAAAGAAGATAGATTTCTTTTTATCAATGGCGATGAGTTTCCAAAGCGGGAGGATATAGAAGCTTGTCTCAAGTTTCCAACCAGTATTTTGTGTTGGGAGGTTAATGATCCATGGAACCATGGCGTTCCTTCTTTGCGAGAAGATGGTAGTATAAAAGAAATTGTTGAAAAACCGGAAAATCCAGCAAGCCACCTTATTTCAAACGGAGTAATGGTTTTAACTAAAAAAATTTTTGACTACGCTCCCGAAAAAAAACCCAATGGTGAATTTTTTTTCACGAGCATGGTTAACCGGTTTGTCCAAAATGAGCATGTGATGGCAGTTAAAACAAGTGGTGCCATAGGCGGTCTATCTACCATGGCGGACATCGCTCGTTTAGATGTGCTATTGCAAGGAAAATAAGCATACTATGATTCTTACCCGTACTCCATTCCGATTGCCGCTTGGTGGCGGCTCCACCGATCTACCAGCCTATTATGAAAAACACGGTGGTTTTATTTTTTCCGTCACCATCAATCTCTACATGTACATTGGGTTAAACCGTCCTCCGGCGGACGATTTGATTCGCCTTAAATATCATGAGAGTGAAGCGGTTGAGAGGATTGAAGATTTGCGCCATAATATAGCGCGCGCAGCTCTTCAGCGTACCGGTGTGGATAAGATGATTGAGATTTCTTCAATGGCTGATGTATCAGACGGCACAGGCTTGGGGAGTTCGGCTTCTTATTTGGTTGGACTTCTTAATGTTTTGCATACTTTGAAGTGTGAAAATTTATCGCGCCAACAACTTGCTGAAGAAGCGTTTGAGATTGCCACCCAAGACTTAGGTCTGCCGGATGGCAAACAGGATTTTTATTTAGCTACTTTTGGAAATTTTTGCGTTTTGGATATCGCTCAAAACGGCTTGGTTGCTGTGTCGCCGGCCAAGGTATCACTCAACACTCAACAAGAATTTGAAAATCGGACATTGTTGTTTTATACAGGCATTCGGCGTTCAAGCGTGGACATACTCAAGGAACAACAGGTTGACTTACTGGAAAATAAAATTGATGCCATTGAATACAAACATCAAATAAAAAAAATTGGACAGGAAATTTTAAAAGCTTTTGAAAACGGACAGATGGATCGTTTTGGTGAGCTCTTAAATGAGCACTGGCAGATAAAAAAGAATATGTCGCAAAAAATGAGCTCCGATATTTTTGATGAGATTTATGAAAAGATACGTGCGGTTGGCGCCTTGGGTGGAAAAATTGTTGGTGCGGGCGGCGGCGGTTTTTTTCTCGTGTATTGTCAGGATGGGTCGCAGGCAGCGGTGCGTAAAATTTTTGCGAATTATGGTATGCGCGAAGTGGAGTATAAAGTGGATGTTGGCGGCACACAGATATTATTAAATCATCCGCGATCTCTTGGCAGTATATGAGATTAAAAGGAAAGCGAGCAATTATTACGGGAGGTACCGGTATGATAGGCAGGACTATCGCTGATTTTTTTATCCGTGAAGGCTGTCATGTATTATTAAGCGGACGTTCTATTGAAAAATTGAACAGCATAAAAAAAGAATTTAATTCATCATTGCTGGAAGTTTTTCCCGCTGACGTCTCTGAAATTAAAGACGTTCAAAAATTAATCCAGGAAGCTGGCAGAATATTTCCGGCGATTGATTCTTTAGTTACAGCCGCAGGGGTCTATGGTGAGATAGGTTCACTTGAGCAATGTGATGCTGAACGATGGTTTGATGCCATCAAAACTAATCTTTTGGGTACCATGTATTCAGTAAAGTTAGCTTTGCCTCTCTTGAAGCAGGGAGTGCATCCAAAAATTATTACTTTTGCCGGCGGAGGAGAATGTCCTCTGGAAAATTTTTCTGCGTATGCAAGTTCTAAAGGAGCTGTTTTAAGATTTACAGAAACTGTTGCTCATGAGTTAAAGAATGTTGGTATTTCCATTAATGCTATTTCTCCCGGGTTAGTGAACTCCGGCTTTGTCGAGAATTTGATTAAAGCGGGATCTGACCGAGCTGGACGACAAAAATATGAGGAGGCATTACAGCAAGTGGCCGGTACCGGCAGTGTAGTATCACCGGAGAAAGCCGCCGCTTTAGCTGTATTTTTGGCTTCTGAAGAATCAAATGGCCTTACGGGGAAAAATATCAGTGCTGTTTGGGATAATTGGCAAGAGATACCAAAGCATATTAAAGAAATCCAAAATTCCGATATTTATAATTGGCGGCGGGTAAAACCTAAAGATCGTGGATATGATTGGTAAAATATCTTTAGCACTCATTGGGGCAGGAGGCATGGGCAAACGGTGGGCACATGCCATGAAGCAAGTTCGAGGAGTTGCAGTCCGCGCGATTGTTGATGTTGATAGCGCACGCGCCAAGACGCTTGCCAATAATTTTAAAAATTGTGAATCATTGGGTGATTGGCACAGTATTCTTTTACGGTCGGATATTGATGCGGTTGTGGTGGTGACACCGCATAATTTTTTAACGCCTGTTTCTCGAGCTTTTCTTCGCAATGGTAAACATGTGCTTTCAGAAAAGCCGGGAGGAGTCAACTCTGTCAAGGTCAAACAAGCTGTGGCGCTTGCCAAAAAGCATGGGGTACGATATATGGTTGGTTTTAATCATCGTTTTCATCCATCTTTTATTTTGGCGCGTAAGTTTATAGAGCAGGGGAAAATTGGAGAATTGATGTTCATTCGTGCTCGGTACGGTTTTGGTGGGCGAGCGGGGTATCAAAAAGAATGGCGCATGCACAAAAAATTTTCCGGCGGGGGAGAACTTATTGATCAGGGTGTTCACATGATTGATATGGTTCGGTCATTTTTGGGTGACATTACTTCTGTGGTGGGTTTTGCTGAAAATTTGTTCTGGAATGCAGGTGTAGAAGACAATGCCATGCTAATTTTACGCAATAAGAAACAACAATTAGCTTCTATCCACGTGAGCTGGTCAAACTGGAAACCAATTCATAATTTTGAGATTTATGGCACTAAAGGATATATACATATTGAGGGATTAGGGAAAAAGTATGGCGGCACGGAAAAAGTAATTTGGGGAAGACGTAACGAGAAAGATCCTGATCATCCGACAGAGCGTGAATTTATTTGTAATCCGGATGCCGACAATTCCTTGGTAAAAGAATTGCAAGAATTCATTGGCGCCATTAAGGAAAAGCGGAATCCTGTGCCGAGCGCGATGGACGGCTATGAGGCTTTAAAAATAGTAGAAAAAATTTATGAGCACAAATAGTCAGTTCAAAAAAATTTTGGTGGCAGGTGGCGCCGGGTTTATCGGCTCTCATGTCGTAGACGAATTACTCTTGGCGGGTTACAGCGTACGTGTGATGGACAATCTTGGTCAGCCTACTCACGATGGAAATGTTCCCGAATGGTTGAGTAAATCCGCGGAATTTGTGAAAGGCGATGTGCGAAATAAAGATGACTGGCGTATGGCGCTTGAAGGTGTTGATGTGGTGATTCATCTTGCGGCGTACATGGATTTTCACTTGGATTTTAGCACCTACATTCGTACCAATCTGGAGAGTGTTGCTCTACTATTTGAGCTTATTGTTTCCGAAAAATTGCCAATCAAAAAAATTATCATAGCTTCCTCGCAATCCGTGTATGGCGAAGGGCAGTATGTTTGCGCTATGCATGGAGCTAGTTACTATGCGCCACGCTCGGAGGAACAACTCGGTCGTCATGAGTGGGAACAGTTGTGTCCAATATGCCACATGACAGTGGATCCGGTGGTAGAAAAAGAAACCGATCAATTGAAACCGCTCATTCCTTACGGCATTTCCAAACTCTCGGCAGAGCAGTTGCTTTTTGCATTGGGGAAACTCTATAATGTTCCCGGCGTGGCTTTGCGGTTTAGTATTGCACTTGGGCCCCGCCAATCTTTTCGGCATTATTATTCCGGCGCCCTGCGTTCATTCGCAGTCAATGTATTAAGCAATGAACCAATCCAAATGAATGAAGACGGCGGACAGATTCGCGATTTTGTTCATGTAAAAGATGTTGCTCGGGCACATCTCACCGTGCTTTCCGACTCGCGAGCAGATTTTGAAAGCTTTAATGTGGGGAGTGGCGTTGGTACGCACGTGTTTGAGTTGGGTAAATTGGTGGCCGCGGAAGCTGGAGTACCATTCAACCCTTTGTTGAACAATCGTTACCGTGTGGGCGGCTCCCGACATTCATTGATGGATATAAGCAAACTCAAAAGTCTGGGATGGGTACCACAGTATTCTTTGAGTGATGCGGTTCATGATTACTTGGAATGGGTAAAGCAATTTGGGGATTTGAGACAATATCTCAAGAAGACCGAAGATCAGATGCGTGAGCAAGGGATACAAAAAACGCTTTAAAAGTACTCCTAAAAAGAAGCCTTGTGAGCTTCTTTTTGTTATGGCTGGGATATTTGACAGAAATTGGTTTTTTTGCTAAGATTACTCATTCCTTTTAAACAAGGAAATTGTTCTTTAAAAAATCTCTGGAATAAATGATTAGAGCTATTTCCGTTACTTCATAGCGGGAAGAACCAGCTCGTTTTTGAGGATTCGCCCCGCGGTGTTACAGCGGCCAAGGCCGCCGGTTCACAAGCTGTGGGCATGCCTGTGGTGCTTGAGCCTTTCGAGGCTACCGTCCTGCCGCTCATCAAGGCTGGTGCCTATGCGCCTTATCAATTTAGGGCTTAGAGGGAGGATTCTGCAAGGGCTTGAAATCCAGCTTAATATAGTTTATACTTTTATATATCATTCATTCTTTAGTTATATACGCATAATAATATGGAATCACGCGGATCTTCTTACGCGGCTGATTTTTTAAGCGAAGTACAAGAGATCGCCACTACTATCAAAGTGCTCTATAGCCAAAAGCTTGATGAAGCAATTGATATTTTGTTTGATGCATGGAAGGAAGGACGATGGGTCTATGTTATGGGGAATGGAGGATCCTCTGCTACCGCGACCCATTTGGTAGCTGATTTAACTAAGACAATTTGTTCAAATCCCGGAGATCGTGGCATCAAATCAATGACACTGCTTGAAAATATCCCTTTGGTGACTGCTTTGGTAAACGATTGGGGGTGGGAAAATATTTATGTGCACCAGTTGTCCACCTTGTATGTGGACGGCGGTGTAGGCATGGCTATCAGCGTTCATGGCGGAAGCGGTCAGGATCAAGCCGGACAGTGGTCGCAAAACCTCATGAAAGGTTTGCAATATATTAAAGATCGCGGGGGCAAGACTATAGGTTTGTCGGGTTTTGACGGCGGGCCGATGAAAAATCTTGTTGACGTCGGTATTGTTGTACCGGCTCAATCAACGCCTATTGTAGAGGGCATGCACGTCGTATTGCACCATCTTATCGTTTTTGGTCTTAAAGAAAAGATAAGCCGATATAAACAGTCGGGTAGCAATCAATCAAACGGTATTTATGAATACAAAACGAGCTATCTTTCTTGATCGCGATGGTGTTATTAATGACACGATAGACAGGGGTGAGAATTGTTTTGTTCAAGGGAAAAAAGTTAGATGGACAGCCCCGTGGACATACAGTGAATTTCATCTGAAGCAGGGAGTTACAGATGCTTTGGATGCTTTTCATGAAATGGGATACTTAGTAATCCTTGTCACCAATCAGCCTGATATAACTTACGGAACCATGACACGCGAAGATCATGGGCGCATTATGGCAGAGGTGCGTCAGTTGCCTTTAGATGATATATTTGTGTGTGAGCACGGGCGAGACGATGGTTGTGAATGTAAAAAACCTAAACCCGGAATGTTGTTTGACGCGGCAAAGAAGTGGGGAATTGACTTGGCTCAATCTTTTATGGTGGGGGATACCAAGAGTGATGCTTCTGCCGGGCGCGCGGCAGGATGCAAGGTGGTTATGGTGAATGATGAAAACAACAATAATCTTGATGCCGATTTTAAAGTTTCCAGTTTGCAGGAGGTACAGGAGCTCATTGAAGATTAATCTCAAA
>Ga0209211_10001899_pt1 | contig 37600 bp, 35 predicted proteins | sample RifGroA2_FD_183992 | JGI IMG/M metagenome (GOLD analysis project Ga0209211, IMG submission 183992) | Groundwater microbial communities from Rifle, Colorado, USA - Groundwater A2 (SPAdes) (version 2) | ecosystem: Environmental > Aquatic > Deep subsurface > Groundwater | place: Rifle, Colorado... | reverse complement strand
GTCATCGATGCCCAGCACCAGCGCATCGTCGAGTACATCAACGATCTCGAAATTGCGAAGATGAAGCTCGACAAGAAGATGGTGAACGAGATCATCGAGCAGTTGATCGATTACACGCAGTCGCATTTCGGCTTCGAGGAAGAAATGCTCGAAGAGGCCGGCTACAAGTTTCTGAAGCCGCACAAGAAAGTCCATGAACTGTTCATTCGTCGCGTGACCGATATCACCATGCGCGCCGCCAAGGGCGAGGATATCGTCGATGAACTGCACATGATGCTGTCGAAATGGCTGATCAACCACATTTCCAACGAAGACCGCGACTACGCCGATGCAGTAAAGCAGATGACCGGGGTCGATCACGCGACAGCAGCCGTTGCGACCATCGAAAAACAACCCAGCCCTGGTTTCCTGAGCGGACTGCTTGGCCGCTTTTTCCGCTAACACTGCAGCTTAAGAGACCCCGGGGGCTGTTCAGATTCCAGCCACCCGACGAAGGTGCTGGCCCGATGAAGCAGGCGAATGAGCATGCCGCTTTGCCGCCTGTGAATGAGTCACGGCATCCAGCACCTTTTGGGTCCAGTGTTCGTCGCCAGGATGAACAACGACGACCCTGAATCCGTGCGTCTCGCCCTCCATCTGCACACCTTCGGAATCATCTACGTGCAGGTCTATGCCGAAGGCCGGTGGAAACTTCGATGGCGAGTTCGAGAACCCGTGAACCGCCAGGCCGCGACGATGCCGGGCATTGTTGACGACGCCGTCCACCCGGATGCCGTGGAGCAATAGCCAGCGCCGAATGTAGAACGGCGAACGATCCGAAGACGTGTAGATCCAGATACTGCACCCGCGGCGACGCAATTCCCGGATCAGCGCCCGCGTCCCGACACGCAGCGGCTCACCCAGCCATCGATGGATGGCCGCCGGCACCCGGCTTTTTTCGGCAACTGCATGGCCATGGTGACAGGCCAGGGTATCGTCAATATCAAACGATATGCGTGTGCGCGGCTGCCGGCGGGCGCTTGCTGAAACCAATCCAGTCCGGCTGTTCATGGCTTGCTGTGCCCAGAAGCCGGCGCCCCGGCATTCGGGTCGATCCTCGCGCGTTCCGCGGGCGACACGTCGACAAGCACGGCGCGTCTATTTTCAATCAAAAACATGCCACGCGAGCGCCTGGACTGCTCCTCGAGAAATGCGGCGTATTTTTTCTTGATCTTGGGCAGCTCAAATAGCGCCATAACGCCATGCTTGGCCGAATTTCGTATTACCGACGAAGGGTTGAAGAAGGCTTCAGCGTTATCCACGGTCAAAACAAAAGGGGAGAGGCCCTCCCGTAGCAGCAGATAACTGGCGATGATCGATCCGCTACGGTGATTACCTTCGATGAATAGCTGCGGCTTGCTGAGAATCCGCACGTAGACACCGGCCGCCCGCTTCCATGGCGATTCGTCACGATGTTTGCCGTACCAGTCAAACAAGTCCTTGATGCCGCCCTCTTCGTTGTTGAAGAAGTGCTTTTCGGTGGCCTCCAGATGTCCGGCAAACTCCAGGCGCGCCACGGGATCACAACCGCATAGAACCGAGGCATTGATTTCGAGCATCAGATCAACGTGCTGCAGGTCAAACAGATCGATCCCTCGCGTCACGTAGTCATCAATCAGTGCATACGCTTCGAGAATGTTCTCCAGAACCTCATCGCTGAACGGATCACGCGGTTCGACCAAGCAATCGTTGAGCCGGGAAAAATGCCTCTGCACCTCAGTCAGAGAGCTTCTGATCGCTGACAAATTCAGATGGCGAGGCGCGGGCAATGGAATTCCATGCAATAAGAAAACGTCGATGTTAAACGAAGAAACGCCGTGTTTGACACGACGTTTCTTCGGGGTTCAGGCGGGAAAGCTGATTACTGCACGCGGTTCAGCGCCACCCTGCTGCGCTCGGCGACATCGACGGGAAGACGAATGAATCCGAGGTCGTTGCTGAAGCGCTGGCCCTCGGACAGGCCCCACTTCACAAAGCGCTTCAGCGCTTCCTGTTTTGCCGGATTGCCCGATTTCTCCTTGAGCAATAGCCAGCTGAAAGTCACGATAGGGTAGGAGTCAGCGCCATCCGGATCAGGAATGAAGACTCGCAAATTAGCCGGTATGCGGTTCAGGTTGGCAGCCAGCGTTGCTTCACCGACCGAGTCGCTCGGCACGACAAAACGCCCTTCCTTGTTCTCCAGCTGCGCCGTCGGCATGCCGAGCTGCTTGGCGAAACTGTATTCCACATAGCCAATCGAGCCTACACTCAATTTGACGCGCGAGGCCACACCTTCGTTGCCGCGCACCATCATCGTGTTGTTCGGCCAGCTGACAACTTTGCCGGTACCGGGGCCACGGTCCCGCCAGAGCGGACTGACCGCGCTCAGATGATTGGTCAGCGCAAAAGTCGTACCGCTGCTGTCCTGGCGTGCTACCAGAATGATTTCCCGATCCGGCAAGTTGAGGCCGGGGTTCGTCGCCTGAATGCGAGCGTCGTTCCAGCGCGGAATCTTGCCCATGAGCAACGCGACATAGGTGTCGCGATTCAGCTTCAGCGGACCGTTGAGACCGGGCAGATTGTAGGCCAGCACAATCATCCCGGCGGTAGCTGGCACCAACACGGCACCGTGCTTGGCCAAGGCGATCTGGTCATCAGTCATGGCAGCATCACTGGCCCCGAAATCGACGCCGTCGTCTAGGAAGCGTTTGATCCCCTCGCCGCTGCCGACAACCTTGTAGTCGATCACGGTAGCCGGCTCGACATTGCGGTACTCAGCAATCCACTTCTTGTACAACGGCGCCGGGAAGGTTGCCCCCGCCCCCTGCAGGACAGACCCCTTTCCCTCACCTGGCTTGACGCCCTGCGCGAAGGCGACGGGGACGACCATGACGGCCGCCAGCATTGATCCGAGGATCGCGGTTCTTAGCTTCATGCGGAGTCTCCTGACAATTGACTAGCTGAAATTGCCGCTGATGTAGTCGTTGGTCAGCTTCTCGCGCGGGCTATTGAAAATTTGATCGGTAGGACCCATTTCAACGAGGTAACCGGTGCGGGTCCCCTGGGAAATATCGACCGAGAAGAACGCTGTGGTATCCGCCACCCGCGTTGCCTGGTGCATGTTGTGCGTGACCAGGGCGATGGTGTAATCCTTCTTGAGCTCGACCATGAGTTCTTCGACGCGCCGGGTAGCGATTGGGTCAAGCGCCGAACATGGCTCGTCCATCAGCAGCACTTCCGGTTCGGTGGCAATGGCGCGGGCGATGCAAAGACGCTGTTGCTGGCCGCCTGACAGGGCCAGGCCACTGACCTTGAGCTTGTCCTTGACCTCATCCCACAAGGCGGCGCCCTGCAAGGCATGCTTGACGCGGTCGCCAACATCACCTTTGTATCGGTTAAGGCGCAGGCCGAACGCGACATTGTCGAAGATGCTCATCGAAAATGGGTTGGGCTGCTGAAAAACCATACCGATGTAACGGCGGACGACGACCGGGTCGACACCCTTGCCATAAACATCCTGGCCGAGAAAATGGACGTGTCCGTCAAAGCGGAAACCGACCACCAGATCATTCATCCGGTTCAGGCTGCGCAATACCGTACTCTTGCCGCAGCCTGAGGGGCCGATAAAGCCGGTGATCTTGTTTTTTTCAATCGGCACATGGCTGTCGCGCACAGCCATGAAATCGCCGTAGAAAATCTTGTCCAGTTTGCAGTCCATGACAATGGAGGAGGCTGCTGTAGCCGGGCTGGTCTGTTGCATCATTGCAGTCATGATTCAGTCCTTCTCAATTTCAGATCTTGGTTTTGCCGACAAGACGGCTAACGATATTGACGACCAGCACGATCAAAACCAGCACCAGGGAAGCAGCCCAGGCAAGTTCAAGCTGGTTGTCGAACGGCATCCCCGAGAAGTTGTAGATCAATACCGCGAGCGAGGCCGTCGGACTCATTGCATTGATGTGGCCCCCGTCGTAAATCCAGTAATTGCTGAACAGCGCAGTGAACAACAAGGGGGCTGTTTCTCCGGCAGCGCGGGCGACGGCTAGCATGACCCCGGTCAGGATCGCCGGCATTGCGGTCGGCAAGACAACGTGCCAGATCACCTGCGAGTTGGTACACCCCATGCCATGGGCTGCGTCCTTCATGATCTTGGGCACCATCTTCATGGCCTCCTCAGCCGTCAGCACGACGATCGGCAGCATCAACACCGCCAGCGCAATGCCGCCGGCTGGTGCCGAATAAGAGCCCGTCGTCAGAACAACCATGGCGTAGGCGAAGACACCCGCCAGAATAGATGGCAGGCCAGTCAGCGTCTTGGCGGCAAAACGGGCGGAATTGGCCAATTTGCTCTGCGGGCCCAGTTCGGCCAGGAAGATTGCCGCCAGAATGCCGACCGGAATCGCGATCAAGGCGGCAATGCCAACCATGACAAAGGTACCCACCAGTGCATTGCCGAAGCCGCCGCCCATCTCGAATCCGGCAGGCGGGAGTTCGGTAAACACCTCCATGCTTAGTCTTGCGCCACCGCGCGTGATCAGCATGTAGAGCACCGAGAACAGCGGCACACTGGCCAGCATTGCACTGACCCAGGTGATTGTGGTTAGCAGGATGCTGCGCAGAGCGCGAGTTTCAAACTTGCGCTGCAGACTTGGTACGGCAGACAGCGATGAACTCAAATCAGTCATTATTTGCTCCCGCGCTGTGAGTAGGCCATGATCAGCGAGCCGGCAACATTGACGGCCAGCGTGATCAGCATCAGGACAAGGGCTGCATACATCAGCACCTCGATTTCATTCGGCCCGGCTTCCGGAAAGTTCAGTGCGAGCAACGCAGCCAGCGTGTTTGCCGGCGAGAACAGCGAGAGCGAAATCTGGTTCGAGTTGCCGACCAGCATGGCGAGCGCCATGGTTTCACCCAATGCGCGCCCCAGACCGAGCACGAGCGCGCCAAAGATTCCGGTAGCAGCTGCCGGAATGATGACCTGCAGGATGGCCTCCCAGTGGGTGGCGCCCATTCCGTAAGCGGCCTGTTTGGTCTTGAGCGGGACCGAACGCAGCGCATCCTGCGAAACGGCGGCGATGGTCGGCAGGATCATAATGGCGAGCACCAATGCCGCGGGCAGCAAGCCGGGGCCGCTCAGCGTCGAGCCGAAGAAGGGAATCCAGCCCAGCGATTGGCTAAGCCAGTCAGTCAGCGGGCGAATCGCCGGAATCACCACGTAGATCCCCCACAGGCCATAGACCACGCTGGGGATGGCGGCGAGCAATTCGACGATGGTGCGAAAAACCGCTGCAACACGGGGAGGCAGAAAATCCTGCGTCAGGAAGATGGCCATGGTGACGCCAAAGAAGCCGCCGATCAGCAGGGCCATCAGGGCGCTATAGAGCGTTCCCCAGATCGCCGGCAGAATGCCGAATTTCTGCTGATTCACGTCCCAGACCGTACCGGTAATGAAATCCAGACCGTACTTCTGAATGCCAGGTACCGCTTTGCTGCCGATCTCGAAAACCAGCGCAGCGACCAGGGCCAGAATCACGACGACGCCAAGACGGGCCAGCGCGCGGAAAGTGCGATCAATCAGAAACTCTGTCGATGAGGGTGGCTGACAAACCGAATCCGCCTGAACGGGTACGACAAATGGTTTACTCATTGGGGGTCCAATATCTGTCATTGGCGCGGGGAAACAAGCCCCCGGCGTTTTATCGTCACTGACCGTGCGGGATGAATGGTTCACCCCGCGCGGCGCAGCGCGTTGTTACTTGATGTTGGCAGCAGCCTTGCGAACCTGCTCGACGACAACCTGCGGCAACGGGATGTAGCCCATCGCGGCAGCCATCTTCTGGCCATCGGTCAGGCCGTACTCGATCATGTCGCGCATGGCCTTGGCCTTGTTGGCATCGCCATTATTCTTGCGGAAAATCATCCAGGTGTAGGAAGTAACCGGATAGGACTTGGCACCATCCGGATCGGACAGCCAGGCAACCATGTCTTCCGGCAACTTGACCGAAGCCAGCGTCTCACCGCCATTGCCCGGGGAAACATACTGACCTGCCTTGTTCTGGAGCAGGGCGAAATCGACCTTGGCCAGCTTGGCAAAGCTGTATTCAATGTAGCCGATGGCGCCCGGGGTCTGGCGCACGGTGGCGGTTACGCCATCATTCTTCGGCGAAGCAACAAACTTGTCAGTAGCCGGCCAATTGACCGTGTTGCCTTCGCCGAGGGTCTTCTTGAATTCCGGATTGATCGCCGACAGGTGCATGGTGAACACGGCGGTGGTGCCGCTGGAATCGGCACGACGGACGACGGTGATCGGCAGATCAGGCAAGGCGACGCCTGGGTTGGCAGCGACGATCTTGGGGTCGTTCCACTTAGTAATTTTGCCGAGGAAAATATTCGAATACACATCGCGCGGAAGCTTGAGATCTTTCGGCTTACCCGGCAGATTGTAGGCGAGCACGATCTCGCCAGCCGTCATCGGCAGAAGTTGCACGCCCTCGGCAACCTTGGCGATATCTTCCTTTTTCATTGCAGAGTCGCTGGCCGCGAAATCAACCGTCTTGTTCAGAAAGTCCTGGACTCCAGCACCGCTCCCCTTGGACTGGTAATCGACAGTGACGGCCGTATTTTTCTTGCTGTAATCCTTGAACCAGGTGAGATAGAGCGGCGCCGGGAAGCTCGCGCCGGATCCGGTCAGGCGAAGTTTTTCCTGGGCCAATGCAGATGAGGTCGCACAGAGCGTCAGGCCGGCGGCGAGAGCAGCGGAAATCATGAGGCGTTTCATCGATTGGACTCCTTGGGTAAATTGATGGTCGATAATAAGAAGATCGTGTTACAGCGCGATGAACGCATTGGCATAGATGGGGGGCCCAATGGCGGGCCTGTGCGCTTGGCCGGCCGACAGGCACTGATCAGGGAGAGAAGCGGGTATCCCGACGCCGTGAAAAGGCGTACCAACCGGCAAAAGAGGTGAAGGCCGCCACGATGCCGGCGATCAGCCAGAACCCGTAGGCGCTTTCGGCGAAGGGAATCCCTCCGACATTCATGCCGAGCAAACCGGCAATGATGTTGATGGGCAACGCCATGACAGTCACCATGGTGAGAAGAAAAAGACTGCGATTCGTCTGCTCGGTGGTGTGTGCCGCGATTTCCTCCTGCAGCAGCTTGATTCTCTCCTGGAGTGCAGCAAGATCGCTGAGGACGGCCGAGAATTCCTCGGTAGCAGCCCGCAGTTCCTGAGCATCCTCCTCATCAAACCAGGAGGGCGGACGGTTCAGCAAACGGAACAGCGCGCCCGGCTCCGGCGCCAGCAGGCGTCGCAAGCGTACGAAAACCCGTCGCAAGGAGCCGAGCGTGCTGCGCTTTGTGTCGACCTGCCCGGCAAGCAACTTGTCTTCGATCAGATCAACTTCGGCCGTCGCATTGCGCGCAATTTGTTGCAGGACATCGGCCTGCCCGCGCAACAGTTGGGCCAACAGGGCCACCGGCGAGGCAATTAACGCCCCGCCCTTGATTGACATTTGAAGCCGGTCAACGCTGCGCAAAGGGTGCAGGCGCGCGCTGACAACGACCCTGTCGCTGACGCACATCCACAAAGTGGCCGTCTGCGTCGCATCGTAGGAGAACTCATAGATGAGGTCGTTGATCACCGCGATCAGGCAATCATCGTCCTGCTCGATCCGGGTTGAGGCCGGTCCTTCCCGCATGGTTTCGAAATAATGCGCAGGCAAGGAGAGGTGATCGACCAGCCACTTTTCCGAGTTGACGTTGGTCAGACTGAAATGGAGCCAGACAAACTCTGGGCCGCTCTCGCCTTGGTGGGCAACCAGCCATTTTGCGGCAGCAGCCGAGTCAATGGGTTGCCCGCTCGCCCCCGGCCCGAAAGCATAACCGCAGATCAGGCCGGCAGAATCCGAACCGTATGAAAGATCTGCCCGGAGAAGGGCCGGCTTGGCCGCCCCTTCGTCCGCTATCGCGCTCATCTAACGACGACTCAATAGACAGCCGGCACAAACATTTCTGCAGGCACCGGATTGCGCAGGTAATCCGGATTATGCACACGCTCGGGAAGGACGACTTCGTCTCGCTCAATCTCGGCGTAGGGAACCTGACTCAGCAGATGGTGAATGCAGTTCAGCCTGGCCTTTTTCTTGTCCACCGCTTCGATGATCCACCATGGCGCCTCCGGAATATGCGTGCGCTCAAGCATCGTTTCCTTGGCCTTGGTGTAATCCTCCCAGCGGCGGCGGGACTCCATGTCCATGGGGCTCAGTTTCCATTGCTTGAGAGGATCGTGGATGCGCATCTTGAAGCGCAGCTCCTGCTCGTCGTCGGTAATCGAGAACCAGTATTTGAGCAGGATGATGCCGGATCGCAGCAGCATCTTCTCGAACTCGGGAACGGTTCGGAAGAATTCCTCGTACTCATCCTCATCACAAAAACCCATTACCTTCTCGACCCCAGCCCGGTTGTACCAGCTGCGATCGAAAAGAACCATCTCGCCTGCAGCGGGCAGATGGGAGACATAACGCTGGAAATACCACTGCGTGCGCTCCCGTTCGCTTGGAGCCGGCAGGGCTGCGACGCGGCAGACACGTGGATTCAGACGCTGGGTGATGCGCTTGATGACGCCACCCTTGCCGGCGGCATCACGGCCTTCGAACAGGACGACGACTTTAAGTTTATTGTGGACCACCCAGTCCTGGAGCTTGACCAGTTCGCCCTGCAGGCGGAACAGCTCCTTGAAGTAAAAATGCCGCTCCAGATCTGCGGAGGTGCTGGCTGCCGTAGTCGCCTCGGCAATCAACTCATTCATGCGATCGTCGTCGATTTCCATTTCCAGTTCTTCATCAAAACTGTCCAGCATTTCGGCATGCACCCGTCGTTCGTAATCGCTCAGCGCTACGGTCTTGTCTGCGTTCATGAAATCTCCAGTTGGGCGCGTGATCAAAGCATCAAGAGATTCATTGGCCACCGTCGGCCAAGCCTAGCTTCCTGAATGTCTCAAGCTGTCGTGACACTTTAGTCGCCGCAAGTGACAGTAACGTTACCCGGGCGCCCGACACTTTTCCCACGGGCGCAACAGACCGAACGAAAAGGATTAGACCCTGGCCAGGCGAGTTGCCGGGAACTTCGCAGCAAAGCGGCTGCCAATGCCTGGCGCGCTTTTGATATCAAGCTGAGCCTGATGGCGATTGAGCGAGTGCTTGACGATGGCCAGCCCAAGCCCGGTACCACCGGCATCGCGCGAGCGGCCGCGGTCGACGCGGTAGAAACGCTCGGTCAGACGCGGAATGTGTTTGGCCTCGATACCGATCCCGGTGTCTTCGACAGAGAACTCCGCCCCCTGCGGGGTGACTTTCCATTCGATGCGCACAGTGCCGCCGGCCGGCGTATAGCGCACAGCGTTGGCGACAAGGTTGCCGAAGGCGCTGACCAGTTCCGGTTCCGAACCACGCAGGTCGCACTGTCCGTCGGTTTCGGCCACGATAGTGTGCCGACCGCCTGACAGCGCCTCGCCATCGCGACGCAGCTTGTCGATGAGGTTGCTCATATCGACCAGATCATTGTTGGGCGGCGGTGCCGACTCGATGGAAGACAGGGTCAGCAAGTCCTGGACGATGGACTCCATGCGCTTTGACTGTTCGGCCATCATGTCCAGATAGCGACGCTGGTCGTCGCGGTCGAGTTCTATTTCCTGCAGCGTTTCAAGGAAGCCGGCGAGGACGGTGAGCGGCGTACGTAGTTCGTGTGAGACGTTGGCCACGAAATCACGACGCATGCGGTCGAGACGGTCACTCTGGGTGACATCCTTGATCTGCATGAGGCGCCGATTCCCTGCATAGGGAACCACATGGATCGACAGGACACGATCCGCTCCACGATCCGAACGCAGGGTCAGCGGCCGCTCAAAATCACAGCCCTCCAGGTAGGCGACGAACTCCGGCTGGCGCACCAGATTGATGATGGGCTGCCCGCGATCGGTTTCCGAGACGAGACCAAGTTGATCTTCCGCCGTTGTGTTGCAGTAGATGATCTGATGATTCAGATCGAGCGAGACAACACCATCGGTCAGCGCCTGAAGCGCGGCAAAAAGACGCTCGATCTGGTCATCGCGATCAGAGATCTGGGTACGCAGGTCTTTTTCATGCCGATAAAGACGACCAAAAATACCATCCCAAGCCCCCTCGCCTTCCAGGCTGGGATCAACGATGGGACGCTGTGACCAACGATCCAGTCGGGCGAAGTTGCGAAAGTTGAAGAGCATCTGCAGGCCGAGCCCGGCGCAGAAGACGGCCCAACCGGCCCACGGCACGACAAAGTAGCCAACCGGGATGGCAATGCCTGCAGCCAAAAGGATCAGTACGAGGGCGTTGACGATTTGCGACGGCACGTCGCTCAGGCTCCCCGGAAGCGGTAGCCCGTTCCGCGCACCGTTTCGACGCGTTCGTGGTTGCCGGAACCTTCCAGCGCAGCGCGCAAACGGCGAATATGGACATCGACCGTGCGCTCTTCGATGAAGACGTGGTCGCCCCAGACTTCATCAAGCAACTGGGCACGGGTGTAGACACGTTCGGCGTGGGTCATGAAGAAGAAGAGCAGGCGGAACTCGGTCGGCCCGAGTTCGATCGGCTGGCCGCTGGCCAACACGCGATGGGTCGCCGGATTGAGCGCCAGGCTGCCGATCTCGACCGCTTCGCCGGCCAGGTGCGGGGCCCGCCGACGCAGCACGGCGCGGACGCGAGCGACCATTTCCTTGGGTGAGAAAGGCTTGGTGATGTAGTCGTCGGCCCCGGCTTCGAGGCCTTGCACCTTGTCTTCTTCGTGGACGCGGGCGGTCAACATGATGACCGGCAGTTCGCGGGTCCGCTCATCGGCCCGAATTTTCTTGGCCAGCGCCACGCCGGACTGCCCGGGCAGCATCCAGTCGAGAATGACCAGATCGGGCAGCGCAGCACGGATGGCCGACTCAGCCTCCTCGGCGCTACCGGCACGGACGACAAGAAAGCCGGCGTGCTTGAGGTTGATGGTGACGAGTTCCTGGATGGCCGGCTCGTCTTCGACAACCAGGATGGTCGGAGTCACTGCGCCTTCTCCTTGGTGTGGCGGATGTCACGGCCTTCGACGATAAACACGACCTGTTCCGAGATATTTTTGGCGTGGTCACCGATGCGTTCGATGGCCCTTGCGATCGAGATGATGTCGATGGAAGTGGTAATGGTGCGCGGGTCTTCCATCATGTGCGTGATGAGCTGACGGATGATCGACTTGAATTCAGCATCGACGTCGGTATCTGCCCTGATGACATTGGCCGCCTGTGGCGTGTCGAGGCGGGCAAAGGCGTCGAGTGCCTGGCGCACCATGATCAGCGCAGCTTCGGCCAGATGGCGGACGCCAACACCGTATTGCCCGGGCAAATGGCCGTTTTCATAGATGCGGCGGACGCCCTTGGCGATCTTCTTGGCCTCGTCGCCGGCCCGCTCAAGATCGGTGACGATCTTGCTGATGCCGAGGATCAGGCGCAGGTCAGAGGCGGTCGGCTGGCGCTTGGCGATGACGTGGGCGCAGTCGTCATCGATAGCCTTTTCGAGTTCATTGACCTTGCGGTCGGTTTCGACGATGGTCTTGACGCTGGAGATTTCGCCCGTGGAGTATGCGTCGATGGCAGCGGAAACCTGGGTTTCGACCAGACCACCCATCTGCAGTACATGTGTGCGCAGGCGGCTGAGTTCGTCGTCGAACTGGCTGGAAAGGTGTTGGCTTTCGTTCATTTCATATCCCCTGATTAACCCATGCGGCCGGTGATGTAATCTTCAGTGCGCTTGTCTTGCGGCTTGATGAAGATTTCGTCGGTCTTGCCGAATTCGATCAGCTCGCCCAGGTACATGTAGGCGGTGTAGTCCGAAACACGGGCAGCCTGTTGCATGTTGTGGGTAACGATCAGGATGGTGACGCGCTTCTTGAGTTCGTGCACCAGTTCTTCGATGGCGCCGGTGGCGATCGGGTCAAGCGCCGAGGTTGGCTCGTCGAAAAGCAGCAGTTCGGGGTCGGTAGCCAGGGCGCGGGCAATGCACAGGCGTTGCTGCTGGCCGCCGGAAAGGTTGGGCGCCATGTCCTGCAGGCGGTCCTTGACTTCATCCCAGATTGCCGCGCCGCGCAGGGCGTGTTCGACCTTGTCGTCGAGCACACGACGATTGTTCTCGCCACGGACGCGCAGGCCATAGGCGACGTTTTCGTAGATGGTCTTGGGGAACGGATTCGGCTTCTGGAAAACCATGCCGACACGCATGCGGACTTCGATCGGATCGACATCCGGCGAGAGCAGGTTGGTGTTGTCCGGGAAGAAGCGGATTTCGCCTTCGTAACGGTTGCCCGGATAAAGGTCGTGCATGCGGTTGAAACTGCGCAGATAGGTCGATTTTCCGCAACCGGAAGGACCGATCAGGGCGGTAACCTTCTTGTCGTAGATCGGCATGTTGATGCCTTTGAGCGCCTTGGCTTCACCGTAGAAAAAGTTCAGGTTGCGAGCTTCGGCCTTGAGGGTCGGGGTGTCATGAATCTGCATCGGAGACTCCATTTCGGATTTCATTTTTGGGCGATTTTTCCGGTTGACCGTGGAATCACCACTTGATGTTTTTACGCATTTTGTAGCGAAGATAAATTGCAATACCGTTCATGGTCAGCACCATGGCCATCAGCACGAAGCCGGCGGCGGCAGCATTCACTTCGAAGGCCGGATCCGGGCGCGAGGTCCAGTTGAAGATCTGGATCGGCATCACAGTGAAGGGCGACATCACCCAGTCGAACAACCCGGCATTCACGCCGGCGCTGATCTCGGTGTAAGGCACCGGCGGCAGGAAGGCGATGAAAGTCAGGGCGCCGATGGTGATGATCGGTGCCGTTTCGCCGATGGCGCGGGCGAGACCGATGATGACGCCGGTCAGGATGCCGGGCATGGCGTAGGGGACGATGTGGTAGCGGCAGGTCTGCCAGCGCGTTGCACCGACCGCCATCGAACCTTCGCGGATCATCGCCGGAATGGCGCGGATCGCTTCGCGAGTCGACACGATGATGATCGGCAGGATCAACAGTGCCAGCGTCAGGCCGGCCGACAGGATGCTTTGCCCGAATCCGAAGGTATAGACGAAGATGCCGAGGGCGAGCAGGCCATAAACAATCGACGGCACCGCGGCCAGATTGGTAATGTTGATCTCGATGATCTCGGTGATCCAGTTGCGCTTGGCGTATTCCTCGAGATAGACGCCGGCTGCCACGCCGATCGGCACAGCAGCCAGGGCAGTGACCAGCATGACCAGCAGCGAGCCGACCCAGGCCGAAAGGATACCGGCCTGCGTGGCGCGCCGCGAGGCGAAGTTGAAGAAGAAATCAAGCGTAAAACGCTCAGAACCCTTTGCCACCATGTCGGAAATCAGCAGCACGATGACGAGCAACGCGACGGCCAGACAGAAGATGCCGAGCACCTTGAAGATGGTGTCCTTGAGCTTGCCCCTGGCGATCAGGGCGCGGATTTGTTCCGTTGTCAGGATAGTCGATGACATTAGTAGTTCTCCCGATATCGGCGGCGCAGCCACTGGCCGAGGATATTGAACATCAGGGTGATCAGGATCAGCGTCAGGCCGGCGGCGAAGATGGTCTGGTAGCCGATCGAGCCGTGCGGCAGATCGCCGAGGGCAACCTGGACGATGAAGGAGGTGATGGTTGCGGCCGGCTCCATCGGATTCCAGGTCAGGTTCGGCTGCATGCCGGCGGCAACGGCGAGAATCATCGTTTCACCGACAGCGCGCGAAATGGCCAGGATGTAGGAAGCGGCCAGACCGGAGAAAGCTGCCGGCACGACGACGTGCAGTGCGGTATGCAGACGGGTCGAACCCAGCGCATAGGAGCCTTCGCGCAGGCTCATCGGCACGGCGCGCATGGCATCCTCGGACAACGAGGCGATGTAGGGCACGATCATGATGCCCATGACCAGACCGGCAGAGAGCAGCGAGAAACCGGGCAGTGACGGGATCAGCTTCTGCAGCATCGGAGTCACGATGAGCAGCGCAAAGTAGCCGAAAACGATGGTCGGGATACCACCAAGCAGTTCGAGAATCGGCTTGGCGATTTCACGAACGTTGCCATGGGCGAACTCGGACAGGTAGATGGCGATGATCGTCCCCATCGGTATCGCTACGACGAGCGCGACAAGCGAGGAAACGAGGGTGCCGGAAATAAGCACCATGATGCCGAAGTGGGCATCATCGAAAAGCGGGGTCCATTGGGTATCGGTCAGGAAGTCGACGATGCTGACCTGCTGAAAGAACTGGACTGACTCGGAAACGAGAACATAGACGATGCCGATGGTGGTCAGCACCGAAACAGCGGCAGCAGCGAAGAGCAGTGCTTCGATGAGGCGCTCGCTGACGTGGCGCATGGCTTTGCGCGACAGGCGGTCGCTCACCATTGGCAGGTCGGAGGGGTTGTTGGCTGTCATAGCGTGATTCACTTGAAGATTCCTTTCGGAGTGAAGCCCGACCGAGGCCGGGCTTCTGCGCCTGGCAGACCGAAGTCCGCCAGATCGGAGCTTACATCTTTGCTTCGCGCTTCATCAGGTCTTCAATGGTAATGCCAATTTCATTATGACCACCAAACACCGTGCCAATCTTGTTCTTCTTAACATGCTCAAGGTTGCCGGCGTAAGCAGAAGCCGGCAGCGGTACGTACTTGACTTCCTTGGTCAGCGCAGCACCGTTCTTCATGTAGAACTCGATGAATTCCTTGACTTCAGGCTTCTGCAGCGATTTGGCCTTGACGTAGATGAAGATCGGACGCGACAGCGGCGCGTAGGTACCGTTTTCGACATTGGCAGCAGACGGCTCAACAGCCTTGCCGGTCTTCGGATTGACGATCGGCAGGGCCTTCAGCTTGCCGGTATTCTCGGCATAGTAGGCGTAGCCGAAGTAACCGATGGCATTGACGTCACGCGAAACGCCCTGGACCAGCACATTGTCGTCTTCGGAAGCGGTGTAGTCGCCGCGCGAGGACTTGGCCTTGCCAACCATGGCTTCGGTGAAATACTCGAAGGTACCGGAGTCGGCGCCAGCACCGAACAACTTGACCGGCGCATCGGGCCAGGCCGGGTTGACCTGGTTCCACTTCATGATCTTGCCCTGAGCGGCCGGCTCCCACAGCATCTTCATTTCGGCGACGGTGGCCTGCTTGAGGAAGGCATTCTTCGGGTTGATGACGACAGTCAGCGCGTCAAAGGCGACCGGCATTTCGATGTACTCGACACCAGCGGTCTTGCACAGTTCCATTTCCGCCTTGGTGATCGGGCGGGAGGCATCGGAAATGTCGATTTCGTCGCGGCAGAACTTCTTGAAGCCGCCGCCCGTACCGGAAATACCGACGGTGACCTTGACGGCGTTCTTCTTGGCTTTCTGGAATTCTTCGGCCACCGCTTCGGTGATCGGATAGACGGTAGAAGAACCGTCAACTTTAATAACTTGAGCCTGGGCGGATTGGGCGCCAATCAGGGCGACGCCAGCGACCGCGAGGGCGGAAACGAGTTTTGAATTCAGCATTGGATAACTCCTTGCACAGGGTTGATTGGACAACACCAAGGAGACTACCCGCCGATTGTTACAGCCAAATGACAGGCTGTAACAATCGAAAAACTATTACTTTTTGCCTACTTGGCCGGACGCCCCGTCTTGATGCGCTCGACGCGCCCCATTACGGCTTTCAGTTCGGCATCGTTCAACGCAGCCAGCACTGCGATACCACCACGCAGCAGTTCGCTTTTCTTGACCTCACTACCGAGCCCGCTCAAGCGCTTCTTGAGCACGCCGATCTGGACGTACTCGGTGTCCGGCATGGCATAACTGTCGCGCACCAGCTTCACTTTTTTGGCCTTGGCCGGCTTGGTGGCTTTCGCCGCTTCCTGCTTCATGACTTTGGGCTGATCGTATTTGATCGCCTGGGCCTTGACCAGGGCATCGGCCAGCACCTTCTGATGCTTGGCGACGGCGGCCTCGACCTGAGTCGGCTTGCGTGCCACCCGTGGCTTGCTGGCAACCGGTTTGACGGGCGCCTGTTTCTCTGCAGCGGCGGGCACCGGTTTTGGCGGAGCAACCTTGACCACAGGCGCCACGATAGCCTCGGCGACCACCTCAACAGGTTTCACCTCGACCTTTGGTGCCGTACGCGGAACCAGCTTCTTCGGCGGTTTTGGCGTGGCAGCCGGCTTGCCTGCCGGGGCCTTCTTGGTTTTTTCGCTCATCGTGCTCTCCCTAAAAAACAGTATGGCTAGTTTAGTCAATATGAAAGCACGCCAAGGTTAAGCTTTTATGACAGTTTCGGACCAGATCGACGGAGTAAAATGCGCCCAAGCCAATTCAGGAGTACAGCATGACTCAGGACGAACTCAAACAGGCCGTCGCCCAAGCCGCCGCCGACTACGTCGCGCAGACGGCACCGACCGGCAGCATCATCGGCGTTGGCACCGGCTCGACCGCCAACTTTTTCATTGACGCACTGGCTCCGCTCAAGGACAAATACAAAGGCGCCGTGGCCAGTTCGGAGGCCACCCGCAAGCGCCTGGAAGGCCATGGCATTACGGTTTTTGACTTGAATGACGTTGACGATATTCCCGTCTACGTCGATGGCGCCGACGAAATCGACGCCGGCCTCAACATGATCAAGGGCGGCGGGGGCGCCCTGACACGCGAGAAGATCGTTGCCGCCGTGGCCCGCGAATTCGTCTGCATCTGCGACGGCTCGAAGCTGGTCGACGTGATGGGCAAGTTCCCGCTGCCGGTCGAAGTGATCCCCATGTCGCGCGCCCATGTTGCCCGCGAACTGGCCAAGCTGGGCGGCACGCCGGTGTTGCGCGAGGGTTTCGTCACCGACAACGGCAACCTGATCCTTGATGTCAAAGGTCTGGCCATCACCGACCCGAAAGGCCTCGAAGCGCATATCAACCAGATCACCGGCGTTGTCACCAACGGCCTGTTCGCCGTGCGCCCGGCCAATCTGCTGCTGCTCGGCACGGCGGAAGGGGTCAAGACCATTCGCTGATCGGTTTGTCGATTCATTTTTCTGTCACATCCGGGCGCTATTCTTCGACGATCAAATCCCGTCGGGAGCGCCCATGTATTTGTCCTCTCATGAAATCGCCCGAAGCCGTGATCGCGCGTTGAACGTACTGCTCGACCTGTCGACCGCCTGTATCGATGCCGGGCAGCGTTTTTCCAGCCTGCTTTCTGCCAATAGCCGCGAAGCCGTTCATACCGGCAGCCGCCACTGGTCGCATCTGAGTTCCGGCCAGATCGGCACGATGACCCAGATTCCCGCCACCGTCTGGCTGGAATCTGCCGCCCGGGCCAGCCGCTTGCTGGACGGCACGCTGGAAATCATCGGCGAGACGCACAAGGCGATGATTCTCAATGCCGAATCCCAAGTCCGCGTCGTTGATGAAATCGTTTTCGCGACGATCAATCGCGCCACCAAGACCTGCCCATGGGAAGCCGAGCTCCCCTTGCGGGCAGTGAAACTCGGTTTGCAAAATGCTGAACTTGGCTTGCACGACCTCAGTTCGGCGGCCATCGAAACAGTGACGCGGGCCGAACAGGAAATTCATCAAACCACGGAAATCATTGCCACAAGCAAACCGGCACCCCGCAAGCGCGCAGCGGCGCGCCCGAAAGCGGCCTGATCGCATCTGCGTTACCAATAAAAAAGTTGTCCCTCATTTTCGCCCGGCTCTGCCGGGCTTTTTTATGCGCTTCACGGCGGAAAGATTGACGCCGGACGTCGCCATCGCCCAGACTCGGTAGTCTGGTTTCAGGAAACGGATATTCCCCGCATGCCTTCAAGCAACTGGCACATTTACGACCACTATGGCTATGCCTTCCTTGCCGTCGCCGGCACTTTTGCCGCAGTCGCTGCCGTGCAGTGGGCCTTGCACCGGCCGCGCTGGGCGAGCTGGATCGCTTCGCTGCAGGGTGTGGCGCCGCCCTTCATCAACATTATCGGCGTGCTTTTCGGGCTGACCCTGGCCTTCCTCGCCAACGACACGTGGAGCGCCCACGATCGGGCGATGAATGCCGTATTCAAGGAGGCTGACTCGTTGCGCAGCATTGCCGTCCTCTCGGAGCAACTAGCCGAACCGCTGCGCGGCGAGGTACGCACTGCCGTGTCGCATTACGGCCGGTCCAGCGCTGGCGAATGGCCGATGCTGGCGGCGCGCCAGTCGAGCCCCGAGGTCACCGCCCTGGCCGATGCGCTGCTGACCTTGCTGGCCAGCCCCAAAATCGCTGCCGGCGCCGGTGACAACGTGCAGGCGCTGATGCTGCGCAAGGCCATCGAAATTCGTGACGAGCGCGACCTGCGCATCGGCCTCAGCCAGACCCACGTCAATCCGCTCAAGTGGCTGGGCATGGCCTTTCTTGGTTTCCTGACCTTGCTTTCGGTTTCCGTCGTCCATGTCGACAAACCTCGCGCCGCGATGGTCGCCGTCATCCTGTTCGCCCTCGCCGCAGCGCCAACAGCCGCCATCGTGCTGATCCAGGGCAACCCCTTCCAGCAACCGACCTCGGTGACGCCAGCGCCGATCATCGAGGCTGTCGCTGACCGGCCATGAGCTCGACGGACGATTTCAATTTCAGGCATTTTTTCGGGTTGACCGTGGCATGCACCTGAAACCCGCCAAGACACACGCAATCAACCTCGCCCTGCAGGGCGGCGGCGCGCACGGGGCATTTACTTGGGGCGTCCTCGACGCACTACTTGAAGATTCGGCCTTCACGTTCGACGGCGTCAGCGGCACCAGCGCCGGCGCAATGAACGCGCTGTGCCTGGCGCACGGCCTGATGACCGGCGGCCGCGATGGGGCTCGCGAAGCGCTGGCCCGCTTCTGGACGGGCGTCGCGGCCAGTTCGCCCTTCGCCAAGTCCGGCGATGCCGGCGGCGAGGTGAACCCGGCCCTCAAACTGATGCTGCAATGGACCAACCATCTGAGTCCCGAGCAACTCAACCCCTTCGACCTCAACCCCTTGCGCGACATTCTCGGCGAACAGTTCGACTTCGCCCGTCTACGCCACGATGCCCCGGTCAAGCTGTTCATCGCCGCCACCCACGCCAACTCCGGCAAGCTGCGCCTGTTCCGCAACCATGAGCTGTCGGTCGACACCTTGCTCGCTTCGGCCTGCCTGCCGACCATTCACCGGACCATCGTGATCGACGGCGAGCCGTACTGGGACGGTGGCTACAGCGCCAACCCGGCAGTTTTCCCGCTGGCCTACCAATGCACCTCGCCGGACATCCTGCTCATCCTGTTGACGCCGCTGCGTTACAGCGAAACGCCGGCTTCGGCCGAGGATATCCGGCAGCGCCTGCTCGAACTGTCGTTCAACGCGACCTTCCTGCGTGAAATGCGGATGTTCGCCCACTTGCGCGAAGAGGTCAGCCCCTCGGTTCTGCCGACATGGCTGCTCAACCGGCTACCGGTCGGCCGGCTGGAACGCCGCATCGAGCAGTTGCGCTTCCACGCCATCACCGCCGACGCCCTGCTCGGCGAACTGCCGGCCGGCAGCAAACTGGCCGTCAACCTGCCGTTTTTCGAAAGCCTGCGCGACAGCGGCCGCGAGCATGCCCAAGCCTGGCTGGCAGCACATCGAAGCAGCGTCGGGCAACGCGCAACGCTGGACCTGGGGCAGGTTTTTTACTGAGCCAGAGGCCAGGCCGTCACCACCAGATCCTGACAACAAGCTGCAGCTTGCCGCCGAGAACGTTCTAAAATGCTGTTTTAAGGCTGCCCAGCTGCCAGCCAAACAGGATTGCCAAGGACTGCGAAATGACCGCGCCTCCCCATCAAGCGCCGAACAAATTGATTTTGGTAGTTGATGACACCCCCTTCAACCTGACCTTGATGTCGGCTGTCCTCAAGAAGCACTACCGGGTCAGGGAAGCAGCCTCCGGCCCGCAGGCACTGGCCATGCTGAAAGCGGAGGAGTTGCCTGACCTCATCCTGCTCGACATCATGATGCCGGCGATGGATGGCTATGAAGTCTGCTCCCGGCTCAAGGCCGACCCGCTGACCGCCGGCATTCCGGTCATTTTCCTGACCGCGAACGTCTCCAGCGACGACGAGGAAAAGGGATTCGAACTGGGCGCCGTCGATTACATCACCAAACCGATCCGGCAGAAGGTCGTCCTCGCCCGCATCAAGACCCACCTCCAGCTCAAGGCCTCGGCCGATTTCCTGGAAGACAAGGCGGTCTATCTCGAAAAAGAAGTTGCCCGCCGCGCCGAGGAAATCGAGGCGATTCAGGACGTGACCATCCTGGCCATGGCCTCACTGGCCGAAACACGCGATAACGAAACGGGCAACCACATCCGCCGCACCCAGTATTACGTTCAGGCGCTGGCCGAAAAACTGCGGTTCCATCCGCGTTTCTCGGCATTTCTGACCGAGCATACGATCAAGCTGCTGTTCAAGTCGGCACCGCTACACGACATCGGCAAAGTCGGCATTCCCGACCATATCCTTCTCAAGCCCGGACGCTTTACACCGGAAGAGTTCGCGATCATGAAGACGCACACGACGCTGGGCCGCGATGCCATTGCGACGGCCGAGTCCCGCCTCGGGGTGAATGTCGAATTCCTGACCTACGCCAAGGAGATCGCCTACAGCCATCAGGAAAAATGGGATGGCAGCGGCTATCCGGAAAGCCTGGCTGGCGACGCCATCCCGATTTCAGCCCGACTGATGGCTGTGGCCGACGTCTATGATGCGTTGATCAGCCGCCGCCCTTACAAAGATCCAATGCCGCATGACAAGGCCATCCAATTCATCATGGACGGGCGCGGCACACACTTTGATCCGGACATCGTCGACGCCTTCATCGCGCTGCAGGACAAGTTTCTTGCCATCAGCCGGCGTTACGCCGACAGCGATGCCGATATCGAGCAAAAAGCCCTTCAGATTGATCAGGCGCTGATCAAACGCTGAGAGACCCAAACGAAGCGCATTGAACAAATCCCACAAAACACTAAAATTCACAAATACAATAACTTATAACAACCCCTCCAAGGATTCCCATGCTTCGCTTTCTATTCGGCTGCATCGCTGCCATTTCCTTCGCTGCCAACGGTTTCGCCGAGGAGTCGTCGACCTATCGATTTTCCCCGGTCAACCAGTGGGACATCAACAAGACGGCGGCATACTGGAACCCGATCATCAACTACGTTTCGGAGAAAAGTGGCGTCAAGCTTCAGTTGAAAATCGGCCGCACCTCGGCCGACACGACGAGTTACGTTCTGGCCAAGGAAGTCGAATTCGTCTTCACCAACCATTTGTTCAGCCCGGAACGCGACAAGCTCGGCTGGAAGGTCTTTGGTCGTCGCCAGACGTCGGCCGTGCACGGCCAGATTGCGGTTCCGGCCGATTCGCCGATTACTAGGCTGGAACAGTTGAAGGGCGAGGAAATGGCGTTTGCCGGCCCCGAGGCTTTCATCGGTTACAAGGTGCCCTACGCCCATTTGCTGGCCAAGGGGGTCGACGTCAAGGTTGTCTTCGGTGGCAACCAGAACGCGGCCTTCGCGCAGATGTTCGCCGGCAAGGTCAAGGCTGTCGGCAGCAACTCGCAGTTGATTGAAGGCTATGCCGCTCGTGAGAAAAAAGCGTTCCGCGTCCTATGGTCATCCGAGGGCTATCACGACCTTGCCCTGATGGCCTCGGCCAGGGTTCCCGAAAAGGATTTGAAGGCTGTGGCTGCCGCTTTCCATGGCATGGTTCAGGATGCCAGGGGCAGGGAAATTCTTCACCAGGCGTCGCTCAGCGCCGGTCTCAGCGACGATGTCTACTTCATCCCGTCGAGCAACGCCGACTACGGCAGTTATCGCAAGTTCTACCAGTCGGCACCGGCCGCCCTGCGCTAAGGAGTGGCACCCGCCAACGTGAAATCGCTGCTTTCCCGCCTGTTGCCCGAGACGCTGGTCGCCCGCGTCTATTTGCTGTACTCGGCGACCTTGTTGCTGTTTATCGGCATCGGGCTGGCCTTGTTCTATCAGGCGCAGATCCGGATCAGCGTTCAGGATGCGCAGGACTCATCGACCATGCTCGTCGAGGTGGTCGCCCAGGTGATCGCCGAGAGTGCTGTGATCGGCGACTATGACACGATCAATCGCACTCTGGAACGGGCCATTGCCCGCTCGCAGTTCGAGTCGGCAGCCTTCATCGACCTTGAAGGTGGCGTCGTGCGCAGCACCAATCCGATCAAGCCCGAGAGCACGCCGCCAGCTTGGCTGCATGAGCGGATAGCCAACCAGCTTTACGATGTAAATCGCAACATTTCAGCCGGCGGGATCGATTACGGGGTCTTGCGCCTGACCTTCGCAGTCGACAGCATTGCCGGCGCCATCTGGGAACTGGTCCTGGCCGCTGCCGAGCTGGCTGTTGCCGGTTTTGCCGGCGGCCTCTTGCTGATCTGGTTTCCGCTCAAGCGCTGGCTCAGCGCCCTCGACCGCATCCGGCTGTTCGAGCAGCATTCGGCCGAAAAGGGTGACGTCGAGGCGATCAGCCCGGCCGATGTGCCGCTCGAGTTTCGCCCGACTTTCGAGTTGCTGAGCCGCACTGCCGGCAGCCTGCGCAACGAGCTGGCATCGCGTGAGAAGGCCCTGATTGCCTTGCGCGAACTGCTCTCCGGCCTGGGCCACCTGCACGACGCCGAGATGCCGGTCAGCGATGACGACATCGCCGAACTGACGACAACGATCTCCCGCCTGGTCAATGAACGTGAAACGGTTCGTCTGGCCATGATGCAGGCGCGCGATGCAGCCGAATCGGCGAATCGAGCAAAAAGCGAGTTTCTCGCCAACATGAGCCATGAAATCCGGACCCCGATGAACGGCATCATCGGCATGACCGATCTGGTTCTTGACAGCGAGCTGACGGCCGAACAGCGCGACTATCTGGCAACCGTCAAATCATCGGCCAATGCCTTGCTCGGCATCATCAACGACATCCTCGACTTTTCGAAGATCGAGGCGGGCAAGCTCGGCATCGAAACGATCGATTTCGATCTTCCGGAAATGGTCAATGAAGCCGTTCAACCGCTGGCACTCAATTCGAAAAAGACGCAATTGCAGGTCAGCTGTACCGTCGAGGCGGGCGTTCCGCGCCGCCTGCGCGGCGACCCGCTGCGCATTCGGCAGGTTCTTCTCAACCTGCTCGGCAACGCCATCAAGTTCACCGACCGGGGCGAGGTCGCACTCACGGTCAGCGCCCAGATCCTGCCGCGCGGCATGGCGCGCCTGCACTTTGCCGTACGCGATACCGGCGTGGGCATACCGCTCGACAAGCAGGCGCATATCTTCGAGTCGTTTGCCCAAGAAGACAGTTCGACCAGCCGGCGCTTTGGCGGCACCGGGCTCGGGCTCTCGATTTCCCGTCATCTTGTCACCCTGATGGGCGGCGGCATGTGGCTGGAAAGCTCGCCCGGACAGGGCAGCACCTTCCATTTCGCGCTGGATCTGGCAATCGCCGATGAGCCGGCCGCCAGCCCGGGCAGCGTCGCCCCGAGCAAAGCTTCGCCGGGCGCCGGGGGCAATGCAAAAATCCTTCTGGTTGAAGACAACCGGGTCAATCAGAAGCTGGCGACCGCCTTGCTCGAGCGCGCCGGCTACCACGTTACGCTGGCCGAAAACGGGGCCTGCGGGCTTGATCTCGCGACGAATGGAGCGAGCGTCTTCGATCTCATCCTGATGGACATGCAGATGCCGATCATGGACGGCCTTGAAGCGACGCAGCAGATCAGAAAATTGGAGCAGGAGCATGGCAAGAAGCGCCTGCCGATCATCGCCATGACCGCCAACGCCATGCAGGGTGATCGCGAAATCTGTGTCGCCGCAGGCATGGACGACTACCTCTCGAAGCCGATCCGGGCCGATGAATTGTATGACCTGATCGCCCGATTGCTCGCCGCCTCGCGAGCCGGCTAAATCCGGCCCGAAGGCCCCGTCGGGACATTTCATTTTTTGGCATTTTTTCCGGTTGACCGTGGAGATGGCCACGGCCCCGGACTCCGCCAAACGAACAATCAGTTCATGTAGCGAGCAGCCGTCGGCTGCATGTCAGCACTGCCGATCCGCCTGCGTTCGACAAACAGGCTGCCGCCCATTGGTTCGTTGGCCGGGTCCTTGGCTTTTTTCTTTGCCTGTTTTTTGGCCGCCGAGGCGGCGGCGGCGACTTCGCGGTGCGATTCGCAGTCGCCCGCCCCCACTTTGACGGCGCCGATGGATAGCGTCGGCAAGGTCTGCAGGGTCAGTTCGCCCCGCCGGTTTTCAGCCATGTAGCCGCCGCGCAGGCGTTCCTCGATGCCGAGCATGTTGCCCATGGCCTGACTGAAGGTGCTGATGATCTGCCAGCAGCGAATTTCCCAGTCTTCGCTGCGGAAAATGACGAAAAAGTCGTCACCGCCGATGTGACCGACGAAATCCGTCTGCTGGTCGCTCGCTTCGCAGATCACCCGGGCCAGGGTCTGAATGACGTCGTCGCCGCGCCGGTAGCCAAAAGCATCGTTGTAGGGCTTGAAGTTGTCGATGTCGATGTAGGCAGCAATAAACGGTTTGCCGGCTTCCAGCATGCGATCGACGTGCTCGTTGATCGGCACGTTGCCCGGCAACTGGGTCAACGGATTGGCGTAGCGCGCCGCACTGATCTGCATTTCGGTGATCGTTGCCATGAGGTCGTGGCTACTGCCGACACCGATGTACTTGCCCTGTGCTGTGACGATGAAGCCGTCGAACAGATAGTGCTTGGGGGCCAGCGAGAGCATCATCGCCAGCTCCTGGATGGTGGCAAACTGGTCGACGACGAGCGGCGCATGATCCATGAACAAATCGCAACTCTTGCGCCCGAACAGCTCCTTGCGAAAAGGTCGGGCAAAGCGGTCGATCATGCTGTGCCGGTTGATCATGCCGACCGGCTGGGTGCCCTGGACAACGGGCAGGACATCGAGATCCGGATCGGCTTCAAAACGGGCGATGACGTTTACGTTGCTGGCGTTCATCGGCACCGGTTCGATCAGCCTGGCCAGATTGCGCGCTGTCGGCAGCTTGCCCGGACCGCCGGTCATCGGCGTCAGCGACAGCGATTGCTTGTCGAGGGCCATCAGGATCGGATCGGTGAGCAGGCGCATCGGATGACTCTCCGGCCGGGCGATCAGATAGCCCTGCCCGCAGGCGATCCCCATATCGCGCAGGCAGATGAAATCCTCGCTGCGCTCGATGCCTTCGGCGACCAGCAAGGCGTTGCAGATTTCCGCCAGATCCTGCATGGCGCGCACGAAATGGAATTTGATCCGGTCGTTGGCGATGCCGTTGATGAAATGCTTGTCGATCTTCACGAACTCGGGACGCAATTCCGACCACATGCGCAGGTTGGCGAAGCCCTCGCCCAGATCGTCGATGGCGAACTGGAAGCCACGCCCGCGATAGTGTTGCAAGGCCTCGAGAATGCCCGGCATATCGGTGATTTTCTGGTTCTCGGTGAGCTCGATAACGATACGGTTCGGCGTGATACCCAGTTCGTTGAGCAGCTCGCGGGTATGACCGTTCATCAGGCGGTCATCGAGCAGGCAGCCCGGCGTGACGTTGAGAAACAGCCGCCCGGGCAGGCGCTGCGCGGCAAAGGCGCGCAAGCTGGCTTCGCGGCAGGCATGCTCGAGATCAAGGGTCAACTCGTTGCGCGCTGCCGCTGCAAACAGTTGATCGGGAAAATGCAGGAAGCTGTTCTCCGGCCCGCGAATCAGCGATTCGTAGCCAAGAATGGCCCGCACCCGAAAATCAAGGATCGGCTGAAAGACCGGGTAAAGAAGTCCCTCGGCCATGATCCGCCGCAACTCCGCAGCTTCATCATCGATCAGAACGATCATTGTTTTTTTCCATGTAAACCCGGCGGCCAGTGTAGGAAGGCTGTGTTGCAAAGCTGTGACATAGCAAATATGGCGCCAACGAAATTCCGTCATCTTCCGGAAACATGGGCGATCCATGCTGCCCGTCATCTGCAACACACGGAGGCTGTCATGACTGAAACCGTTTTTTGCTACTGCTGCCGCGTCCATCACGACAAGAGCCAGATGCGCCTTTTCCCGACCCGCCAAGGCTATCGCTGGCGCTGCCTGCGCAGCATCGAGGCGGCCACAAGCAGTCGGCAGGAACGCGATGCCTTCGGCCAGAAACAATCCGAAATCAATCGCGAAACCGCCCGCCGCGCCGCCGAGTTCGGTCTGCTTTTGCGCCAGGTTCAACCCTTCGCCCCCTGAACCGAGCGATGGGGAAAATTCGCATCGACACGCTGGACACCAGCAGTCCGGCCCTCCTCGACGCGAGCGTGACGCTGATCTTCAACGCCTTTGCCGACCCCGAACGCTACAGCGCCGAGCGCATTGCCAAGGAACTGCGCGGCGACGACAGTGCCTTTTACCGGCGCTTCTTCGTCGCCATGGATGCCGGGGAAATCATCGCCGTTGGCGGCGTCAAGGCTGCCGACTGGGCCTCCAGCACCCACATCCTCTACCTCTCGGCAGTCACCCCGGAACGCCGCGGCAAGGGCATCGGCCGCGCCCTGATCAAGGCGCGCATCGAATGGCTGGAGGAAAACTTCAAGTCCGGGCGAATTCTCGTTTCAGCCGCCAAAACCCGGCGCTTTCGTGACCTGGGCTTCAGCGAAGTGCGCAACAGCGCCATCGATGGACGACATTTGCTGGTTCGGAAGTTCTAGCCTGATTTCATTTTCGGCCGTTTTTCCCGGTTGACCGTGGCATTCATCTGCCCGCAACCGAGATACAAAAAATCCGTCATGCCCCTGCAATATTGGCTGGCGATAGTTGCGGGGTTGGCCAAGCCAAAGACCGGCTGATCAAGGAGAACCCATGAACAAGCAGAACCATAGCGACATCGCCGCCTTTCCCGAGCTGTTCGACGGGCTGGAGCAATTCATCGAAGAACAGGCCAGTGGCCTCAAACGAACCAGCGCCATCCTGGCCGTCACCGCCATGGGCGGCGGCATGCTGATTTTCTACGCGTTGAGCAAGATCGCCTAAAAAACAAAAATCCCGCCGCAGCGGGATTTTTCATGAACATCCGGTCGCTCAGGCGGCCGGCGGAACGTAACCCTGAATCTTGTCGGCGCCTTCGCCGAAGAAGTGCTTTTCCAGCTGCTCCGTCAGGTACTTGCGATGCTTGGCATCGACCAGGTTCAGACGATTCTCGTTGATGAGCATGGTCTGCATCTTGATCCACTGCTGCCATGCTTCCTTCGAAACATTCTCAAAAATACGCTGGCCGAGCGCACCCGGGTAGGGTGGCGTATCGAGGCCTTCGGCCTCGCGGCCGAGCTTGATGCAATTGACGGTACGTGCCATGTGAAACTCCGTGGGGGTTGATGCGGGGAATTATAAAGTCTTGAACAGCACCTTGGAACGCCGCTGATAGTTGTACATGTCGCGCTTGTTGGCCGGCAGGTCGTCGACCGTGCCCAGCTTGAAGCCGCGCTCGACGAACCAGTGCTCGGTACGCGTGGTCAGCACAAACAGACGCTTGATGCCGGCCTTGCGGGCACGCTGCTCGATGCGCAGCATCAACTGCTCGCCATAACCCCATTCGCGGTGCTCGTGGCTGACTGCCAGGCAGGCCAGTTCAGCCTCATCCTCGGAATGGGTGTAGAGCGCAGCACAGCCGACGATGATGCCGTCGTGCAGCATGATCGAGAAGCGGTCGATTTCGCGCTCGAGCAATTCGCGTGGCCGATGGACGAGGATACCTTCCTGCTCCATCGGTTCGATCAGGGCAATCAGCGCCGCGATGTCGTCCGGCTTGGCTTCACGGATATTCTCCAGCGATTCGCGGGTGACCACGGTACCGACGCCATCGTGCGTGAATAGCTCGCGCAGCAAGGCGCCATCCTGCTCAAAACTGATCAGGTGCACGCGGCCGACGCCGGTCCGACTCGCCCGCACGGCGCAGGGCAGATAGCGCTTGATATCGGCCGACAGCCAGTCGGCGTCGCGCAGCATTTGCGATGCTTCGTCGGCCGTCATGGCGTCGAGAAGTTCGCCTTCCTTGTCGGTGACGCCCCGGCTGTCGGTCAGGTACACCAGCTTGTCGGCCCGGATGGCGATAGCCACCGCTTCAGCCGCTTCTTCCATCTGCAGGTTGAAAATCTCGCCGGTCGGCGACGGCCCCTCGCAGTTGAGCAGCACAATGTTGCCGAGGCCGAGTTGGGCATTGATGCCTTCGCTATCGACCTTGCGCACCTTGCCGGCGTACTGCATGTCGATACCGTCGAGCACGCCAATCGGCTGGCCGGTGATGAAATTGCCACCAATCACCCGGATGCGGCTGTTGGCCATCGGCGTATTCGGCAAGCCCTGCGACAGCATGGCCTCGATTTCGAGATAGACGCTGCCCACCGCATCAAGCACGCAATCGAGCGCCTCGGCGTCGGTCACCCGGTAGCCGCGGTGATAGACCGATTCCAGGTTCTTCTCGCGCAACTCTTCCTCGATCTGCGGTCGCGCCCCATGCACCAGGACCAGGCGGATACCCAGGCTGACCAGCAGATTGACGTCATAGGCCAAGGTCTTGGCGAACTCGCTGGCCACCGCCTTGCCACCGAAGGCAATGACGAAAGTCTTGCCGCGAAAGGCATTGATGTAGGGCGTGACGGCCCTGAACCAGGAGACGAAGTGCTCGTCGTAAGGGGTATCGCTCATTTTTCCGAATATTTTCCGTCGTCGTCTTTGAGTGCCGTTTCAAGGCGCTCGCACAAGGTTTTGAACACTTTAACCCGGGCGAAGTTCTTGTCGTTGGCCTCAACCAACGTCCAGGGCGCCAGCCCGGTTGACGTGCGGTCGACCATGTCGCAAACGGCGGACACATAGTCGTTCCATTTCTCGCGGTTGCGCCAGTCCTCGTCGGTGATCTTGAAACGCTTGAACTCGGTGTCCTGGCGTTCCTTGAAACGGCGCAACTGCTCGTCGGCACTGATCTGCAGCCAGAATTTCACGACGATGGCGCCGGAATCGACCATCTGGTGCTCGAAATCGTTGATCTCGGCGTAGGCGCGCAGCCAGTCGGCCTCGGTGCAAAAGCTCTCGACCCGCTCGACCAGCACGCGGCCATACCACGAACGGTCGAAAATGGCCGCCCGCCCGGTCCTCGGCAGGTGCCGCCAGAAGCGCCAGAGATAAGGCTGCGCGCGCTCCTCCTCAGTCGGCGCGGCAATCGGCACGATCTGGTACTGCCGTGCATCCATCGCGGCGCCGATGCGACGAATGGCACCCCCCTTGCCGGCCGCATCCGACCCTTCGAAAACCACCACCAGCGAACGCTTGCCAACAAAGCGCGGGTCACGCACCAATTCAGAAAGACGCGACTGATACTTGGCCAACTGGCTCTCGTAATCCTTCTTGGCCAGCTTCTGTTTGAGATCCAGCTCGCTGAGCACGTTCTTCTGGTCGATGGCATGGACGATCGGCGGCGCCACCGGCACCTGCTGTCGGCCTTCCTGCAGCAGTCGACGCTTCAACGCATCAAGCACGATGCGGCCGACGGTCAGCGAACGATATTCGTCATCGGTGCCTTCAACGATGATCCATGGGGCATGGGCGGTATTGCTGACGCGCAGCACGTGGCCAGCCACTTCCTGGAGCCTGCTGTAGGTTTTCAGGCGATCGTAGCTTTCCTTCGTGACGCGCCAGGCCGTGTTCGGATTCTTTTCCAAAGCCTTGAGCCGCGTCTTCTGGCCATCCTTGGAAAGATGGAACCAGAATTTCAGAACCAACGCGCCTTCGTTGACCAGCATGGCCTCGAAGCGATTGATGTCATCGAGCCGCTCGTCCAACTCGGAACGACGCATATCCCCATTGATACGGTCGGTAATCGGCTGCGAATACCACGATCCGGCAAAGATGCCGACCTTGCCTTTGGGCGGCAGGGCCCGCCAGTAGCGCCACATGTAGGGACGGGCGCGCTCTTCATCGGAAGGCGCCGAGAAAGCCAGCGTCGAAATATGACGCGGGTCCATCCAGGAATAAAGCAGGTTGATCGTTTCCCCCTTGCCGCTGCCGTCAACCCCGCTGATCAGGATGACGACCGGAAACTCCTTTTTTTCCAGCATGTCGTACTGCGCGTCAAGCAAGGCAGCGCGCAGCTTCGGCACTTCCTTTTTGAATGTTTCCTTGTCGATCTTGTGGCCGAGCTCTGCCGATTCAAACATTGCCTACTCCCCCCTGAAGTCACCCCAAAGCACCTGCATCGCTGCCAGCGCAGCCAGACCTGCCGTTTCCGTGCGCAGGATGCGCGGCCCCATGCGTACCGCCTGAAAGCCGGCCGACTGCGCGGCGATCATTTCTTGCGGATCAAGCCCCCCTTCGGATCCGATCAGCAGCTGAACCTCGCCGACCGGCCGGATCGAGGCCAGCGTCTGTTCGGCATCCGGCGCCAGCATCAGGCGCATGGCGCCATGCGCCGGCCTGGCCAGCCAGTTTTCCAGCCTCTCGAGCGGCGCCACCACGGGCACCTGATTACGACCACATTGCTCACAAGCCGAGGCAACCACCCCTTGCCAGTGCGCCACCCGCTTGCCGGCCCGTTCGCCAGCCAGACGCAAGACACTGCGCCGACTCTCGACCGGCACGATGTGGCGAACGCCCAGCTCGACCGCTTTCTGAATGGTGAAATCCATCTTGTCGCCAGCTTGCAGAGCCTGAACCAGGGTAATGGCCAGCGGCGACTCTCGCTCGACTTCAACCCAAGCCCCCAGCACGGCCATCACCCGGTCGCGCTCGATGCGTTCGATATGCGCCGGATATTCGCCACCACGACCATCGAAGAGAGTCATCGACGCTCCGGGTGGCAGACGCAACACTCTCACCGCGTGACGTGCCACGGGCTCCGGCAATTCAACGTGAGCCCCCGGCGAAAGGGCTTCTCGGCAGTAAAAACGGGGTGAATTCATCGGTGCTATTATGGTCGAAATGTGTTTTGGAGTGGAAAAACATGGTCGCTTTGAACCCGCCGGTCTGTGATTTTGGCCGACCGGCTGTCGACTTCGATCTGCCGGGCATCGATGGCAAGCGCCACACGCTAGCCAGTTGTCGCGGCCCGAACGGGCTGTTGGTAATGTTTATCTGCAACCACTGCCCCTACGTCAAGGCGATCATTGACCGCCTGATCCGCGATTGCCACGATCTGGCCGGGCACGGCATCGGCTGTGTGGCCATCATGAGCAACGATGTCACGGTCTACCCGGAAGATTCGCCAAAATCGATGGCACGCTGGGCAACCGAACTGGCCTTTCCGTTTCCCTACCTCTACGACGAAACCCAGGCCGTCGCCCGGGCCTATGGCGCCGTGTGCACCCCGGACTTCTTCGGTTACAACGCCAAGCTCAAACTGCAATACCGCGGCCGCCTCGACGCCTCCGGCAGAAACCCCGCGCCTGCCGAGGCGCAGCGTGAACTCTATGAAGCAATGTGCGAAGTCGCCCGCAGTGGCGACGGGCCGCGCGAGCAGATCGCGTCAATTGGCTGCTCGATTAAATGGCAAATATAGCAATCGATCGTCAAAATGGAAAATTCACCTGCATCAATGTTCATCCAATGAAGCCTGGGCTATGATTCGCCATCGTTTTCCAGCCCACCTCTTTCGTTGAATTTACCGGACGCTTCCTCGCCAACCTCCGTCGACATGCGACGTCAATTGGCCTATCTGCAGTCTGTCGTATCGAGCATGCCGCAAGGCATCAGCGTATTCGACGAGCAATTGCGCCTGCGTGTCTGGAACCGGGGATTCATCGAGGCCCTCGATCTGCCACTCGATGCCGTCCACGAAGGTATCCATTTTTCCGATGTAATCCGCATCCCGGTAGCGCGCGGCGACTACGGACAAGGCGATAGCGAAGAACTGGTCAAACGCATCACGGCGCGGATCGGCAAGTTCGAAGCTGACCGCCTCGAAGAAACGCGCCCCAACGGGCGTTCCTATCTGATCCAGAACGAGCCGCTGCTTATCGGCGAAGAGTCCGCCGGATTCATCACCACCTACACCGACATTTCCGACCAGCGAGCCAGCGCCGAACGCGAGCAACTGGCGCAAAAGGTCTATACCCACACGCCGGCCGGCATCATTTTTACCGATGAAGCGCACCGCATTTTGTCGATCAATCCGGCAACCACCCAGATGACCGGCTACGAAACCTTCGAGCTGATCGGGCAGACCGTCTACGGGCTGATCACGCTGGACGACGGTCAGTCGCCGGATGCATTCGAACGGGATCTGGTCTTGCGCGCATCCTGGCAGGGCGAACTGGAAGTCACCCGAAAAAATGGCGACAGCTTCCCGGCCGGCACCCGGGTCAACCGTGTCGATGACCCGCAAAGCGGCTTGCCGGCTCACTACGTCTGGATTCTGGCCGACATCACGGAGCGCAAGCAGTCCGAGGAGCGTATGCGGCACATCGCCCAGCATGACGCGCTGACCGGCCTGCCCAACCGCATGGCCCTGCTCATGCGGCTCGCGCAGTTGCTACCGGAAGCCCGACGCCATGGCTGGAAGATCGCCATGATGTTTCTCGATCTCGATCGTTTCAAGATCATCAACGACACCCTCGGTCACCAGATTGGCGACGAACTGTTGCGCGAGGTGGCTTGCCGCCTGTCCAGCGTCGTCCGCGAAACCGATTTCGTAGCCCGCCTCGGCGGTGACGAATTCGTCATCATCCTGCCCGGCATTTCGTCTGCCGCGGATGCTGCCGTCGTTGCCGGCAAGGCCATCGGCGCCTTGTCGTCAGCCATCGAGGCCAACGGACACGAACTGCATACCAGCCCGTCGATCGGCATCAGCGTCTTTCCCGACGACGGTCCGGATGGCGACACCATCCTGAAGAATGCCGATACGGCGATGTACCACGCCAAGGCAGCGGGCCGAAACAACTTCCAGTTCTTTGCCACCGAGATGAACCTGATCACCTCGGAACGCCTGAACATTGAACACAAGCTGCGTCATGCCATCGCCCGCAACGAACTGGTACTTTGCTTCCAGCCACAGTTCCACGCTGCCGACACCGCACCGACCGGCGTCGAAGCGCTGCTTCGCTGGCACCATCCGACCGAAGGCATGATTTCGCCGGCCCGCTTCATCCCGGTCGCCGAAGAAACCGGCATCATCGTCGAGATCGGTGAATGGGTACTGGCCACGGCCTGCCGCGAAATGAAACGCTGGATTGACGCTGGGTTGAAGCCCCTGCGCATCGCTGTCAACGTCTCGGCCCGCCAATTGCGCCGTCGCGATTTCTGCGAAACCGTCGCCAATGCGCTGACCTTGTCCGGTCTGCCGGCCGAACTTCTCGAACTCGAAATCACCGAGAGCTCGGTGATGGAAAACCCGCAGGAAGCCATCCTGATTCTCGAACGCCTCGGCCGTATGGGTGTCACGCTGGCCATCGACGACTTCGGCACTGGCTACTCCTCGCTGGCCTACCTTAAGCTTTTCCCGATCGACCATCTGAAAATCGACCGCTCCTTCGTGGCCGACATCGAAACCGACCTCAACGACCGCGCCATCGCTTTCGGCACCATCGCCCTGGCTCATTCGCTCGGCCTGAAGGTCATTGCCGAAGGCGTTGAAACCGAGGATCAGCTTGAACTGCTGCGCACCAACGGCTGCGACGAGGTCCAGGGTTTCCTGCTGAGCAAGCCCTTGTATAGTGCTGCGGCCTTTACCTTCCTGCACGCAAGGTGTCCGGCAGAGTAAAATTGCGCTTTTGTCATTGAAGCAGGGGTTCTCATGGCACAGCGCACGCTGGCACGTTATCTCACCGAAGAGCAACGCAACAAGGGCGTCATTACCGGCGACCTCAAGTTCCTGATCGAAATCGTCTCGCGGGCCTGTCACGTCATTTCCGTTGCCATCGGCAAGGGTGGCCTCGGCGGCGTACTCGGCGAAGCGGGCAGTGACAACGTGCAGGGAGAAGCCCAGAAAAAGCTCGACGTCCTGTCCAACGATATCCTGCTCGACGCCAACGAATGGGGCGGCCACCTCGCCGCCATGGCCTCCGAAGAAATGGACCTGCCGCACCTGGTCCCCAACCGCTATCCGCAAGGCGAATACCTGCTGACCTTCGACCCGCTCGACGGCTCGTCGAATATCGACGTCAATGTCTCGATCGGCACCATTTTCTCGGTCCTCAAATGCCCCGAAGGCGCCGACCTGTCGACCTCCGAAGCGGCCGAAGCCGCCTTCCTGCAGCCGGGAACGGCACAGGTTGCCGCCGGCTACGCGGTTTACGGACCGACCACGCTGCTCGTCCTGACGGTCGGCGACGGCGTCGTCGTGTTCACCCTCGACCGCGAGCTGGGTCAGTTCATCCTGACCCAGGAAAATGTGCAGATTCCCGCCGACACCAAGGAATTTGCCATCAACATGGCCAATCAGCGTTTCTGGGAAGCCCCGGTCCAGCGCTACGTCAGCGAAATGCAGGCCGGCAAGGAAGGACCGCTCGGCAAGGATTACAACATGCGCTGGGTCGCCTCGATGGTCGCCGATGTGCATCGCATCATGACGCGCGGCGGCATCTTCATGTACCCGGTGGACAGCAAACTCAAGGGCCAGGGCGGCAAGCTGCGCCTGATGTACGAAGCCAACCCGATGGCCATGCTGATCGAGCAGGCCGGCGGTGCCGCGACCACCGGCCGCCAGCGCATTCTCGACATCCAGCCGGAGAAACTGCATCAACGCGTGCCGGTCATCCTCGGGTCGAAAAACGAAGTCGACCGCGTCACTGGCTATCACTGCGGCTGACCTGCTACATTCACCCATTCGACACAGTCACAGGACAAAGCGATGAATAAACTGAGCGTTGCACTACTCTTGGTGGTTGGCACCATTCTGGCCGGCTGCAAGAGCAACGAGTCCAAACCGGAAGAGGCGGCGCCCCCGCCTCAGGCTGCAGCGGCACCAGCGCCCGCCCCGGTCGCCGCCAAGCCGGAATGTGCGCCGGAGCCGGCGACCAAGAAAAAGAGCACCAAGAAGACGGCCAAGAAGAACACCAAGCAAGCCGAAGCACCACCGGTCGATTGCGAGCCGGCCAAGCCAAAGACCACGGCAAGCCCCAAGGCAGCCGAACCAACAAAGCCGGAGCCGGCCGCCACACCGGTCGCCGGCAGCGCCACTGGCAAGGCCTGCAACCCTTGCGTCGTGAAATCAAAGGACGGCACTTTCGACGGTGAGATTTACGGCAGCATTCCCCCAGGCAGCAAGTGGGCAAAGTTGCAGATTGGCATGCATCAGTCCGAAGTCGAGCGCATCCTGGGCGTGACCTCGAACATTCGCGCCTACGTCACGGCCAAAGCCTGGATTCCTTTCTACTTTGGCGGAGACAGCCATCGCTACGAAGCGGTCTATGCCAGCCAGGGTAGCGTTGCCTATACCGGTGGCAGCTTTGGTGGCGGCCAGGGCATCCTGATGATGATTAATTTTGATCCCAAGATTCAGTAATACTGATCAAAGGCAGGCCCAAAAGCCTGCCTTATTGGCCTTCTGCCCTACCCAAAAAGAGGGTTTTCCCGGATAATTTCAGCTTTTAAGCAGGCTGGATTTCCGGATCATGAGCGTCAGCAATCTCCCCAAGTTTTCTCCCTTGACCGGCGCTATCCGCGCCTTGGCCATGGACGCAGTCCAGCAGGCCAATTCCGGCCATCCGGGCGCCCCGATGGGCATGGCGGAAATCGCCGAAGTTCTCTGGCGTCGCCACCTCCGTCACAACCCGAGCAACCCGCACTGGCCGGACCGCGACCGCTTCATCATGTCGAATGGTCACGGTTCAATGCTGGTATATGCGCTGTTGCACCTGACCGGCTACGATCTTTCGATCGACGACCTCAAGAACTTCCGCCAGTTGCACTCGAAAACACCGGGCCATCCGGAGTTCGGCTACACACCGGGCGTTGAAACAACAACCGGCCCACTCGGCCAGGGCATCACCAATGCCGTTGGCTTCGCGCTGGCCGAAAAGGTGCTGGCTGCCGAGTTCAACAAGCCCGGCCACGAAATCGTCAATCACCACACCTACACTTTCCTCGGCGATGGTTGCCTGATGGAAGGCATTTCGCACGAAGCCTGCTCGCTGGCTGGCACCCTCGGTCTCGGCAAGCTGATTGCCTTCTGGGACGACAATGGCATTTCCATCGACGGTCACGTCGAAGGCTGGTTTACCGATGACACTCCGAAACGCTTTGAAGCCTACGGCTGGCACGTTGTGGCTCACGTCGATGGCCACGACTCGGAAGCCATCGAAATGGCCCTGCTCGCCGCCAAGGCTGTCACCGACAAGCCGAGCCTGATCTGCTGCAAGACAACGATTGGCGCTGGTGCGCCGAACAAGCAGGGATCGCATGACTGCCACGGTGCCCCGCTTGGCAAGGACGAAATCGCCGCGGCCCGGGCTTACATCGGCTGGAATCACCCGCCGTTCGAAATCCCCGATGACGTCTACGCCGCCTGGAACGGCAAGCCGCGCGGCGCCATCTTCGAAGAAAACTGGAGCAACCGCTTCAAGGCCTATCAGGCCGCTTTCCCGGCCGAAGCCGGCGAGTTCGAACGGCGCGTCATCAAGGGCGAACTGCCGGCCAACTGGGAAGCGACCAAGGCCGCCTACCTCGCCACCTGCCGCGACAAGGCCGAGAACATCGCCACCCGCAAGGCTTCGCAGAACGCCATCGCCGCGCTGGTCCCGGCCGTGCCGGAAATTTTCGGCGGCTCGGCCGACCTGGCCGGTTCCAACCTGACCTTCGTCAAGGGCAGCAAGGGCGTCACCCGTACCGAAGGTGGCAACTACTGCTATTACGGCGTGCGCGAATTCGGCATGACGGCCATCGCCAACGGCCTCGCCCTGCATGGTGGTCTGGTGCCCTACACGGCGACCTTCCTGGTCTTCTCGGATTACGCCCGCAACGGCATCCGCATGGCGGCGCTCATGAAGCAGCGCCAGATCATGGTTTATACCCATGACTCCATCGGCCTCGGCGAAGATGGCCCGACGCACCAGCCGGTCGAGCACATCCCCAGCCTGCGCATCATTCCGAACCTTGACGTCTGGCGCCCGGCCGACGCGACCGAAACGGCCATCGCCTGGACTTCTGCGGTCGACCGGAAAAATGGGCCAAGTTTGTTGGCACTGTCGCGCCAGAACCTGCCGACCGTGACGCAAAAGGTTGCCGACGCCGACATCGCCAAGGGCGGCTACGTGCTGTCCGAAGCCGATGGCGAAGCACAGCTGACATTGATCGCCACCGGTTCCGAAATCAAGTTGGCGCTGGACGCTCAGGCTGCACTGGCCGGCGAAGGCATCAAGACGCGCGTCGTCTCCATGCCCTGCACCAACGTTTTCGACCGCCAGAGCGCCGAATACAAGGCCTCCGTCCTCGGCGGCTGCAAGAAACGCATCGCCATCGAAGCCGCTCACCCGGACTTCTGGCGCAAGTACGTCGGCCTGCATGGCGCCGTGATCGGCATCGACCGC
>Ga0209211_10001896_pt1 | contig 37649 bp, 31 predicted proteins | sample RifGroA2_FD_183992 | JGI IMG/M metagenome (GOLD analysis project Ga0209211, IMG submission 183992) | Groundwater microbial communities from Rifle, Colorado, USA - Groundwater A2 (SPAdes) (version 2) | ecosystem: Environmental > Aquatic > Deep subsurface > Groundwater | place: Rifle, Colorado... | reverse complement strand
TATATCCGGAACCTTCAGGCGTGCTGTATAAGTACCAAAATGGGTAAAATTCTTTGAAATAACTTCAGGCCCCTTACCAGCGCCGGCTGGCCCCTCAGGATCTATCCTGAAAGAGAGAACCTTAGTACCTTTTTCTGAAGGAGATTCAACTCCATAGGCATACCTGAAAGCATCTCCGTCACCGAAGGTGTTATGTTTGAAAATCTTTGAAGATGAACTGCTGAAATCTTCGACGAAGGTATCATGATACCGTTCTTTTTGAGTGCAGGCTGACAGACCTGCAACAATAATTACAGCTAAAGATAAAAGGTGTTTCATACTGCCTCCTGAATATAAATTATTACTGTTGATCAAACTGTATTTATAACCATGTGTTAAAAATAAGATTAAAATCTGATTTTCGTAAGAGCTGTTATGGTAAACCGGTAGTTTAACCTCTGAAATAAAATTGGTTTGGGAAAGGCAAAGGTTTAAATTTGATTTGATATACTCCCGAACTTTTAAATAAACAGATGTTCAGACACTATCTTAATTTATCAATAAGATCCCTGATGCTGAAAAAGGGATATTTCATAATTAACCTATTAGGACTGACAATAGGTATTACCTCATTTATCCTTATCGTACTATGGATAAAAGCTGAAACTTCTTACGATAATTTCCATAAAAATGCCGGAAACCTGTACAGGGTTGATTACCTGTTATATGAAGAAGGTATTCTTGAGCAGCATTCTGCCTCGGGATCGCTTTATTAACAGTCAGCTGGCAGAGCTGGCGGGCTGCAACGAGGAATCCTGTCGAAGCATTGAGGTACGAATAGACAACACATGTGGATGGTTTATCCGGGAGCAGAAGGGAAAAGACTGATCCCTGAGTCCTTTGCTCCTTTATGGTTTACCGTGCCGATCATCTTTCAGTTAAACTGACTCCTGAATGAGATATTAATGGTGGTTCCGCTCAAAGGCATTTTCAATAAGCCTGCGGAAAAACTGTTATCAGAATAATTAAGCCGGATATCCACCCATTTTCGCTGTGCAGGATACCAGAAATATTTTATACCTTTCAACTGATCGTTAGCACCAATGGAGATTCCGAGATCCATTATTTCCGATATTCCGATTTTCCCTGTAACAGAGCCGGAAAATAAAACTGCGTCCATGTTTGTAAACTCAAACAATGCATCGAATGATAAATTACAGTTTCTTTTAAATGTAAACAGAATATTTCCCATCACATCTATTGCCGGGGTTATGATCTTTAGATTCGGTATTAGAACTGTCGGATCAGGTGAGAACAGTCTAATGTCATTTGCCAGCAAGCAACTTCTGGCTTGAACACCAGCTGAAGAATATAGAAATCTGTTCTCGCTGTTGTATTCAATATTGAAACCATTACTGAATGAAACATTTCCATCTCCGGACGCCGAAATACTATTCCGGGTAGTCTTATCTATGGTATCGCTTGTTATAAATGAATTTGCTATCAGGAATACATCAACCTGCTGGTTCATAAATGCTTCAATCGTAAAGTTACCAAATGAGTATTCAGGTGTTTCAAATCTGGATATATACCTCGGTATAGTCATCAGGCTGACCGCCGTTTTCCAGTCAGTCTGGGGATAAAGGGATATTTTCTTCCGGGTATCTTCATGTATAGCAGCCTGCAGGGCAAACTTATTTGAATGATGAAGAAATCCGGCAATTTTTTTCCTGCCCGTATTTAAATACCAGCTTGAAAGGAAATACTTCTGGTAAGGATGATATGAGCCAAGGGAAAACCTCATTTTACCGGATTTACCCATGTTTTTATGAAACCTGATATCCGAATAGAACTCTTCATCATATATGCCGTTGAATTGCCTGTATTCTTCCGCGCTTAGAATATCTTCATCAAGGATCTTTCCGAATTGGGTCCGTTTGAAATCCAACGCAGTGCTCCTTTGTTTTTCACTGTCATATTTCCAGATCCTGTAATTGTTCCCGTACAACCGACCGCTATTAAAACCTGTAATATTCTTTTTTTGAATCACCCTGCCCCAGTCGAGTTCATAGATTTCACTGGTGTTAAGCGGATTTATCAGTGATATGGTTACATGCTGTGATTTATTGGTTGTCCAGCTTTGAAGGAAAATATAATCATCAAAATCTATTTTCTTTTCAGGATAAAAATGGCCATACCATGTCTCAGCCATTGTTTTCAGTAATTCTCTTCCTGTTTCATGAATATCGCGGCACACACCTGCTTTGATTTTTGTATTCTGGGCGGCAAGGGAAGTGAGTATTTTAACCGATGTTACTATTCCTCTTGAAGCTTTGCCCGGAAACAATCTTGCATGATCGTAATTAATCAAATGGTTTTCTTCCATCAATACTGTAATGAAGGGAAGAAAATCCCTCCCCAGGTCTGTATAGCCAAGATCGATCAGGTGCCGGGTACCATTGATCATCGATTGCTTTATTTCAGCTTCAGAAGAAGTTCTTACAAGATTATTCCTCCATGCACCATAATAAATATATTTTGCATCAAGGAGGATTTCGGTATTTGATATATCATTTCCTGTCCAGTTATTCTTTAGAAAACCGAAACTTTTCAGGATGGAAGAGTCGTTATAATTTGCCGATGTCAGCAGGTTCTGCAGGGAATAGTTGATCAAAACTGCCCGTTCATTCTCATTAACGTTTGTAAGTATTTTATATCTGTTTTCATATTTTGCCAGGTCCGGAACCATCCTGTAACTGATACTGATTGAATTCCGGCTATCTCCTGATGTTGTGTCGCTGCTTTCCGTTAAACTGCCGGTCTGTGAATAAATGCAATTCATCACAAACAGGATGGAAACCAGCAGGGAGAGGAGCTTCATTCAGACTATTTTAAAGAAGAAAGATATTATATTTTAAGTAATTCTGTTCTTCCGGCAAGTGGTATTGATGCATTTAGTTTTCATTCTGATACCAGAAGATACAGATATACTATATTTGTTTCCAAACAATTAAGATGTTTTAACACTAAAAGGAGATCTTATCCGGACTTCTTTTTCTATTTTTGTTTGCCAACCCATTAACAAAACAAACTATGAAACGCAGAGAGATCATAAAAACCTTATCAGCACTTCCTGTTGCAGGAGGTATAATGTCGATCGGGCCACTGATGGCATCACCTGACCAGAAGAAACCTGTAACCGATGCGGGTCTTTTGTCCAATCCTGAAGAAGGAGCTTTGGCTCTCGGGCCTCAGATTTACCAGTCAATAGGTGTCGAGCCTGTAATTAATTGCAAGGGAACATTCACGGCAATCGGGGGATCTGTTGAACTGCCGGAAGTACGCAAAGCCGTTGATTTTGCAGCACAGAACTATGTACATATAGATGAACTGGCTATGGCAGCAGGCAGGAGGCTTGCTGCGATTACCGGTGCCGAATGGGGAATGGTGTCCTCAGGTTGCGCTGCAGGTATGAAGCATGTTACTGTAGCCTGCCTTACAGACGGTGACCCGGAAAAGCTTGTCAGGGTTCCTGATCTTACAGGTTTTCCCAAGACAGAAGTAATAGCTCCCCGCTACTCACGGAACCAGTACGACCATGCCATTAGAAATGCAGGTGTAAACCTTATAACAGTAGATACTATGGAAGAGCTTAAAAATGCAATAAGCTCCCGTACGGCAATGATCTATCTTTTCTCTGCTCCTGATGGTTACGACAACGGACCAATGTCGGTAGATAATGTGGCAGCAGTTGCAAAGGGGAAAAACATACCCATACTCGTTGATGCAGCAGCTGAGGTACTTACCGTTCCGAATATCCACCTGAAACGCGGTGCAACCATAGTGGCATACAGCGGAGGTAAGGCAATCAGGGGGCCTCAGTGCGCAGGACTTCTCCTCGGCAAAAAAGACCTTCTTTTCTCAGCATGGCAGGCCAGTTCACCTCACCATGGCCCGGGAAGGGATAACAAGGTTGGCAAGGAAGAGCATATAGGCATGCTTGCTGCTGTTGAGGCATGGGTTAAACGAAATCATCCCGAAGAGGAAAAGACCTGGATATCCTGGCTGGAGTATATTTCAAAGAAAGTGACTACAATAAACGGGGTGACCACAAAGATCACACAGCCAAAGGGTGTTGATAACCGGACCGCCCGTTTGTCCATAACATGGGATCCGGCAGTTCTTAATATCACCGGAGAGGAAGTTGCCGCAGACCTTGCCGACAATAAGCCCCGGATCGTTCTTGGTGGAGGAAGAACCAATCCAGGAGAAGGTACTTCATCGATCTCTATCAGCGCTCACATGATGCAACCCGGTGACGAAAAGATTGTTGCCGACAGGATCTATAAGATACTGGCACAGAAACATGATAAGAAGAATGTCGTCATCGAGCCGCCTGCTGCCAATCTTACCGGCAACTGGGATGTATCAGTAGATTTTTATTCAGGGAAGGGAGAACATAAACTATTTCTCGTGAAACAGGACGGGAACGATATAAGCGGTACTCACAAAAGTACTTTCTCAATGCTCGACATTGCCGGAAAGATTGATGGCAAAAAGGTAAGACTTCAGAGCAATTACCGTGAAAATGCTGAATCAATACCATATACCTTTGACGGGGTGATGGAAGGAGATACTTTCTCGGGAGTATTATTTCTTGGGGAATACCGTTCTGCCAATTTCATCGCAAAAAGGTCAGAATCCAGGCAAAGACCTGTTAATAATATAACAGTTCCGTCGTACGGAGGAAAGAAAAGTGATTCATGGTAATACCGGCCGGTTAAAGGCTCATATCTGACTGAATGCGTCGCTGAATCCGGCGGCATTTAAATCGAAATGATATACAGATGAAGAATCATCATTGATCTCAACATTGATTACCCCTTCACTCTGGAGTAAAAAGATCCTGAACTGGCTGTAATCATTGTTATTTTGTTCTATTAAGATACCCCCGGATTTATTCCATCCTCTGGAAGAAGTCATTTCTAATTCCTTACCGGATGAGTTTTTCATTTTAATCCGGACCAGACCCGTGAATTTTTCTGCAGGATTGGATCTTTTATGCTGGTGTAAAAGTATTCCTGCATTTTCTTTATTCACCAGGAATACGGTGTGCAGGTAATTGTTTGATACAGTTGAATTTGAAAAAGTACCGTCTGTATCCAATCTTACATATTTCCTTGCTGTGGGCTCGCCATTGGCATCAACATACGACTTTACAATCCACGGACCCGGCGACGGTTTAGGAGTAGCCACCTTAGGTTTTGAAGGGGATTTGGTTTTTACACTATTTGCCGGAGGATCGGGTGCATTACAGCTAACCAGGAACAGGAACAAAGGGAATATTATCTTTTTAATCATGCCATAAATTTTTTTTAACCAGGCTGCAAATTGTTATTTGAAGAAGAGTACCATACCTTTGAATAGTTTATGCAATAAGTTTCAAAAATCCGAAATTAAAAATTTCTTTTAATAAAAGAAATACTTAACAGGAAACCAGAATAAATGATTAGTTTAAGAAAAGAACAGCGTTAGTAACTATCAACTCTTTTGTTTTATTTCATGCCAAAGAACAGAGGGAAGCCAAATACTACAAAAAGTATCCATATCAGATAAAGAGGCAGGTATTTTGCAATAGTTAACTCAACTTCCCTGATTCGAGATATTTTGAAATTTACTTTGTACAAATCAATGATTAACAATACCAGGTTACCCAAAATCAGGATATTTGAACCAAGAACAGCTAATCTGTTCGGTGTTAAACCAAATGTACCTAAGCGATAAAAAATTGCAGATAAGGCAATCAGGTCAATAATTACTGTTATTATTGAAAGGATGAATAAGATCAACTCATTGAATTTCTGTTTTCGGACTGTTGATGTTTCGGAGATTGAAAAAACAATTACGGCCATAACGCCTAACAGCATAATATTAAATATCAATAAAAATTCACGATCGCTGTAAAGATCTTTTTCTGAGATTGCCAGAGCAATAAGGAATATTACTGCTGTCAGCAAAACCAGCGGGCTGAAAATATTGGCTATTATAGGGGCGAGCTTATTTGTTAATGTCGTATAATTCTTTATAATATATGTAGCAACTATTGGTACAGAAACTGCCCCGACGATCACCACATTTTCCATATAAAAGTTTTCAATGCTGATCCCTATTGCCTCAAATAGCCCAATAGTAATTCCGGTCAGGATACCCCCGGTAATAGCTATTAATGCCATAAGAATTGCCAGGTCGCCATTGTATCTTATAAACTCAATCCGTTTGATTTTATCCTTTAAATTGAAATCAATAAAAACCAATCCATACAGGCACCACATCAGAAGAGGTAAATGAATATACACGAGATAAATTGAATCACTGTCTGTTACTGATGGTAAAAGATTAACATATATGGTCAGTATTAAAAATGCAGCAAGGATATATATAAGTCTTTTTAGTTCAAATACTTTGTTAGTCCATGTAATGTAAAGGATCAGTCCGGAGAAAACAATTATCCCTGCATTTTTGGTATAAAAAACCTCAGGTGTCGGGATATTAAAGATAAACGGGATTTTAATCAGAACTCCGGTTACAAGACACGATGTGAGAAGAATGAAAATATCCGGCAGATTAGTTTTTGTAATCGTACCCGGTTTTTTCCTGTAATCCAGTCTGATCTTCCAGTATTCTGACAATTCGGATTTTTCTATCTCTGAATAAACTTCTTCAAAGCCTGATTCAAAAGCGTTTTTGTCATCATTAAATAATTGTTCAAGTTTCTCAGGATCATTAATGTGTTCTTTAATTTTGTTTTTCATATTTTTAGTTAAAAGTGCTTAGAATTACAAAGTATAGACATAAAAAAATTATTGTTCTTTAATCAGGTTTTCAAGAGCTTTTAAATGCTGCCTGAATTCAGCAATACCTGCTTCAGTTGCTGAGTAGCTTGTATTTGGTTTACGGCCGATGAATTGTTTATTTACCTTAATGATTCCTTTTTCCTCCAAAGCTTTCAGATGACTGGCAAGATTCCCGTCAGTTACATTCAGAGTCTCCTTCAGTCCGTTAAAATCATAGGTTTCGTTTACCATCAGGACTGACATGATCCCCAATCTTACCCTGCTTTCAAAGACTTTGTTTATGTTCGAGATCAGATCTTTCATGCCCCGTATTTTCTGAACATTGCCAGTCCGTAGATAATATGAAGGATGCCAAAACCGAATATCCAGAATATCAGGCCCCAGCCCGGAACAAAGGCTGATACAAGGCCGGTAATTATTTCGAGTATCCCGAGGTAGAAAATCTCACCAAAAGTGAACTTCCCTGCATTTACCAGCGCCAGGCCGTAAAAAATGAGAAAACACGGAACTATCAGCTGTATATTGTTCTGAAGCATGAGAATAAAAACAAAAACACCTCCGGTAAACAGTGGAATAAGAAGGTTTATAAGCAGCCTTCTGGAAATGGGAGTCCAGAAATTCTTTCCATCCCTCTTTGCTTTTTTTATTGAAAAAAAGAGAGCAAGAAGCACAGAAAGGAGAAGTACTATAGCAGCATCTGAAATAAGTTGCCATCTGAGAGAAAAAGACTCTTCTGCCGGCAGGTTTCTGAAATATTCATTATAGTGAATACTACCATCCAGAATAAAAAAATATGCAACCAGTGCTCCGGCTATTGCCGTAATCCCGATAAAAACTCCTGAAAGGCCGCTAAGAGAAAGAAATCTTGAAGATTCTTCCATTATTTTCCGGATTGCCTTTATATCCTCGATTGATTTTGTATCACTTTTCATGTTATAAAAGTACTTTGAGATGCAAAGTAAAAAAAAATATTATGCGATGCAAATTTTCTTAACTAATTGTTCTGGCTACCCCGGACTTTCATGTGCGATTCACACCATGACCATACCTTATCTGTGACATTGAATTGTTTTTGAATAAAATAATATAATTTGATAATGAACTCCGGAAAGAGTTATGATATCCCATCATTGTTCATGTGCGAATAAACACAATATTAGAAATTCTGAAAGCTCTCTCTTTTTATTATCTCCTTCTTCTTTCATGGGAATAACGACTCATCATAATATACAAACAAATATAATCCTTTATAAATTGTTATTATGAGAAGTCCAGCCAGTTGCTATCTTCTTTATATTCAACAATTACTTTTGTATTGTTTTCAAAGTGGAAAGTATTTAAAAGCGTGGAGATATCTTGTTTTAATATAATCAGGGTATTATCTATTAAATCTTTGCGGAATCCTTTCTCTTCGAGGTATAAAACCAGATCCATCGAAACTATTCTGCTTATTATCTGACCTAATTCAACGAGCTTTCGTTGCGAAAATCCAAAATTCAATTCAAACCTGACCAACTCTTTAATATGATCGGCAGCACGGGTAGTATAGCCTTTTAAAAACTGGTAAAAACTATTCTCTTTGGCTGTTTTCATTAGTTTCATTACCGAATCTGCAATCTGGTGATAAAGAATATCATTTGATCCTTCAAAAATCTGAAATGGACGGCTATCTACTACCGATCGACCTGCTATGCTGTTAAGCTGAAAACCTTTGGCACCGAAAAGCTGGAGTAACGACTGAGCTGATTCCTGCATTATATCGGAAGTAACACTCTTGATAATATTTGCTTCGAGTCCAAGTGAAGAGAGGTTATTCTCCATTCCGGCAATTTCACCTGATTTCAGACAAAATGCAGAGCAAATAGTGAAATTGGATTGCAGGCGGGTGAGGCGATGTTGAACCTGATCATAAGTTGACAGGCTTTTATTGGCTACCAGCCTCGATTTTGTATGAGTTAAAGCCTCATCAAGTATCCTATTAATAAACCCAAGACCCATACCCGGAAACTGAAACCTGCTTCTGTGAAGGATGTCAAGTAACATCTGAATGCCTGTTGTGTGAGGAATAAATTTTTGTTCTTCGGGTATATATACATCTATGGAATTTCTGCCATATGGGATCTGATATAGTCCGAGGTTCTCGAAATACTCTTCAACAACTATCTTCTGTTGTGGGGCATTTACATCACAGATAAACATATCTATATCTCTCATCAGATCCCCATTTAATGCCCTTTTTCGTGCTGTAAGAATCCATAATTCAGCCATTCCTGTAAGTCCGGCCCAATGTTTTTTACCCTGCAGATGAAAAAAGCCATCTTTCTCAGAGAATGAAGTCTGCATGTTAAGTGCATCACTGCCAAATCCGGGTTCAGTGATCATTAATCCTCCCATATGGCTTTCATTCAGAAATTTGTTGAATATTTTAGCCTTGACTTTTTCCTGACCATATTTGACAACTGGCTGAATGAAGAGACCATTATTGATTCCTAAAGTTAATGAAAGGGCAAGTGATTCATAAGAAGCAACTGAAACAAATGCAATGTTCTCCTTTACATTGCCACCAAATCCTCCGTATTGTTTTGGAATACAAAGAGAAAGGGGATTCCCCGACATCAACTCATTTAAAACGTCAGGAGGTATTCCCCTGGTACTGCAAAACCGATCGATTTTATCCACTTTATGAAAAGCACGTTTCATACTGGCTTTAAACTCATTAAGAAGCTTACTGAATGATTTCTCTCTGACAAGTAAATCACCTGATTGATTTTCATCCAATTCCCGAATTTGTGACATTTGTAACTGTTTTATATTGAATTATTTTGCCAGTAATTATCCTGACTTTATGAATTAACAATTTGTACCGCTTTTTGTTTTATTCTCACAAAATTTGTCCATCGTAAACGAAAGGGTAAGTTAATTCGTGCCAATAATAATCTGGGAAATGAATATCCACATCTGGTTGCAAAGAAACCCAAGGGTAAGTTGTTATATATCTGGGTAAAAACAGAGATGTATCCGAAAGTCCCTGGTGTAATGTCATTTGAAAACCAGGAAGTAGTTATTAAGCTTTCAAATCAGTTTGGTGCAATACCGGTGTTTGAAGGAATGAGAATGAAATGTGTATCTACTGAAGTGAATAGTCTTTCTATTTATGGAGCAGGATATGTTGCTGAGTTAACTGGGTTCAAAGCATTTTGAATTGAGCAAAACATGTAAAAGCGAAATCAATTTAGGTAAATTATGGGCTGTTACACTTATTAAAATTGATCCACTATTTGATAGTATTAGAGATGAACCACAATTTCAGCAAATAGTTATAGAGGTTGAAGCCAAATATCAGGCAGAGCATGAACGAGTAAGGAAATGGCTTGAAGAACAAGGGAAAATTTAAGGTTTAATTAACCAGGTCAATAGGTGTTCGGGTTGCTCTCTTTATGTTTTATTGCAGAATAATTGAGACTTTAGGCTTGTTTAAATTGGGCTAAAGCCCGTTAAATAATTTGGTTTGGACCCGTTGGCTGAAGCCAACGGTAATTGAACTTCCTTACTATAAGCCTGATTCATGAATAACTCAATTAACTCAGGGCTGTGCCTGTGAGCCTGTCTCTTTATGACAGATTTTTATATTGAGAAGATTCAATTGCTTAAAGCTTCAGAGGAAGGGCTGATCTTTTAAACAGCAGATATTATGCTGAAGTGAATCTGTTGCCGCCGGCATCAGCCGACGGATAAGAAGTCCCCTATAGAGCGGGACTTTAGTCCCTCATATTTAAATTAATAGAATATATCTCAGAAATATTTCAGTAATGATTCAGCAGAAGGATAAAGAGAAAAAAGCAGAAAATTTTCCTTTACTCCGAAAAAAACTGAGTGTGAGAGTGAGTGTGTGAGCGGGAAAACAGAACGAGAGTGCTCGCTCCCCCTCTCACTCTCGCTCTGTTTTAGTAGTCCCACCAGGAATCGAACCTGAATCTAAGGTTTAGGAAACCTCCATTCTATCCATTGAACTATGGGACCGGAATTCAGCGCAAAAATATATCTTTTTTTTGCTTTAATCAAATTGTGATGGGATTAACAGTTATACACTTCCCAAACAACCCACCCCTGGTCCCCCGCTGAGGCGGGGCAGGCTCTCCCGGGAGGGGATCCGCCGAGTATTCTGCCTTACGCCTTCTGCCTTGCGCCTTTCGCCTGTTATTCATTTTGATAATTCCCCTATCTTTCATACTTTCATCCAGTCAAATTTTTACAATATGAACTGGATCGATATGACCATCATAGTGATTCTCATCTTGTCAATGGTAATGGGTTTCATAAATGGTCTGATTAAAGAAGTGGCATCCCTTACCGCCCTTATTCTCGGTATCTGGGGAGCAATAAAATTTTCTGCATTCACTGCTGAAAAACTCTATGACTATTTTGACATGAGCGGTCAATATGTCGGAGTTGTAGCTTTTCTTATCACATTCGGGATTATTGTTGTTCTCATTCATTTCATAGGATTAATTGTAAATAAAATTGTCGATGCCGCTGCACTGAGCTTTGTAAACAGACTCCTGGGAATTGTCTTCGGATTACTTAAATCAGTGCTTATCCTCAGTGTTTTATTTGTAGTCCTGAATTCAATTGATGCCCGCAGATCGTTTCTTCCAAAGGATACTATTGAAAAATCGATATTCTATAATCCGATATCAGATATTGCAGCCTCAATATTCCCGATAATTGGTGAGGGAGGATTTTACCGGAGCTTCGACCGGTTTAAAAAGAAGCCGGATGATGTTACAATCTGACCCTCTTTGCTATATTTGCAGTCGAAAAACCCAGCCAGATGAATTTTGTTGATGAACTGAAATGGAGAGGCATGATACATGATATTATGCCAGGTACAGAAGAACTTCTGAATAAGGAAAAGATATCAGGGTATATAGGATTCGACCCAACGGCCGACTCCCTTCATATAGGACACATGGTACAGGTTATGCTGCTTGTACATTTCCAGAGGGCCGGACATACTCCTATAGCCCTGGTTGGCGGTGCCACAGGAATGATTGGCGACCCCTCGGGTAAATCAGAAGAAAGAAACCTCCTCGATGAGACGTCTCTCAAAAATAACGAGGACGCTATAAAAATGCAGCTGTCACACTTTCTCGATTTCAAGTCGGAAAAGGTAAACAAAGCCCTGATGGTTAATAACTATGACTGGATGAAGGATTATTCATTCCTTCAGTTCATAAGGGATATAGGAAAGCATATCACTGTAAATTACATGATGTCGAAAGACTCGGTGAAGAAGAGGATAGGATCTGAATCGAAGGAGGGGATGTCATTCACGGAGTTCTCATACCAGCTGGTACAGGGAACCGATTTTCTTCATCTTTATAACAGCCATGGATGCAAACTTCAGATGGGAGGATCGGATCAGTGGGGTAACATTGTGACGGGCACAGAGCTTATAAGGAGAAAGGCAGGAGGTGAAGCTTTTGCTCTTACATGCCCGCTCATTACCAAATCTGACGGTACAAAATTCGGAAAAACAGAATCGGGAAATGTATGGCTCGATCCTGAAAAGACCACTCCGTACCAGTTCTACCAGTTCTGGCTGAATGTTTCAGATGAGGATGCAGCCAGGTATATTAAGATTTTCACCATTCTTGGCATGGATGAGATTGAAGGTATCATAAATGAGCATAATAAGGCTCCGCATGAACGATTGCTTCAGCGCAGACTCGCTGAAGAGGTAACGGTAATGGTTCATTCCCGCAATGACTATGAAGGTGCTGTTGAGGCATCGCAGATCCTTTTCGGGAAAGGTACAACCGAATCGCTCAGAAAGATGAATGAGAATACCTTTCTTTCTGTTTTTGAAGGGGTACCTGTATTTGATGTAAAAAAGGAGGTGATCGACAAAGGTGTTTCAATATCAGATCTTTGTGCTGAACATTCTCAGGTATTTGCATCGAAGGGAGAACTGCGAAGGCTTGTACAGGGCGGAGGGCTGAGCATAAACAAGGAAAAGGTAGAGAATGCGGAAATACTACTCGGTCAGGGATCTCTCCTGAACAACAAATACCTGCTTATACAAAAGGGTAAGAAAAACTATTTCCTTATCAGGGTTATCTGACGATCACCTTGGAAGATCTGCAACAATAATTGAAACGTCATCAAAAGTTGAAGGATTGTCATCAGGCAGTCCCAGCTCCTTTATCATTTCCTTAATGTTTTCTTCAACGGGAGCTGTATTTGAAATATGCCTGATAATAACTCCTGTACCGATATCATTCCCGTCGTCTCCCTTCAGTTCCGAGAGACCGTCGGTATAGCATACGATTTTAGAATAATTCTTTATCTGCAAGTCAGATTTTTTTGCATTAGGGATCTCATCAAGCATTCCTATTCCAACGCAGGAGGCCTGAAGATGAAGTACCTCGCCTGTCACGGTATCGTAAAGAACAGGCGGATTATGTGCAGCGTTGAGATATTCCATTATGCCTGTTTTATGATCGTACCGTGCCACAAAAAAAGTGAGGAACTTTTCACCTGCTGCATTTACCACAACAATGGAATTAAGCTTAACTACAAGTGTTTCAAGATTTATATCATGAGTAAAAAGTGCCCTCAGGCTGGCCTGGAAATTGGACATCAGTATTGCTGCAGAGATCCCTTTTCCTGAAACATCGGCAATGCAGAATCCTGTTTTGGTTTCGGACAGCTTCAGACAATCATAGTAATCTCCCCCCACTTCATAATGAGGGAAATAAAAACCATGTACTATGATTCCGGGGTTTTTGGGCATCTGGCTGTTATCGGGGATCAGCATCTGCTGCATCCTGGCTGCCAGCTCAAGCTCTTTCTTCATGGCTTCCTGCAGCAGGCTTTCCCTGAAAAGCCTTATGTTCTCAATTGCTACTATGATGATACTTGAGAATGTCTGGATGAAGTTAAGGTGTTTCAGCACAGGGCTCATTCCCTCGCCCTCTTCCTCAATATCGCCTATAAATACAAATGCCAGATGGACATTGTTGTTAAATACAGGAATGATAATGTCAACCCCTTCAAAGCCCATTTCAGCTGCATCGAAAAAGATCTCCTTAATATCGAGCAACCTCGATTCCACATCAATGTTTTCAAGTTCTTCCGGAAAACCTCCGTTCAGAATACACTCCCAGGTATTGGATCGTTTATAGATAAGGATCTTCCCAATACCCAGATTGTCCCTTAATATGCTCTCGTATTTGGCCAGAAGCTTCTCAACAGGCAGATTGGCATTGATCGACAGCGTAATGTCGAGCAATGCATCCAGTTTGAATTTGGATATCTTCAACCTGTCCATCTGAGCCAGCTTTTGTCCCATTCTGATAATTATGTTTTAACCCTTTCCACGTATGATCTGTCGCGGGTATCAATTTTTATCTTGTCTCCCGTATTAACAAACAGCGGCACCATAATGACCGATCCGTTTTCAACCTTAGCCTGCTTAAGTGTGTTGGTTGCAGTGTCACCTCTCAGTCCGGGTTCGGAATATACTACTTCCAGAACAACAAACTGAGGCAAATCAACAGTCAGTACAGTCTCTGTTTCAGCATGTACGACAACCTCAACTCCAACTCCTTCTATGAGGAATTCAGGATTTTCGATCATTGAATCCTGTACATGTATCTGTTCAAATGTTTCGAGATGCATGAAATAATATCCCATATCATCCTTATAGAGATACTGGTAAGGCCGTCTTTCAACCCTTGCGACATTCACTTTTACTCCGGAGGAAAAAGTATTGTCAATTACCCTTCCGGTTTTAAGGCTCTTCAATTTGGTCCTGACAAATGCCGGTCCTTTACCGGGTTTAACATGCTGAAACTGTACAATTGTATAAAGGTCATTGTTGTACTCAATGACTAAACCATTTCTGAAATCTGCAGTACTTGCCATAAAATCTTACATTATTCTCAATAATTAATAAAGTTACTTGTTTTTAATTTCCACAGGGTATGCAAGACCCTCATAATTTGTCATTTCAACTGTAAATGCACCGACAAATATATCAAATCGTATTTTAACCGGTAAATAATTTTTATCAGCAGAGAACCAGAAAGAAACATCCTCATCTGTTTTGAAAAGACGTCCGGTCTCAGTAACCGGATTAAACTTGTAGCACATTATCTTTCCCAGCTTTGTTTTCACCTCTTCTTTTTTGACATACTTAAGCCGTACAGGATATAATTCATCTGTGAACCAGGTGTTTATTGTAATTATTTCACCTTCAATAAGTTCTTTTTTATCAGGCATAATATTATCGCGGAAATGGTAGAAACATGACAGGATATCATGCATCCCCTTTTGTACAATATGTACTCCGGTAAGGTCGCTGGTGAGAATTGCAGAATCAGCTCTTGTCTTGTGATCAAATATCACTTCATTGTATTTTCTGTACCTGCCTTCCCTTATGTTCCTTATTGTGAACACAGGAAGTTCAGTTTCAGGGTCGATATAGCTCTCATAGATATCAACAACTTTGAATAATGCATCAGCCATGCCGGTTGTTTTACCGAAAAGTTTTGTATGCCATACCTGCATCCCTTTATATGTTGCTTGTTTAATTTCAAGAGATGCGATACCGGCGTTGATCGGTCCGTAATGTACACTGTAGTTTACTGATTCGCCCGGCATGTATGATACGGTCTGGCACCATCCTGAACAGAAAGTCATGGTTGCAAAAATTGTTATAGAGATAAACCTTTTCATTTATATTATAATGCTCTGCAGTTATTATGCCACGTTTATCCAAGAATGTTTTTCCGTTGGGTTGTTGTGATGAAATCTTTCAGGTAATAAGGTTCGAAATATGCGACATCTTCAAATTGTTTCGATTTAAGTGCCTTCACAGCAGGTTTATGCATATTGGCAGCTGACATTGTAAAATCATCCTCAAACTGAATACCGGGTCTTTTCAATACAAACTTGCATTTTAATGCTCCATCGCCAAAAAAGATAATATTCTGTGATTCAGGAACATTTTTAAAAGAATCCTGAGTAATTATCTCGGCTGAGATATCTTTAATTGTGTTACCTTCTGAATCAAAGAGGGCATAATAAACCTCCATCCTTCTGGCATCAAGCATAGGGCAGAAGATCGTATCCCGATAAGGAAGCCCTTCCTTTATCATCTTTTCCTTTAATCCCGTAAACATGGAAAGAGTGGTTTCAATACCGATCAGTGGGATTGAAGCTGCAAATGCAATCCCTTTAGCCACGGAAACGCCTATCCTTAGTCCGGTATATGACCCCGGTCCCTTGCTTACGGCTACAGCTTCAAGGTCAGAAGCATTAACACCGGCCTCTTTCAGGATATCCCCTATAAAGAGGGTAAGCATTGAAGCATGTGACTTCAGGTCGTTGCTTTCTTTCAGTGAAATTACTCCTGCACTGTCGCAAAGTGCCACTGAACATAGGTTTGTGGCTGTTTCAATACAGATTATCATTCTTTGAAAGTAATACTTTTGAATTATTTCACTTTAAAGAGCTCTTCTTTCTTAAGTATCTCTATCAGGGTACTATCGGATAATTTCTTACTGATTGCACTGAAAGGTGCTGAGACTACCCTGTCATTTTCCTCTACACCTGAAATGATCTCAATGTAACTGTTATCCTGGATGCCTGTTTTGACATCGCGTGCAAGCGCATACTTCCCGTCAGTTATAAAAACAAGGGTTCGTATTTCATCAGATGATTTTCTGACAGAAGTTTTTGTAGTGTCTGTTCGTGTTGTGACAGATTGTATCGGAATGGCAATCACATCATCCTTCGATTCTGTCTGAATATCAACAGTAGCAGACATTCCCGGCCTGAATGGGTTGACCTTACCATCTTTTATAAGATTCTGATATGATTCGGGAAGAACCAGTATCTTAACATCAAAATTAGTGACCTGGTCTGCCGATATTCCGGTTGTTTTTGCCGAATTGGCTATTTCAGTAACCACTCCCGTGAATTTCTTATCGAGGTAAGCATCTACCTCAATAATCGCTGTATCTCCCAGTTTCACTCTTACAATATCATTTTCATTAACCTCAACCCGAGCTTCCATCCTTGAGAGGTCTGCTACTCTCAACAGTTCTGTACCCGCCATAAGATTTGTTCCTGCCACCCTTTCGCCAAGTTCAACCAGGAGCATTGAAACGGTACCCGACATCGGTGCATAAATTGATGTTTTTATAAGATTTTCGTTGGCCTCCTTCAGTGATGCTTCGGAGCTGATAACAGAATATTTTGCAGCATCGACCTCAGCTTTGGCTACTGTGTATGAGGCTTCAGCCTGTTCAAAATCTGATTTTGATATTGTCTGTTCATCAAACAGCTGCTTGTTTCGCCTGAATGAAAGCTCTGCCTGTGTGAACTGGGCTTCCGACTGAGCAAGCCTGGCCCTTGCCGAGCTTATAGCAGCCATCGACCTGTCTCTCTGAGAAATATATGTATCAGGCTTTATTCTGAGCAAAAGCTGCCCCTTTACAACAGGGTCCCCTTCTTTGATTGTGAGTTCCACGATTTCTCCCGATACATCAGGGCTTATCTTAACCTCTTTCTCAGGCTGTATTTTTCCATTTGCAGTTATTGTCTCAACAATCGTTCGTTTTTCGGCATTTTCCACAGCAACCTTAACCATCGCTGCTTTGCCGAACCAGCCTTGTTTCTTACCTATTACAGCCAGGATTAACAGTACGACTACAAATGGAAGTAATATCTTCAGTATCTTGTTGTTTTTCATGATATTAAAGGTAATTATATTTAGTTATTATTAAGGCTTAACGGGATTCCTCTGTAAAAATCAAGGACTTTTGTTTTAAAGATATATTCATACTTTGCCTGGGCAAGATCAGACTGAGCCTGCAGGAGCTGGCTTTTTGAGGCGTTATAGTCAACCGGGGTGACCAGTCCTACATTGAATTTCTGTTCTGTATAGCGGAAAGATTCTTCCATGGAAGTCACAGCTTTTTGACTGGCTGTGTACTTTTTCAATGCTGCAGAAGCATCGGCATAAGACTGCTGGATATTTTTATAAAGCTGTTTCTTAGCCCCGTCGAGTGCATACCTGCTGTTCTCTATACTGATTCTTGAATTTGCTATATTCTTATTAACCTGCCATCCGTTAAGGATCGGGACACTCAGGGTAAACCCCAGCGCCAGGCTTCTGTTGTCTTTAAACTGTTCGTTGAACGGATAGTCACCATATATGACTTCCAGCGATGCCGGGTCGATTCCAAGAACTTTCTGACGGACATCTGAATAGCCGGTTGTTAATGAATGGTTCAGGGAGATGCGGGGACTTCTGGATCCTTTTGCGATTTTGAGATCATATTCACTTGCTGTGAGCATCAGTTCAGGGCTTTTTATGCTTGGCCTTGCCCCAATGGCAATTTGAAATATTTCATCAACCGTTTCGCCCACAATGGCATTTGTATCAATGCTTATCGGAGGAACTACCACCTCAAACCCTTCAGGTGTTTTGAGTTCAAGAAGCTGGCTGATATCGAGATATGAAAGATCAAGTTGATTTTTGACGTTAATGAGCTGAACTTCTTCCTGCGCAGCCTGGGCTTCAATCTGAAGAAGATTTCCACGTGCAGCGCTGCCGGCATCAACAAGTTTTCTTGTTTTTTCAATCTGCTGAAGTGTTATCTGAAGCTGTTCATTTGTTGCGGTGACAAGCTCCTTATTAAGAAGTATCTGCAGATAATTCAGAGCAACAGTCAGTGCAATATTCTCCTTTATATTCTCAAGATCCTGTTGTCCGGCAAAGAGTTCATATTCATATTTTTTAATTGTGTTGTAATTCTGCAGTCCATTGAACAGGTTCATGCTGCCGCCGACATAGAAGTTATTGGAAATCACTTTCTGATCTTCCGTGTACCTGTAAGTTGTCTGATCAAGCGAACGGCCCCAGGAATAGTTTTGTGTAGCAGAACCGGAAAGAGTGGGAAGAAGCCTGAACTTTGAAAGATCGAGGGAGTTCTTCTGATATTGGGTCTGAAGATCCTGCTGTTTTATCTGGATGTTATTATCAATTGCATAGTAGATACATTCATCAAGTGTCCAGACCTTCTGCTGGGAGTAAATAAATCCCCGGGATGCTGGTAAAATCAGGAATAACAATAATAAGCACTTTTTCATATAAGGATATTTTGTTTGCTAAACAAATCTGAATTACCTGAAATTTACTTCAAAACTCAGGGGTACTTCACAGACATTTCACTTCTACAGTAAACAACAGTTTTCAAAATAAGCTGACGAAGATAGGCAATATCTTAAAATTTTTAAATGATTTTTCACATGAGTTGATTTAAAATGTTCCTGCAAAGGTCAAATTATAACAAAATATTTTGCGGCACCACCTAAAATAGCTAACTTGTGCGACTCATTTTAAAACCAAGTATTATGCTACATTATAAAGAATTAGGATTAGTAAACTCAAGAGAATTATTCAGGAAAGCAGTAAAAGGCGGGTATGCTATTCCTGCATTTAACTTCAATAATCTCGAACAGCTTCAGGCAATTATCAGCGCCTGTGTTGAGACGAAATCCCCGGTGATACTTCAGGTATCAAAAGGCGCACGCAAATATGCAAACCAGACCTTATTGCAGTTCCTGGCCAAAGGTGCAGTTGAATATGCAAAGGAACTCGGATATGCAATTCCGATCGTATTGCATCTCGATCACGGCGATACATTTGAAACATGCAAGGCTTGCATCGAAACGGGCTTCTCATCCGTAATGATCGATGGTTCACATTTTCCATATGAGGAGAACGTGAAATTAACAAAACAGGTTGTCGAGTTTGCACATAAGCATGATGTTACAGTTGAGGGTGAACTGGGTGTTTTAGCCGGTATCGAGGATGAGGTTTCATCAGATCACACATCATATACCAGGCCTGAAGAGGTTGAAGACTTTGTGAAAAAAACAGGAGTTGATTCGCTGGCTATTTCAATCGGAACTTCTCATGGCGCCTTCAAGTTCAAGGTTGCTCCCGGCCAGCTTCCTCCTCCGCTTCGCTTTGATATTCTTGAAGAGTGTGAAAGACGTATCCCCGGATTCCCTATTGTCCTTCATGGGGCATCCTCAGTGCCTCAGGAAATTGTTGATGAGATCAACAAATATGGCGGTAAAATGGAAAATACTGCCGGTGTATCTGAAGACCAGTTAAGAAGGGCCGCCTCATCAGCAGTATGCAAGATCAATATCGACAGCGACGGGCGTCTTGCAATGACAGCTGCTATCCGTAAGGTATTTGCCGAAAAACCGGGTGAGTTTGACCCGCGTAATTACCTCGGACCTGCAAGGGATAAGCTGAAAGAGCTCTATAAGCATAAGGTGGTCAGTGTACTTGGCAGTGCAGGGAAGGCGTAGGAATAAAGGCACAACGGCGCAAGGGCACAATGGCGCAACGGGTGGATTTAATAAAGTTTTGAATAAGCTAAATATCAATCAGCCAGTTGGTTAAAGACTGGCTGATTTTTTTGTGTTAAAAACTCTGCAGATACAGCTTCTTTCCTCATGCTCTCTTTTTATAATTTAGCTTTCTGAAGCTTCATTGATGGAAGGACGAAAAATAGTTTACAAAGAGGAAAGACTGCGGAGAAACAACCGCTTATCACTTATGCTCAATCAAAGGGAGATGAGGGCACTGGGCATCTTTTGCAACAGGTACAGGGTGAAAAACAAGTCTGAATTTCTTAGGGAAACTATAATGAAAGCAATCATTAAAAGGTTTGAAGAAGAGCATCCTACTCTATGGGAGGAGAATGAACCGACTCTCTTTAATCAGAATGTTTCCTGATAGCATTTGGAAAATAGTCTTCTTTTTCTAATTTTACATGGCAGGATTTTAGTAAAATCCTGAAATTGTTGTTTATTGGATTTGTTTCTTCAGGCTGTTTATCATATTTTGATTTTAAGTGGGATGGTATATCCGGAAAAATATATTAAAGAAATCTCCAAAAGGACTCCCTGGATAATCCTGGAACCGGGTAAGCTATTCATTATGGGAAGATCAATCCCTGAAAATCCGGGGGATTTCTACCGCCCATTGCAAGCCTGGATTACAGATTATACTCAAAAGTACCGGGGCAGCACTAAAATCATCCTGGGGTTTGAGTATATCAATACTGCCTCCATGAAATGGATCTATACAATACTGAGGGAGATGTCGCAGGTTAAGGAATTTGCCAGGGATGCCACAATAACGTGGTATTATGAAGAAGGTGATGAAGACATGAAGGATCTGGGTCTTATTCTCAAGTCGCTGGTGGTCAGTACTTTTACAATGATTGAGGTAGAAGAGATGGATAAGGGCAGGTATGAGATGGTCCTTGCCGCCAGGAAGTAACCGGAGTTTATCTTAGTTACCGATCAAATTTCATTGACAGTCGTCACAATTAAAAAAAAAGTCTATTTTTGCAGCTCGATTTACCGGCACTGACCCATGGTGTAATTGGCAACACGTCAGATTTTGGTTCTGAAGAGTCCAGGTTCGAAACCTGGTGGGTCAACAAAAAGAGTGAGTGCGTGAGCGAGAGTGAGCGAACTCACTCTTTTTCTCAAAACTCACATCACACTCACACTCACACTCACACTCACACTCACACTAGATTTCTTTACGCCCGGTCCGGTTCGAAACCTGGTGGGTCAACTAAAGTCGCCCCCTTAACTATTCCCCGAATAGTTAAACCATATCAGAACCGCTTATAACCAACAATATGGGCGGTTTCTGATTATATACCCCTATCGATTATATGTATTGAATTTAGCTTATAATCGAGAGTAAATCGAGAGTCTTTGAAACCATTTATACGACAGGGAGGTCTGTGCCTGGAGCCTATGAAATATCCCTATTTACCTAATTACCCGAACTTTCCGTCGGTGATAGAAAGCTGCCAAATTTCCAAATTCTCATCTATCTTCCGTTAAAAATTCTACTTTCCTTAATGAAAAGCAATCATCACCTGAAAATAACAACCAGCATATCTTCCCGTCCTTGCTCATCCATTTGGTTGGGATGGACGCGCTTTCTCCGGGACCCATATCCCATTCTTTTGTGAAATAGACAGTTCTCCATGGTCCCCAGGGATTGGCGCTTTCATAGATGCCAAAACCTCCCTGGAAGCGTGGACCCTGCGGGTGAGTGCTGTGCGGAATTATCTGGGTCCATAAATATCTTTTAAGTCCTGGATTGTAAGTAACATGCGACCTGTAACAGTTGGCGGGATTGGTGAAAACAGCACCTCTCTGTGAAATGTCTTTAGTCCACACAGACTTTCCGTTTCCATCAGCTACACTGAAAAATTCATATGCATTCCTGTCGGTGATCCTGTTCTTATCTACCCTTGCCATTACCATACGGTCGGATGGTACGTAGGCATCCTTATCATCGAAGGAGTAGATGTAGACATAGTTATCCCTTGCACCCTTATAATTTTGACCGAAATTCAGGAATGTTGGACATCCGAATCCTTCCGTGAACTTCCATTCAGCTTCTATCCATGTCTTCCCGTGATCTCCGGACCACATGAGCTGAGATTCCTCCCCTTTCAGGTTGGCATTTCTTATCCACATATAAAGTATACCGTTCACCATCAGCATACCGCTTGCCTTTTTACCGTACCTGCCCTCACCAATCTGCTCTCCGGTTTCAGAACGAACGTTCATTCCGCTTACGTCAGGCGGATTCCCGCTGATCTTCACCAGTCCCAGGCTCAGCTTCTTTTCAACTTTAGGATCAAATCCCCATCCGTCACCATAGGCAGAATAAATGTTGTCATCATCAGCCCATGTCGACGGCCAGTTGTCGCTGCCATCAGCTTTACGGATAACTGAGCTTGCGGGATCAAATTTCACATCACTGATGAAATCACTTTTTGGATATGGGGGATCCACGAGCGCATCCATCAGCAGGTTGACCAGGTATTTCTCAATACCATAAAAGCTTCCTTCACCCGGGTTGTACATGTCAGCACCATTACGAACAATAATTATATTCAGGCTGGGTATTACTATAAGCGTCTGGTTACCTGCGCCATGGCCAGAGAACAGGTCTCTGGGTGCCTTTTGCCAGACTCCGTCGAAGTTCGTGTACCATGCGAGACCGCTTCCAGGGAACGGACTTTTTTCATTTCTCCCGGGAACCGGTGTTCCTGCCCATTTTGTCATTGTCTCAACAGAAACGGAATCCAGCAGCTGTTTACCCTCCCAGTTACCTTTCCTGAGCATCAGCCTTCCGATGCGTGCCGTCGCCCCTGGGGTGAAATTTCCGCCGCCCCAGTTGGGGACAATATTCAGTCCGCTGATATTGTAAGTCTTCCCATAGCCAATACTCCATTCATTATCTTTGATCCCGATAGGCTTGAATACTCTCTCTGCCAACAGGGACCTTATATCCTTTACACCTGTTCCCCGGTAGCTTGATGTAATTGCATACGAAAGCAGTGCCATCCCCGGATTTGAATACCGGAAGGATGTCCCCGGTGTAAAAATTACCGGTGCTGAATCCCTTGATATGGTAAATGGATCCGGATCCTGTCTCCAGAATTGACCTTTCCAGCCCGGGAGATCCATATGTTTGTCCTTCATGACGATCCCGTTTGCCTTAATATATTCAATGTCCTTATCGTTCAGCTCGGCATCCTCAACACCCGAACTGTGCGTGGCAAGATGGCGAATGGTTATCTGTGATTTCAAGGGATCATTTTTCCATTCCGTAATATATTTGCAGGCAGGATCGTCAGCCTTCAGTCTCCCATCATTAATCGCAACAAGAAGTGACATTCCCCCAACAAGAGCTTTCGAAAGGGACGCAGTATAATGCTGTCTGGTTTTATCCCATCCCGGGGCAAACCATTCCATTACGATCTTGTCATTCCGGATCACCAGGAACATTACCGTGCCGTGTGCGGCAAGCGAGTCCCTCATGATATTCATCTTCCCGGATGAGAATCCAGCTTCCTCAGGCTTCGCGGTTCCCCATTCAAAAGATTGTGCAGGCAGTGAAACGTAAAGCAATACACCATAAATAATTGCGAATAATTTTTTCATCATTTATTGTTTTTTTAGCAGAGAGCGCAGAGCCAATATTGGCTAATAGGCTACCAGGCTTATTCGTACCGTATTAAACGAATCATTGTTCAATCCCCTTCCACCACCTGTGAACACCATCGTTGAACTACCTTTCATGAAGTGGCCAACAAAGTTCAGCATATTCAAAGAGTTTTTCAGAAATATTTCTTTCGCGTTGTGACCGGACAAAGCAAACATTACTTGCCGGTACAGCATGTGGTGAAAGATTCATACTTTTAAGAAGATTGATAAACATAGCCATAAACCATCAGCATATCGAGGTTGTCCTGAATTTTTCTCCTGAATAGTTCATGTTTGCGATCGATCTTTTTCCTGTACTTTTCCAGAAAATCATTGTCATCCGTCAGGTGTTTTCCTGATTCAAAATAATAGGACAGCTCTTTGGCTGAATCGAGAAAAAACAGATTTGCTGCAGCAATGATTGTTTTAAATTTCCGATACAGAATAATGACATCGGGATTGGTCCCGCTTAAACGCAAGAAAACCATATAATAATTCCTTGCCCACTGAGCAAGATTTACAACTCCATAAGGATACTTTTGCCATTCTGTAAAACATTCAGATAGGTATTCATATAATTTATTCATTGAATCATCCAGGAAATCATAATCACTTATATATCCTTTGACCTTTAGTCTTCCTTCCTTGATAAGCTCCTTCTCGACACGCGTTTCATAAGATGGGATCATCTTATCAACATTTATCGGACTATAACCATCTCCACATATTTCTTTGAGGAAGGATAGATTTTCAATAAACGATCTGTGCGTTGTTGAGGGATGAAAGATCATGAATCCGAAATCAAATCCAATTCCCAGCTTCTTAAGAATATTAATCCCATTAAAATTTTGTGTAACAGTCACTCCCTTGTTCATCATCTTAAGGCCATCATCAGTGCCTTCTTCAATACCGATAAATACCATGAAAAGACCATTGTTTTTCATCATTGTAAAAGCCGCTTCTTCTATCTCATCAGTACGACAGCTTATTTTCCACAATATTTCATCGCTCAAGTCTTTATTATTCAGCTCTTTGCAAAATCTAATTATCCAGTCTGAACCATTCCTTGTTTTCACTGGAAAATCATCATCTTGAAACAGAAATATACGGCAATTGTTTTTTTTGAACAGCGTAAACATTTCTTCGACAACCATTTCCGGTTTTCGGATTCGCTTTATTGAACCTGATTTTTTACTGTAAAATTTCCTTGAATTGCAGAATGAACAATTATGGATACATCCTCTGCCGGCAATGAGTGTGGTAAATTTCTTATTAAATGCGTATTCTCTAAAGGAGGTCCGCACCGGGAAAGGTAATTTATCAAGATCCTCTTCGAATGGTCTGAGTTTATTTGTTTTTATCTGGTCAGTTTCCCGGTAAGATATTCCATCTGTTTTCCTCCAGTCTGATCCTTGATATATATGGTTGACCAGTTCAAGCATGGTATATTCTCCTTCAAACCTGACAATTGAGTCAAGTTGAGGGATAAACTCAAAAAGTTTCTCGTGCCTTAAACTGGCATAATGTCCCCCAGCCGTAAAATGACAGTTTATACCTCCTTTTCTCAAAAAACTAACCAAATCTCTGAATCTCTCCAGATTCTCTTCAAAGATTACAGAAAACCCTATAATTTCAGGATTCAGTTTTTTAAGCGTTCTTAAAATACTAGGCTTATTGCTGATGAGGTCTATTGTTTTCGTTTTGTACCCTGAGGCTGACAAAACGGCTTCCATATATCCAATACCAAGGGTGTCATATTCCTTGTATGCAATAAAAATAACTGGACATTGTTTCACTTTTGATAAATATTAAAACAGACAGGCCTACATGAATTAAAACAATGACATCATGTTCTTTAAGGGAAAGTCAAATTCGTAACTTACTTCTTCTTCGGGGGTTTGGGTTTTGGGTTTAATTTATCTTTGCAATTTGCAAGATCGTTTGATAGAGTTGTGCATGCCTTTGTACAGGCTGCAGTATACTTCTCCAAAGCGGTAATTACACCATTAAGCGTTTCACTTTTTCTTTCTGTTGCCGATTTTATTTCGGCTAGTTGCGGATTCATTTGAAATCTGATCACTGGCATAAGTTTGAAGTTTTAGAGTTAAACAATTTAGGCCTGTCTGTAGCTGTTATAATATTGTTAGGAGTATTTTACAATTAACTTTTGAAATGCCTGAAGTTCCATTAAGGGTTTCCAGGCATGATCAAGCTGCAACATTTTTACTGAAAAGAGGGATGGAGTTTTCAGTAGATATTCAATGGTACTGATAGCTTTATCATATTCACCTGTCATGGTAAAAATATAGGCAAGGTTTATTAGCTCCAGGCCTTCATTGCCAATATTATCCTTAAAAAGATCACGTGTTTTATCAGCTTCCTGAAGTGCTTTTTCCCTGAGTCCTTTTCCAGCATAAGCAATGCCTGCCAAACTATGTAAAAGTGGATTAATAGAATCAGTTTGAAGGTCTTTTTCATAACTGACAAGAGCAGAATCAAAATTTATTCCAGCCTCAAGTTGTTTGTTTAGATACCTGTTAATCATTGCAATGAACAGATACTTATCACCTTTATATCTAAACTCACTGAAGGGTGAAATTTCAGTCTCCTTTAATGCCTCGGCAAATTTCTTCTCATAGATAAGAAGTTGAATTTTTATTTCTGAGAAATTGTCTTTAGTATTTGTAAGAGCTTTATCAAGAATGCTCCTGGCTTCCCTGGTGTTGCCACTCCTCAAAAGCAGGACTACAATCATATTGTTATAGGAATCAGGCCATGCAGGCATAATGTCAATAGCTTTCTGATAAAAAATCAGGGCTGAATCATAATTATGAAGGTAGGTGTAAGAGGTTCCGATATTTGTTAAATATAGTGCTTCCTGAGGATCAAGTACTAAAACTTTTCTAATCAGGTTCTGTGACTTGGCCCATTCGCCCATCTTCCTGTATACCATAGCCATGTAAAATAAAGGCTGGTAATCACCAGGAGATTTTTCAGATGCTATTCTGAAATGATAGAGAGCATTCTTTAGGCTGTTTTTCTCACAGTAATAATAGTAGAATCCCATAGCTATCTGAGCATCGGGAAGTTCTTTATTAATTTCAAGGGCTTTGTTGATATCAGCACCACATTTTTCTATATGTGTTGAGTCGAGTTGTCCTGTATAATAGCCCCATGATCTTGCAATTGCCCGTTTAGCGTATGCCTCGGCAAACAGGGAATCATTTTCTATGGCTTTGTCATATGAGCTTATGGCAGAGCTGAAACTTACTGACTCCAGAAGCCTGTTGCCCATGGCATAAGATGACCATGCATTGTATGAAATTGCATTTGCAATTGTATAATTAAGCGTTGCCTCTGCGTTTGCTGAAGGGTCAGATTCGATCGTGTTTAGTTCTTCAGACGATAGTCCTGATTTCAGATAATCTGCAACTTTATGGACAATTTCAGTACTATTATTTGAAATCATGTTCCTGTCCCATTGGTATTCCTTTGACCAGAGCTCTTTATCATGCTTCTCGGAAATCAGGGTGAACCATAGTTTTATATCATTATTATCCCTTTCTATGTTTCCATAAAGCAGATAGTCAGCCGAAAGCTCCTGCCTGATATTGGCGAGAGGTTTTTCACTCTCCCTGTACTGGAGCATATTTATTCTTGGTTTTACGGTTATTCTTTTAATTGCCTTGATCTTGCTGTGTATGGTTTCGGCATATATATCTCCCACATACCTGAAAGATGTATCTGAAGTTATGTCAGTAGAAAAGAGGATGGCAATTCTCTTTCCGGATGGTTGCCTGTTAATGAAGATTAAAAATGAAAGGATAGTGATGATGATAAAAGCAGTGATAATAAAGACAAGAGATCTTCTGACTGTTTTATGATCGAAGGTCTTCTTGCTAACCTTTACATCTTTTTTATTCGGACTTCCTTCTTTCATCGCCGGATCATGCAGAAGGGTTTTATCACCCGGCAGGTAAGCCGGTTCTGATTTCAATCCTGAAATAATCTCTTTGATCGCATTTCCGGTTTTATTTATCTGGTTCCTGTACTTTGTATTTTCAAGGTTCCTGGTTTCATTGTCTTCAGGAGTCAGCGGCCTGTTTATCCCTGATTCCTTATATATAAAGTCAACACCCCGGATAGGTCCCTCCAGCAAGGATTCGCAAAGCCTTATATCCTCAATATCCAGATCGTATATGCGAACCGGAAGTACACGGCTGGCCACATTGCCATTCGGGACTTTTATTTTTAATCCAAATCTGTCATTGGATGCCATTTCCATAAAGGCTTTGAACTCATGCTCCCATGCAAAGGACTTGGGATCACAATAGGTACGTGATATGACAGGAATAAAAATCAGGCATTTCAGTTTCACCTTAAGTGAGGCATCCACATCATGGGTTTCAAGTAATCCGTCATGAGGATTAATATCGAAGTAAACACTTATATCCTCTTTAAATGCAGCTTCCAGCTCCTTCCTGAGATTTCCCTCAAACTCAGTTACCCAGCCGTCATATTTGTTGTCCTTCTGACGGTAGCTGATGAAGATGTCATATTCATATCCTGGAATCAGGCTGCTCATGGATAGCTATATTTTGATAAAGTTATGAAACAAAGAAACATATGTCAATTTTATTTTATTAAATTAAAATGAACATTAATGCAGAATCACAAAAAATAATAACTTGCAATCTCTTTAATTTACAGATATATGAATACAATCATCAAATCAGTTATGTTGATATCCCTGATGCTGATAGTTGCCGGATGCGAAAAAAATTCAGGTGTTAAGATCAAGGATGATAATTTATTACAGGCATTACTTCAACAGGGAGTTGATAAAGACGGGGATGGTGATATCAGTTATTCCGAGGCTGAAGCTGTAACTGTTCTGGATATCAGTCAAAGTTTTATTTCAAACCTGAAAGGGATTGAGGCATTTGTTAACCTCGATTCACTTTTCTGCAGTGAGAACATGATACCCGGATTTGATGCATCATATAATACAGCCCTGAGATATCTCGATTGTGAATATAACCAGATAACAGAACTGATAGTTGGGAATAATACAGCTCTTGAATATTTATACTGTTCGGTAAATAAAATAACCACCCTCGATGTATCCAAAAATACGGCTTTGCTCCATCTTGGTTGTACCTCAAACGATATTAGCAGTCTTGATGTCTCGAAAAATCCAGAATTATTATTCCTGAGCTGTGGCTCCAATCAGCTGACATCTCTTGATCTTTCAAAGAATACTTTCCTGCTTGCCCTTCTCTGTCCCGATAATAAGCTTACAAAACTCGATGTCACATTAAATACTATCCTGGTATATCTTATTTGCGGATCAAACAGCCTGACCAGTCTGGACATATCAAAAAACTATGCTCTGAAGAGATTACTCTGTGAGAATAACCGGTTTACAGCCCTAAATGCCCTGTATAACCCTGTATTGTATGAGCTGGGTTGCCAGGGCAACAAAATAGCCTCATTAGCCTTGCCCGTAAATAATTCGCTGATAACACTTGATTGTTCAGACAACCTGTTACAGACACTTGACCTCACATATAATAACAAACTGGTTAATATCAGGATGCGGAATATGCCTTCACTGAAAAAGGTTTGTGTTTGGATTTTGCCTTTTCCTCCTGCAGGCAGCAGCATTGTTGTGAATAGTGAAGGAAGCCCGGATCTGTATTTTGCCAACGACTGCGTTAGGAAGAGGTGAGACCGGCATTTATGTAAAGTTGATTCAGTATTAATTGAATGTAAAAGCAATGCCGACCTCATATGGATACAGCTCAGGGCCCTTGCCTTTCTCAAACAGCCGGGTGAAATAGGTTGTACCATAGACCTGGATATGTTCATATCCTATCCTTGCGGTGGCTCCCCATCGTAAGACATTCATGCTGAAATCATCCTTCGTCCTGGATTTTGATTTATCGCCGTCGTCATATGTAACTTTTGCCTTTGAGCATAGTTTTAAAGCCCCGATAACACCTGCGCCGATATTAATGGTTTTATTATGACCACTCAATGGGATCTGGCCTTCAAGCAATAATGGAAGAGTTAAGTAGGTTGATTCAAGCTTGCTTTTGGTAAAGACAATTCCGGAGTCGGGATAGAGAGGGCCGATCACGCTGTAATCATACTTTTTGATTGAGTTGTTGCCATCAAAGCGGTATGTACTGAAGTTAAATCCAATGGTGGAAACAAATCCCAGGTGCCTGGTAATGCCGATATTAATATTCGGGAAAAGAAAATTCCATACCCACGATTTTGATGTGTTAAGATCAAAATAAGAATCTTCAGGGGCAAGTGTTGTACTCCAGTAGTCAGTCATAAATCCGTTGAATCCTAGTTCAAAACCGCCAAGGTGGCCACGGAACCTGTTATGTTTCCGGTGGTAAAATTCCTTGTCCCCGTCTCTTTTGTCACTCTTATATACTCGGACCCCATCATTGTCTTCCACAACACGGTACTCTTTGTTACCTAAGGTGACACGGGTTTCATCACCACTCTCTCTGACGGAAAATATTTCATCTCCTATGACCACGCTTACTGTATCCTTCGGAGCCTTCTTATATTCCTTGTTTTCAAGATTCTCAAGCTTCTGTTCCTTTTCTTTGTTCTGGCTGAACAATGGCATTGATATCATTGAAATAATTGCAATTACTGATATAACTTTTTTCATAACGTTTTTAGTTTGTTGTTAATTCCGCTATAAGACGATAATGCCATGGCAAAAGTTACATCGGGAATAACCCCGGACTTAAGTCCGGGGCTAGTTGTCAGATAACTAATCTCTTATGCATCTTATGCTGAATCCATGTTTTTTGGATTTGCTGCTGAAGTTTGCTTTGGAATCGAGATATGAGAGGCTTATAAAATAATGGGAAGCATTGTCGGCTTCATTTACTGACCAGTATGCTGTAAAATAGGAAAGGGAACTGAAAGACCCTTCAAAATACCGCATGCCTGCCGGCAAGGCTGAAAATGATGAGCTGTTATCAGCTCCCGTGTTCGGGGAATGCCACTGAGACAGTCCTTCTACCTTAAGTTTTCCTCCCGCAGTTTCAGAATCGCCAAGGAACACGATAAGCTGTTCCCATTCTTCATTATCCGGGACGTGCCATCCTGCAGGGCAAATTTTTTCATCCGTGGCAGCATAGCCATTGTATAAGGCTCCATATGGCACTTTGAACAAAGATGAATCATTATTATACCAGCATAATGCAGGATCACTGGTTTTATTCCATTCCTGGTTTTTTTCAATAAGCTTTATTTCAGAACCGTCATTAAGCCTTGTGGTCCTCAGGTTCTCTGCCATCCAGACCTGGTTTCCGATCATGACTGTTTCATAAACATTACCATCGACATCAGTTACAGGAGGAGGAGGGTCTTCTCCCTTCTCGCAACCGGAGAGAAGGATAAAGAAAACTCCGGATGTCAGGATTATATGCGTTAGCCGTCTGACCATTTGTCATAAGAACAAGATCTGCCACTATTTATTGTATTCCAGAACCTGTCCGTCTGCCAGCAGTTTTTTCCGGATCTCTTTATAGGTTAACTCATGAATACTCTTCCTTTTATCAAGTGCCATTGCCGCAACCGTTCCTGCACTCTGCCCCAGTATCATGAACACAGGCTCCATCCTGATCGACCCAAAGGCAATATGGGAACTTGACACACACACACTGACCAGCAGATTCGTGCACTCCTCCCTCTTTGGCAATATTGAACCCAGATCGATCATATATGGCTTTGGTGTGGGAAGCTGAATGTCTCCTTCATTCTCCACAAACCCGTCAGGTGTAATATAGCGCTGAGTATTATGGGAGTCGAGGTTATATGAACCCATTCCTATAGAATGCGTTACATCTCTTTTGCTCAGAACATCATTTTCGGTCATCACATAATCCCCGATCATTCGCCTTGCTTCCCTGACATAGATATTATATGGCCAGTAACCATTATCAGCGAATTCATCTCTTGAGTAACCCCACCTCGACATTTCATTTCTCACTTCTGCCGGCACACGTGGATCGTTTGCGATGAACCAGAGCAAACCTTTCTGATAAGTAATATGTTCATCGATGATCTCCTTTCTTCTTTCATAGGATGCATCGGGGAAGTCATAGTTCATTCCGATATTGTCGAAGCTGAATGGACCGTGATTATTTACATCCAGTTTCCTGTTGGGGATGGCATCAAATTTATTGAATGTTCCCCGCCAGCCGGCATCGTAGATACGGATAAGAAGCTCATATTGAGTAGAGTCATAACCGGGGGGACGCATGAAGGGAACCCTGTTGTCAGAATGATCAGTCAGACAGGTCCTGAAGCAGTATGCCTGGAGCCTTTTATCAGCGTCTCCCCTGTTACCCGGAGGGTCCGCTGAGATCCTTGGCAGCAGTCCGCTGGAAGGATCTTTCGGATTCCGGTATGGGCTTATCTTAAGGTTATCGAAATCGTGATGCTTTACGGGAAAATCCCCGACCTGAACACCATTCCATTCTTCGTCATACTGTGAGCTGCCTTCCCGTCCGGTATGATAGCTTACGCCTGCAGCGGCCATCAGATCACCTTCATATGAGGCATCAATGAATATCTTTCCTGTGAAAAGCATTCCGTTCAGGGTTTTTATCGAAACTATTTTGCCCTCTTCCTTAACTACTCCTGTTTCCCTGTCGAGCCATGCATTCCTGTAAACAGTAATTTTGTTATCAGTTATCATTTTTTCGAAAGCCGCCTCCGCAACATGTGGTTCGAACAGCCACATTGTACGGAACTCGCCGTCAATTGCAGGAGTACCCTGTCCCTTGTTGCCAAATTCCGACTGTTTCTGCCAGTTCCACGATTCAGGTATCATATAATGCTGGTAAAGCAGTTGGTAGAATTCCCTTGCAAGGCCTCCGATGACCTCCTTGTTTCCTGTATCAGTATACCCCAGACCTGAAGATGATAGTCCTCCAGGGTGTATATCGGGTGATACAACTATTACTGATTTGCCCATTCTCTTAATCTGAACAGCGGTGGTTATTGCAGAAGATGTTCCACCGTAAACAATAACATCTGCCTTTAAGGGCTGTTTTACGGAATCTGACTGGCAGCCCGTTAAAAAACAGGTTGCGAGGATTAGTAAAATAGTTTTTGATCTCATGACAGGTTAATTGGTACAGAATATCAAATATATACAACCTGGATCAAATTAGCTATAAATTTAGTGAAAAACGGATGTTATAAAACGTGGGGGTTGTTGAAAAAGTCCTTTTTAACCGCAAAGAGAACGCTAAGATGTCGCAGAGAACGCAGAGCTAAAATACATAATTTCAGCTCTTTGCGAACTTTGCGTCTTTCCTTTGCGCCCTCTGCGGTTAAGGGATTTTGACTTTTTAGACACCCCCGGCAATGAATAATATTTTCAATTCGTGAGGTTTAATTTGAACCTCAGTTTCGGGGTTCATTTTCGTAGCCGCACCGGTATACGGATCCAGCCACTTAAAATTGCCTTTTAAGGGTATTTTTAACCTGATAAGCTCTTCCTTTTCTTCTTCATTGAAAATGATATAGTAGTGATTTTCCCCCTTTACCATATGCCTGTATCTGATACCTGTTGAGGGCGGATTTACATATAGATCGGCAGGAGTGATCCTGCTGATTTCAGATATCAGCTCCTTGGGTTGACCGTATGTCTGTGCCCCAGGGAAGATTTCAGCAATCCGGCTCTCTTTGCTGATTACAAGCTGACCGTTTTCAGCAATCTTTTCGAGAAAAGGCTTTGCTTCATCAGGAAGATATGATAAACTGTCGATGATAAGGAGTTTATATGTCATGTCTGCTATATGCACCCCTTCTTCATCAATACTGCAATCATTGATCAGGTGTCTTATTTCAAGGTAGTTAAAGTCGCGCTGGCTCTGATAAAGAACCTTTGCAGACTTATCCGGTAACCATTCTGCTTCACACAAAATCGCAATGTCGCAAATATGACGCGAGTCAGTATTTATCCAGCTGAGTCTTCTGCAGGCATCAGCATATGTTCTGTACTTGTTCCACCACTCTGCATTTGGTCCCACATCGGGAGGTCTCTCATCTAACCTCGGGCCACGAAGCGAGTAGTAAAATGCATGTGGGAATAACAAATTGTGACCCCGTACGAAGCACCAGTTTGCAAGCCAGTTCATCTCACTGAAAGTCAGGTTATGCCCGTATGCCCCGTATAATTCATTTGAATTACGGCGAAGTCCAAGATGTATCATAGCACTGGATGCACATTTTGCCATAGTTGAATGATGCCCCTCAAGAGCCTTTGGCCCCGGCTCAACATATCGCCATACGAGATCCTGCCCGGGTACCTGGAAGAACTGCTCCGCACCTATATCCATCGACCCTGCCGGATGGCCCATCAGTGCTATTCCATGTTCCAGGCACCAGTTTCCAAGCCGCCTGTAATAATTATTTTCGAGGCTGATGTTAATGGCCCTGTTGTAATCATTCCTGTGTTTTTCAGAGTCAGGAGTATCATTATACCACAGATCGGAAAGAAAGGGAGTAATATCGTATCCGATGATTTTGCTGATATTTTCCAGGAGATTTCTGTTCCCGGGCATAACTCCCGGAGCGCTGTTGCGACCCATGGTTGACGGCTCATCTGTGAATATCCCGAGGATTGTTGTTCCGAAATAATCTCCGAATTCTTTTGCATAGCGATCATATACCAGCTCCATAAAGCTTGTTACTGCATCCGGATTAAGGATATCTCCTGCCGGAGGAAGTTCTTCTTCAATATTGTCAGACCCCTCGCCAATATAATGAAGCCCTCTTATTACACCGCCCGAAGGCATATCAATTATAGCAACACGTTTTCCTACAGGCCTGTTTAATATTGTAATTAAATTCTGACCGGGAGCAAGAACCGGATTTTCAGCTGGTTTGAGATCAATCTTAGCAAGTCCCCTGGCAGCATGTGAAGGATTTCGTGCCACTACCTGTCCGCTTGACGATCCTGATGGGTACATCCCTTCATCATATAGAATCACATACATATTGCGCCTGGCTGCTTCTCTTATTGTAGTATTCATTGCATGGATCATCTCAGGTGAGAGCCATTCTATATTGTCAGGCAGACCGATACGCGGATGAATTACAAATCCATAAACGCCATGTTCTTCAAAATCTGCAATCTGTCTTTTTATCTCATCTTCCTTCAGGGTATCATTCCAGAACCAGAATGGCATTACGGAAAATTCGCGGGGAGGGTTGGTAAAATCACCCGGTAAACTCCTGTTGCATGATGAGAGCAGGAATAGCAGAATTATGAAACAGATCTGGCAAAGTGGTTTGTAAAACAATTTCATAGGGAGTTGAATTATAATACGATCCGTAAATGATCTTAATTAACAGTTAAAGATATTTATTTCTTCGGGAGCCAGGGAAGAAATGAACTGGTTTTTTCGATATATTCCCGGTATTGAGGTTTTTGATCCTTCAGTGATTTTTCAAGCAGGGCAACGCCTGAGACTTTAATTATCAGGGCTGGCATAAGTATTGATCCTGCGACGGGGATATAACTACCGGCTGCAATACAGATAAATCCGTATCCCCACCATACAGCTGAATCTCCGAAATAATTCGGGTGGCGTGTATATTGCCATGACTATCCCGGCAGAATTATTCGGGTAAGAAAGCAACTGCAGCAGCTCCGATGCCTGTATTGGCACCAATCACAGGTGAAATATTCACAACTGAAACAGGTTTGCGGGAAGTAATTTCTTCCATCCGGTCAGAATACCACTGTGCAGCTTCATCATTCTGAGCATGAAGTACAATATAATTCCATATCTGTTTTCCGGTGGTGAGTTTTTTTACATAAGAGATGACCTTCTCCATTGTGGCCCTCTGGTTGAATGACTTGTCGAATACTATTGCTTTCCCGTCTTCGTCAATCGAGACGATAGGATTTACATTTAGTATTCTGGCGATTAATCCTTTTGTTGACGAGAGCCTGCCGCCCCTGATAAGATATTTAAGGTCCTTTACGCTGACCAGTATTTTTACATTTTTCACCCACTCTTCTGCAAGTTCAACAACCTTTTCATGTGAGCAGCCGTCCTCAATTGCCCTGGCTGCCCTTAGTATTATCAACCCCAGCGCGCCTGAGAGGTTTTTTGAATTGATAACAGATATTGGTTTGTTGAATTCCCTGTTGATCGCCTTTGCCGCTTTCTGACTGCTTCCGAAGGTGCCGCTTAGCTTATCGCTCAGATGTATTGCAATTATGGAATCGTAGTGAGAAGCAAGATGGGAATAGAGATTTGTGAAGGCTTTTTCATTTACCTGTGCGGACTTCGGATAATCAACATTCTCTTCAAGCAAGGTATAAAATTGTTCAGGCTGAATGGTAACCTTATCGAGATAGTTGTTTTCACCGAAATTGATGTTGATCGGCAGTATGTTTATCTGATACTGATCAATAAGATCCTGCGAAAGGTCGCACGTTGAATCAGTTACAAGTGCGATCTTCCATTTCCGGTTATACACAACATCGCTCTGGCGGATCATATCATCGGCTTTCTGGAAAGCAATTGTGCCTGTTTTGCGGAGCTCATTAAAGAGTAAGGCCGGAGTGTTGGTATGCACATGCAATCGCTTCATTCTGTCAGAGCCTGCAACTACTATTGAGTCTCCGTATTTATTAAGTATCGAGTGCATTGTTTTGCTGTCAGCAATACAGTTCTTAATAAGAGCCTCGGTGCAGAATCGGAATTCGACATTCTGAGGTATGGATTCTTCGATCTTTTCAAAAAGGACTGTTTCCGTCCGGGCCTGAATAAGTTCTTTTATATTACGCCTAGTGATGAATTCAATTATTCCCTCAATGAACAGGACAAATCCTCTTGCTCCGGCATCAACAACATTTGCCTTTCTCAGGACTTCAAGCCTGGATTTGGTTTCGATAAGCGATTTATTGAGGATACTGGATGAACCCAGGAACAATTCATTGAAATCTTTTATTCTGTGTCGGTTGTCGTATATGTAATCAGCCCATTCCCTTATAACTGTAAGCATGGTACCTTCAACCGGGTTAGCTATCGCTTCGTAAATATAGCGTATCGAGTTCTTGATGCTTTCTGCAAACTGTGCAATCGTAATGGTTTTGAAATTCCCTGTCTCCATACTCATTCCATAAAGAAACTGTGCAAATATGATCCCGGAGTTGCCTCTTGCATTTACAAGCGATGTTTCTGCAATCCTGTCAGCAGTTACTTTATATGATTTGTGTGGGTGTAGTGAATCGATTACCGCACGGATTGTTGATGCCAGATTGGTACCTGTATCTCCGTCGTTAACGGGAAAAACATTGATCTTGTTCAGCTCAACCTGATGCTCAATAACTTTCCTGGCACCGGCAATAAACGTATAGTAGAGGCGGCGGCCATCCATTTCAACTAGAGGTACCTGGGAAGCTATTGCCATATCACTCCTGTTTACAAAAGTTGTGCCAAGATAATCATTATTTTAACCTGATGTTCGTCAAATGCTAAACGTCAGGAAGATTGAAATGTTCACAGGTATTAATATTTAACATCCCCCTGACCCCCTTCAAAGGCATAGCCGTCAAGTTAAGGAGTTTGAGAAAGGATTTGCAGGGAGGATGAATAAAGGTAAACGGATTTTTTTATTGAA
>Ga0209211_10001894_pt1 | contig 37690 bp, 32 predicted proteins | sample RifGroA2_FD_183992 | JGI IMG/M metagenome (GOLD analysis project Ga0209211, IMG submission 183992) | Groundwater microbial communities from Rifle, Colorado, USA - Groundwater A2 (SPAdes) (version 2) | ecosystem: Environmental > Aquatic > Deep subsurface > Groundwater | place: Rifle, Colorado... | reverse complement strand
AGATTAAATGCATCTCTAACCGAAGAAGAAAAGCCCTCATGCTTAAGATTTTCTTCAACCAGATGAGGGATAACTTCCGTGTCGGTTTCCGAAATAAATTTATGACCTTTCTCGATAAGTTCTTCTTTTAATTCCTGAAAATTCTCCACAATTCCATTGTGAACAACTGCGATTGTTTTTGTACAATCCATATGAGGATGAGCATTTTTCTCTGTCACTCCCCCATGAGTTGCCCACCTTGTATGCCCGATGCCTAGTGCACTTTGAGGTAAATTTATTTTTGCGTCCCCAATTTTCCCAACATGTTTTTCATAAACTAATTTTTTTCCTTGCTTTACAGCAATTCCCCAAGAGTCATAACCCCTATATTCAAGGAGTTTTAATCCCTCCAAAACAATATCTGCTGCTTGCTGCTTATTTCCAACGTAACCAAATATACCACACATAGATTACACATTAGACTTTACTATTCTAACAACATCTGAAAGATTTTCAACCTCCGCATCAGGGATAAAATCAGGAATTGCTTTTTGATTTTCCGCATACCAACCTCTTTTTACCCAAATTGTAAAAAGTTGATCCATATACATTTTGGCTGAATATAATATCTCCAATTTATCATCAATAATAAATATCTTAAGACCTTTGTATTTATCTATTATTTTTATTAAATTTGCGTCTTTATTATCAAATATGTGAACATTTTCTTCTTTGAAAAATTTAGCCATTCCGGTTTTTTCAAGTTTGGTTTTTTGAAATTGTGTTTCGCCTTTGGAAAAAATGCCAAGCGTTGCAAAATTATTAAGACCATCTAAGGTTTGCGTTACTTCCGCATAGATCTTATGCATCGAAAGTCCACTTTGTTTGAATAAAGCTGTATCGAAAAGAGTGTAATCGATGTCGAAAAGCACAATGGGTTTTTTACTTGATAACTTCATTATCTTTGTGCACCCCTTTCACGCAGACGAGAGGATAAACAACGGTATTTTTTCCCAAAACTGTCCCAGGATTAAGAACCGAATTTACTCCAATATTCGATCTGTCTCCTACAATCGAACCAAATTTTTCCAAACCTGTTTCGATTTTATCCTCTCCGGCAATAACCATAATGGATTTTTTATCCAGTCTGTAATTTGCTAACATTGCCCCACCCGAAATATTTACCTTACCCCCAACGATACTATCCCCAACGTAATTGAGATGAGCGACTTTGGAATCGTCTAGAAAAATTGAGCCTTTAACCTCGACAGCATGTCCAAGCTGTACGTTATTACCTACCATACAGTTCTCGCGAATATAGCTGCCATGCCCCAGAAGAGCATACTTTCCTATGATTGCGGGCCCCACAATGACTACTCCTTCTTGAATTATTGTCCCTTCCCCTATATAAACATCGTCTTTATCCTTGTAATTGGCCTTGAGCTGACCGCTTTTGAATTGCATTTCTATATATTCTTTTATTTTAGGTAGTGCTTCCCATACGTAATTCGTATCATTAAAAATATCTCTGTATGCAAAAGTAGAAAGATCAAAAAATTTTTCTGTTTTAAAGTTATCCATAATTAATTATCTGATGCGCAAAGCAATTTTTCTGCTTCCTCAAGTTCTTGCGGAGTATTTATTCCTCTCCACAATATTTTCCCACCCGTTACTGCCCCTAATCTTTCCTTATTTTTTATAGCAATATCTATTAAAGATGTCAAATAATATTCTCCGCTTATCGGACTTTTCTTAACTTTCTTTAAATATTGTCTCAAAAAAGAAACCTTAAAGATATAGCATGCCGGATTTATTTCTTTGATTTTCTTCTCGTTACTTGTTGCATCTTTTTCCTCCACAATTCCTGCTATTCTGTCATTACTATCTCTAATGACTCTTCCTAGCCCTGTTGGATTATCAACTGTTATTGTCAAAAAAGATAAAGCTGTATTTTTCTCCAAATGAGATCTAATGAGATTTTGTATTATATCTTTTGTGTAGAATGCAGAATCATCACCGTTAAAAACTAAAACCGTATCGATATCTTTTGGAAGTTTTTTCAAAGCACACAGAACTGCATGCGCGGTACCAAGTCTTTTACTCTGATGTGCAAAAACAACACTGTCTTTCAAAACTTTTATAACTGATTCTTTAGCAAATCCGACAACAACGATAATTGGAGTTATGAATAGCTCTTTGAGTCTATCTATAGCGTGAAGAATCATCTGCTTATTGCCCAAAGAAATAACTACTTTATTTATCTTTCTTGAACTCATTCTCTTGCCTTTGCCTGCCGCTAAAATTATTGCTGCGATTTTTTTCATCTAAAATTATTCTCTAACTCTTTTTATGCTTGCACCCAATGTTCTAAGTCGTTCTTCTAACTTTTCATATCCCCTATCTAAATGCTCTGCTCCGAAAATTACGCTTTCTCCAACTGCAGATAAAGCTGCCAATACTAAAGTCGCTCCAGCCCGCAAATCTGACACTTCAACTACTCCATTATGCAATTTTGTTGGACCTTGAATTTTGATCGCATGAAAATAAGAAGGGTTATTGTCGGATAAATTAAAATTGTAAATTTTTTCCGGATCTTTAATGTCCGGATTAAATAAGTCTATATTCGCTCCCATTTTTTTTAACTCCCCAACATATCCAAATCTATTTTCGTATACTGTTTCGTGAATTTGAGCCACACCTTTTGCCTGAGTCATTAATATTGCCCATGGACCTTGCCAATCTGTCATGAATCCGGGGTAATTTGAAGTCTGTACATCAACACATGTCAACTTTCCCTTGTAAAAGAATCTTACTCCTTCTTCTCCTTGCTCCACCCCTCCTCCAGCTAATTCCAATCTTTGAATAAATGGCGACAAATCAACGCTTTGTGCGCCTTTAACTAGAACGTCGCCTTTGGTAATAATTGCTGCAATTGCGAGAGTAACAATTTCATTTCTATCCGGGCCGATTGTAAATTCGGTTCCGGTTAGCTTCTCAACGCCCTGAATAACTATTGTGCGTTCTTTTGTTCTTAAAATTTTGGCGCCCATTTGATTCAGAAGATTTATCAATTCATCGATTTCGGGTTCTGCTGCGCAATTTTCAAGAGTTATTCTGGCACCATTTATCAGTGTGCTGATCATGATAAGTGTTTCCGTACCGGTATGAGTGCTTTTTTCGAATTTATAAACAACTTCTTTGTTTTTAAAGTTACTTTCTTTTTTGAGGTAGAAAAATCCATCATCACTGTTGTAGGACACTAAGTATCCCATTTTTTCAAGCCCCTTTATGGTTCTGTCTATCGGACGCGCTCCGATCCGGCATCCGCCGGGATTTGGAATAATCGCCTTGTCCATTCGAGCCAAAAGAGGCGACAAGAACATAGCAGATGTTCGAATTTTAGCTGCTTCTTCCAAAGATATTTTTTCTTTTTTAAACTCTTTCATATGAATATGAGCTGTATGATCGATGATTTTAACCACCCCGCCCAACTCGCGGATTATTTCAACCATTACCATAAAGTCTGAAATAAGAGGAACGTTTTTTACTATCACTTCTTGATCTGTCAGGCATGCGGCAACCATGGCTTTCAAGGCAACATTTTTTGCCCCTGAAACTCCAATCGTCCCCATCAACCTTTTCCCTCCATTTACTATTATTCTGCTCATAATTCTTAATTCTTAATTCTTAATTCTTCACTTATTTTATATACATCTCCCGCGCCCATGGTAATAAGAACAACATTATGCCCATAGCTTTGATTATTGATGTATTTTATCACATCGTTTAATTTCGGTATAAATAAAGCTTTTTTTCCAATTTTTGTGGCCAAATTTTCCATGGAAACAGTTGGATCCGGTTTTTCGCGTAAAGATGAATATATATTGGTCAAAATAACGATATCAACATCCTTAAACGAATCACTAAATTGTTCGAACAATGATTTTGTTCTGGAATAGGTATGCGGTTGGAAAATACAGACAATTTTAGAATTTGGAAATTTTTCTCTGAATGCTTTTAAGGCTTTTTGAATTTCTGTGGGATGGTGCGCGTAATCATCAAATAACTGTGCTCCGCTCATAAGTGTACCGATAAACTCGGATCGCCTTTTTGAACCTGTAAATTTCTCCAATCCTTTGTTTATTTGTTCCGGTAACAAACCAATTTTCAAACCTACTACAAAAGCCGCAGCCGCATTCAATCTATTGTGTGCTCCAAAAACTGACAGGGTAACATTTTTCAAAACCTCGTCAACGATATAATCATTCTGCTTTGCAGAACCGTATGTTATTTTTTTACCCTTATACTCTGTAAGCAATTTCCTTACTTGCGGATCGTCTCCCCAAGTAATTAAAACTCCATCTTCCGGCAATTGATTGGCAAATTTGAGAAATTTTTCCCGTGTATCATCCAAGGAGCTATACGCATCAGGGTGATCAAATTCAATATTGGTAATTACCGCAATTTTTGGGTGCTGCCACATATGTTTTATAGTTTTATCAAAAGTGGGTTCTGTCATATATTCATCTGCTTCTGCAACAAAAAATTTTCCCTTACCGTAATGGCCCGGTGCGCCCAAAGATTCCGCATTCGCTGTTCCGATTAGGAAAGAAGGGTCAAAATTATTCGTCTTAAGTAAACTGGCAATCATTGCGGTTGTAGTAGTTTTTCCGTGAGTTCCGGTTATAGAAATGCCAAAAAATTTCCTCCCAAAAATTTCCCCACCCATGAAAATCCCTACAGCTTCTCCTTGAGTGATAACTTTTATGTTTTTTCTTTTTGCCTCTAGAACTTCGGGATTGTTAAATCCTCCATGCGCTCCGGTTGTAATAACAAGATCGGGATTTAATATGTGAGTTTTTGAAAAACCGACAAGAGGAATTATTCCGGCTTTTTTGAGCACTACGTCCGTAATAAATTCGTCTGCAGTATCGGATCCCGATACTTTTATTTCGGCTTCTTTTGCAATAATCGCCAAAGGCGTCATTCCGACCCCCTTAATTCCCACGAAATGGATGCTTTTAATCTTATTCATACTTAGTTTACTCCGAGCGAAGCCGAAGGGCGTCCCGTACGACACCATATTCATCCCATGGCTCCTCACCTTGTCCATAATTCATGGATTTTTCATGTGATTTTCCTGTAATAAGAACTAAATCTCCTTTTCGTGCAATCTTAATTGCGCTTTCAATCGCTTTTCTTCTGTCTTCAATTTTTATTAATGTCCGATTCTTAATTCTTAATTCATTATTCTTAATTCCTGATTCAATGTCATGGTTAATCTTTTCAACCGATTCTTTTCTTGGGTCTTCAGCTGTCAAAATAATAATGTCTGCATACTTTGAAGACATTTCTCCCATTAATGATCTTTTTGTTGTATCTCTTGCTCCGGCAGAACCGAAAACATGAATAATCTTACCTTTAGCAAATGTTCTAACAGATTTAAGAATCTGGTCAATTGCGTTAGGGGTATGGGCAAAATCAATCATAACTGTAAAATCTTTTTCATAAACAATGTCTTCTCTTCCTTTTGGCGGCTCAAAACTTTCAATGCCCCTTCTTATTTGATTGTCTTCTATCCCAAGAGTTTTACATGCGGCAACCGCGGCCAAAATATTGTATTTATTAAATTCTCCGATGAGGTTAGATTTAAAAGGAAATGTTTTTGGATTAATGTCGGAACCAGAACTCATTCCATAAGTTCTTATTTTTGAATTTTGAATTTTGAATTTTGAATTTAGCAGAGGAAAAGATTTGTCATCTTTATTGACAACAGCAATCCTGCTCATTTTTAGTAGTTTTGCTTTGGCTTTTGCGTAATTTTCATAGGTTTTATGGTAATCCAAATGCTCATGTGTCACGTTAGTTAAAACTCCAACATCAAATTTAATTCCAAAAACTCGGTATTGATCCAAAGCGTGTGATGTGGTTTCCAGAACAAGGAATTTTGATCCTGAATCTACCGCCTTTTTTATAAATCTTTGGATTGCAAAAGAGGAAGGCGTAGTAACGTGAAAGCCTACATCGTAATTTTTCCCGCCGATTATTGCTCCAACACTACTAATCATTGAGACATTGAAGCCTGCACTATACAGAATATAATAAATCAGGCTGGTTGATGTTGTTTTGCCATCCGTACCGGTCACGCCTATTACAGTTAACTTTTTCGAAGGAAATTTAAACCAAGCGTTAGCAATTATTGCAATTCCAAGATGATAAAGATTCTTTATTCTCTGCCACATACTTTGTATTATACCTCTTGTTATCCGCTGTCTTCAATAAAGGCTCTCTTTTGCAAGGAGCCTTTAATTAATTTACGAAACTTTCGAGAAAGGACGACGCCGATGTTATCATTCGAGTTGTCAGGCTTCCAGTTGTTCACGTTCGCACCATCAGTATCGGAGTTACCAACGTTCACAAGGTTGCCATCAGACGTCTGCTTTTGTTGCTCCTTTCCCTCTTTTTCACCAAGAAGAAACAGAATGTTCCTTCTTTGTATATTATTTGGTAGCAAAACTACACCAGAAAAGAGCAAGTAGTTTCATATTTCTTTTCTCCTCACACTTTTGATTGAACATGCCAACCAAAATTCCGGATTGCAAAAAGAATCAATTGTAAGAATAGCACAAATTAACTATTTGAAGCTTTAATCCACCCTCCGACCATCTTTCCTATCTCAGTAATCGAATTTTCCAGTTCGATATATTTTATATTTTCTATAATTTTTAAATCTTTACCTAATTTGAAAAAAACTCTTAATAAATCAACTTTTACACTCGCTTCTCTTAAGACCGGAAGCTTCTCTTGCTTTGAAATATTGCTTGCTAAAATAATTTTTTCTAAAAGTTCCAATAAAATTTTCTCGCATTTTTGTCCTAGCGTATAGCGGTCTTTTCTCGGAAAAGAAGAAAGATTAGAATAAAAGTTTTTATAAAGCTCGTACGTTTTCGTAAATATTGGTGTATCCTGCCATGATGTATGAAAGTCTGGCATAATTTATGCTCTAAGCTTATCACAAAGCAAAACATTTTTCGTGGATTTCAGGAATTCTTAAAAGGGAAGAGAACAAAGAAAGACGTTATTGGATTTGGAGAGGATAAGGAAAATAATCTTAAGGAATTACAGAAAAAACTTGAAAATAAAACGTATTTGCCTGGTGGCTATTCACAATTTTTTGTTCACGATCCGAAACCTAGAACTATACACAAAGCAAGCGTTATCGATAGAATCGTTCATCACATTGTTAGTGATATTTTAGAAAAAATTTTTGAGCCCACCTTTATCCATCATTCCTATGCCTGCCGTAAAGATAAAGGAACCCATAGGGGCGTACTCGCTTTACAAAAGATGGCTATTAAGGAAAGCTTAAACAATACACGGATTTGTTGGGTATTAAAATGCGATATCAAAAAGTTTTTCGCAGGTGTTAATCACGAAATTTTATTAAAGATTTTTGCAGAAAGGATTAAAGATCAAGATTTTCTGAATCTTCTTGGAAAAATTATCACTAGTTTTCATTCGGATAAAACTAGAGATCCAGCTAATAAGAAGGGTATTCCCATAGGCAATCTTACATCACAATTCTTTTCCAATGTCTATATGAATGAATTTGATCAATATATTAAACATAAACTGAAAGTTAAATATTATTTACGTTATGCTGACGATTTCGCTTTTATTTCACATGATAAAACTTACCTTTTGAATTTAATTGAACCTATACGGAAATTTTTAATTCAGGAGTTAGACTTAGAATTGCACCCGAAAAAGATAATCTTTGGCAAATTTTCAAGCGGAATAGATTTTTTAGGCTATATCGTTTTCCCCAAACACATCTTGCCTAGAACCAAAACAAAAAGAAGGCTGCTGAAGAAGATAAAAGAAAAAATTGAACAATTTAAATCGGGGAAAATCACCGAAGAGTCTTTAAATCAAACAATACAATCATATTATGGTTTTTTAGTTCACGCTAATAGCTATAAATTTAAACAGGAATTGCAAAATTCAATATTGTTTTGGTTGACAGAGTAGAAAAATTTCTATCGGCCCGCTTCGCGGGAACAAGCGCTAAGGAATCAAAGATACAAAAACTAACTGAAACTACCGAGAAAGGACGACGCCGATGTCATCATCCGAGCCGTCAGGCTCCCAGTCGACCACGTACGCACCACCGGCAGCGGAGCCACCAACGCCCACAAGGCGGCCATCAGACGCCCGCGAACCGGTCCAATTATATTTGTCTTCAAGTAATCTCTCGTTCCTGTTTTGAAAATAAACCAGCCAGCCATAATGCTGTTCAACGAAAGTCTGTCTGGTCATTTGAGTAAGTTTAAGTCCTGCTAATTTATTGGCAGAATCTTTCCAATTGCTTAATAAGTTTTTTTCAATACCTCTCTTTTGCTTTTCAAACTCCGCTATTGCTTCTTGATAATCTGTGGGGATACTGCGGCCCTTAAAGACAGTACCTTTGAGATATTTAACAATATCCTCTGCTTGCTGAAGATAATTATGATTTAAGGAATCAGGAATTACATCTTTTGTAATCAATCTCCAGGCAGGTCTTGAAGTATCAGTTGTATAGAATTTTTCATTTTTACACCAATCTGTATCGTATTGAATTTTACCTTTACGGTCCCTATCAAATTGTGGCTGCAGGGTATCCGTAAGCAGCTTTGCAGTAATGGGAGTTCCATCCGCTTTTTTTGGGACATAGAGCATTAAGTATTGGTCATTTGCCTTAGCTTCAGTAAGCTCTTGGGGAGTAAATTCCATTTTGGGAATTAAGCTTTTGTCGATTGGAAAACCAAAAGCTTTCTCAACCTCTTCAACTCCGAAGAATTCCGTACCCATAATTTCTCTTGCTTTTTCCATGCTTTCATTTGTTGGAAGAGGCGGTTCGGCGTGGGTTTTCGAGGCAGGAGTACCGACCACCCTTATAAGGCCCTGCCCAATCAGATCTGGTACCTTGTCTGGATCAAATGGTAGAGGATTTTCGTTAGCCATTATTTCCTTCCTCCAAGGGCATGATAATGTTGCCTCCTGTTTCAGGGTCTGTCCCAAGATAAATGTATTGTATTCCCTGGTGTTCTAGGATAGTTCCCGATGGTAGCTCATTATCTCCCGCTTTCATCGCCGTTGGCAAATAATAAATTTCTTCTCCGTTCGGTTTTGTATAAATTCTTGTCCTTGGTACGACCTCGTCACCGTGTTTTCTCACTTCTCGAGGAGTTTTAGGCGTAAGATAACCCATTTCAACCGGCGTTAACGGAGCATACGCTTCTTTTGGCGTTTTGCTTGGGCTTGTAATACTAAAGCCAAAATGGCTGAAAATCCGCTCATAAATAGCCTTATCATTCGCGCCATCAATGTTTTCGTGAAAATCGTGCAGTTTTTTCTCAAGATACGTCTTGGGAGAATCTCCACCTTCTATTTCTTCTGAATATTCTTTCATCCATTTAGAAAGTGTCTCCATTTCCAGTGGTGTTTTTTCCAAGAATCCTTCATCAGCCCCTGTTTTTGCCACGCTTGGTTTTTGGGTGAAACTTTTATGAACTTCTGCCGCTGCAAGAGCAAAACGATAAAGAGTTCCGTGGCTCGTTACGTTTGGATTGAGCTCTTGTTTTACAATACCGGTTGCAGGATCCTCTGTCTCTACAAAAGACGGTGCAAGTTCACTTTTTGCTACTCGGATTCTTCCGTTCCCATCCATTAGAATACCCAGAAAAATTTCATAGAGTTCCGGTGTTTCTGTTTCGGGAGACATAGGTGGATAATCCACTTTTTCCTTGCCGTTGTAGAAAAGCCTGTCAAGAGCAGGATCAAGTTCTTTTCGTTCATACCGAACCGTTGCTGGATTCATGGTGGCAACAATTGCTACTCCTTTTTGTGCCATTCTAAGTTTTACCCCAGGCAAATACTTAGAGTTAAATATTTCGCCCGGTTGGAGCGTTGCCGGTATTTTTAATGCACCGAATAGAACATCTTGATCAAATTTATTTAGCTCATCTAAAATCAGAAGTTTTCCGGACGATTCCTTGCCCGTTTTGATTGCATCTTCCATTTCAAGCGAATTCTGACAACCGGTCAGTGCGATCGTCAGAGGTCCAAAAACGTAATACACCTTTTGCGTAACAGGATCCATTGTCTGTTTTCCGATTAAGGTACTGGTGTCTCCCCACTTTTCTCCGGAAGCATACTGGGCGGGTTCATTGTTCAAAATCCAGGAGGCTCGCTTTGCAAACGTTGTTTTTCCGGTTCCTGTTTCTCCGACAAGCTGCATCCAAGTGCCGCCGGACGTTTTCTTCAAAACTTTTTCCAACAGATCCGTTCGTGAGGGAGTAAAAATAACACCAGTATGCTTAAATTGACTATGGTAGTCCCGAATCCGCTCATATGCCAAAAGCGCTGTTAAATCGGCGTGCTTACGATCAAGCCCATGCCTTTCCGTATATGATTTTGCGTCCATCCCTCCTTTTTTTTCAAGATCTTCAGTCTCTTCCCCAATGACTTCTTTCTCTGCCCGATTGCAGGCAATATCTATAGACCGCAATGTTGGAGCCATCTGACGGATTAAAAATTGGTTGCGAAGTAAATCAAAATATTCATCCTCCAATTCTCCCGATTGACCCACCAATTCCCGATATCTTCTTAAGCCTGGTTTGTGTTTCTGCTTTTCAGCAATCGACTCCTTTAATTTTGCGGCAAAAATGCTTTTCACGCCGGAATCTTGCCATAGGCGGTTAATTTCTCCTTCCAGCCGTTGAGAAAGAGGATTTTCAGCTACCTTTCTTGAGACAGTTTCTCTTTCCTCCTGAGGTAATCTTTTAGTGTCCTTATCTTGCTTTCGTACGGCAAGCTCTGTTCTGTAAAGACTTCGGCGAAAAGTTGAGTATTCATTAAAAAGCCCCCAAAGTTGTTCGGCCCGCTCAGAGACGGAAAGTTTTAGTCCTTCACGTTTTGGCGTATAATTCCTGCCGCGATCGGCAATTTGTTCAACCTTTTCCATCATAGTACTGTTTCTCATAGTATCAATTATATGCGAAAATAGGATTTAAGTAAATCTCACTCATTTTTATTTCTATCGGCCCGCTTCGCGGGAAACCAAGAACTAAAGAACCAAGGATTTAAAAACTAACTGAAACTACCGAGAAAGGACGACGCCGATGCTACCACGCGAGTAGCCAGGCCCCCAGCCGACCACGTACGCACCATCAGAATCGGAGACACCAACGTTCACAAGGTTGCCATCAGACGACTGCGAACCGGTCCAATTATATTTGTCTTCAAGTAATCTCTCGTTCCTGTTTTGAAAATAAACCAGCCAGCCATAGCGTTCTTCGACAAGGGTTTGCCTGGTCTTCTTGGTAATCTTAAGACCCGCTAACTTGTTGGCTGATTCCTGCCATTTGCTTGATAAGTTCTTTCTAATATTTTCCTTTTGTCCCTCAAATTCATCAATTGCTTCCTGATAATCGGTAGGGATACTTTTACCTTTAAAGACAACGTCCTTAAGATATTTGACAATATCTTCTGTTTGCTGAAGATAGTTATTGTTTAATGATCCGGGAACTACGTCTTTAGTAATTAATCTCCAGGCAGGTCTTGAAGTGTCAGTTGTATAGAATTTTTCATTTTTACACCAATCTGTATCGTATTGAATTTTACCTTTACGGTCCCTATCAAATTGTGGCTGCAGGGTATCCGTAAGCAGCTTTGCAGTAATGGGAGTTCCATCCGCTTTTTTTGGGACATAGAGCATTAAGTATTGGTCATTTGCCTTAGCTTCAGTAAGCTCTTGGGGAGTAAATTCCATTTTGGGAATTAAGCTTTTGTCGATTGGAAAACCAAAAGCTTTCTCAACCTCTTCAACTCCGAAGAATTCCGTACCCATAATTTCTCTTGCTTTTTCCATGCTTTCATTTGTTGGAAGAGGCGGTTCGGCGTGGGTTTTCGAGGCAGGAGTACCGACCACCCTTATAAGGCCCTGCCCAATCAGATCTGGTACCTTGTCTGGATCAAATGGTAGAGGATTTTCGTTAGCCATTATTTCCTTTCTGAACTTTTTGGGGCATCAATATTCTAGCCGCTTCAATTACTTTTTCTGCCACGTTTTGCGGCAGTTGCTCAAGCGATTGTGCGTCAGTTATTCTAAATTCGGCAACAACAACATTCATCTCTTCAAGTTGCTTAATTAAATTTTCTACCCTTTGATGATCATCATAACCGCCATCGCTAATTAACGCAACTACTTTCAGCAACTTTTTATTTTTCAATAGCTCTGATTCTTCCGGTGGTATTCTATCAAGAACAGCCTGTAAACCCAAATGCGCCGGTGTACCGCCGCCGATATTCTCAGCAGATTTTTCCCAGAGCAGAGACATTTGAGGTAGTGTAAATTTATCGCTTAACGGTTTTATTTCCTGGACATCTTTACCGCGAAACATGTACTGGCTGCTGCGTATTTTTAACGGGGTAACTAAGCGGAGTTTGCGCCGCTGCGCCTCCTGGGAAAAACGGTGTAAGGCTCTATGCAAAAGATAGCTCATATCCCTTTGAACAGCGTATTTTACTCTTCCGCCTAAAGGCTCATTCATAGATCCGCTTCCGTCTGCAATCAGCTCCAAGTCCCACCCACCATAATACTGCTCCTTTTCTTCAACAAATCTTTTCCGTTGAAAACCGGTCGGATCAAAACTTCCCGCCCTAATATCCAAAAGGGTTGAAACAGGTTCTTCGAGGGATTGCCCCTTGCTCATTTCAACCAGACCTAAATTCTCTTGCTTAATAACCGTGTATTTTTCTATAATTCTATCAAATTGTTCTTTGAGGCGGGCTAGAATATTTCTTCCTTGGCTATCTTTCAGTTGATCAACTTCAGAAAGGGTAGTAAGGATTTCTAGCGCTCTATCAGGAGCTATTCCCGCTTCTCTGGCAAACTCCAGCAGGTATTGGTCTTGCGTTTCACCTGGCTGTTTTTTCTCTGCATCGCCGGCTTCTTTTTCAAGTTCGTCAAGATCTTCTTTTGATAATGGTTGAGACGTCATTTCTTTTGATTCACTTATTGCCCCTTCTCCCTGATGAACTGGATCGCCAGGCGGAGTTGGATCAACTATTATCCAGTTTCTTTCTCCCTGTACTCTTATTTTTACCCATGCATGGCCGGTTCCCGAACTGATGTGGGCCGTGCCGTCTTTCTGAGAAACGGCAATAAAATGTCCATTGACCGCTCTCCAACTAACATCTTGAAGGTCAAGCCGCTTTAAACCTGCGAGGAAAAATTCTCTGGCAAGGTAGCAATCCAGTAATTTGATTTTGTTCATAGCAATTAGCCGTGAAGCGCTATTGTCTACTTCGGCGTACATAGATTCTACTTTATCATCTGCCGGGTATTTGAAAAACTTTCCGATAGAATCTTTCCATTGTTGGATTTTCCCCAATGAATCCATCGACAGGCTGCGAATTCTCAAAAGCTCATCGGTAATCTCGCCTGGAAGTGGTTGTTCCGATATAGCATTGTCCGTTGAGTTAATGCCAAAATTTGCCGGCGTTGTACTCGCGGCAACTTCTGCTGACATTTTGACATTTGAAAAGGGCTTCAGATATATATGACCCTCGGTATCGCTAAATGCATCAATACCCTGATTCTTTAAATTAATCAGCCCTTCCCGAGTGAGTCCAAAGCCGGGTGCAAGAGGAAGACTAAACAGTTCTGTTCCCGAATTTCCGCTGATTGTTCGCTTTGAACTTTCAATAATCTCCTGCTGTATTCCTGTTGCGGTTTTTATTCGTTGAGTGGGCGATTTCACCAGCTTTCCTGTTCGTTCATCAATCAAGTCATAACTGTCTTCTTCCCAATATCCAGTAAAAGAAGGGTTTATGATAAAAATTGGGAAGCCTTTTCCTTTTTCTTCTCGTCCCCGATGTTGTTCATATTCATCTTGAGTTGGAGACGGCGTTGGAGACTGGGTTTTTTGTTTCTTTGCTTGCTCATCTTCCGAGGACTGTGTAGATTGCTTTTTTTTTCGCTTCTCTTGGCTTTCCAAGAACTCTAGTCTTGGCAAAAACCGCGCTTCAAACCATGAGGCTTTTGAGGTTAAGGAAAGATCAGGGGAAACCAGCGCATCAAGAGGAGAGATATCTCTTCCTTCAATTTTTTCTTTTCTTTTAAGGTTACTATAAACCGTTTCTACGGCTTTCGCCTCCGGACTAACGCTCTGATCTAAACCGGCAACTAAAAGGCTGTTGTATAATTGATCTGTATATTCGGGACCTGGAGACTGAAGAGCAATTCTTTCCAAATACTTCCGCGCAAGTTCGGCTTTCTGAGAATCTGTCTGCTCAAGCGAGTGAAGTGCCGTTAATCTCTCAAAAACAACTTTAAAAGCTGCTACTTTTTGATTATCACTTCCAATATCTTGCCATTTGCGGATTCCCGCAATTGCGAATCGTGAACTAGCATTTATCTCATTTCCTAAACGTTCTTCCTCCAAATAGACAGCGCCCTTAATCTCATCCGGGAAAAATCCTTTAGACTCAAAGTATCTCCTGTTTACTGATAGACGCCATTGAGCACCCGACCTATTTACATTAAATGGTCTATCTTGATCTAATGTGAAAACTGTCTCGATTTTCGGTGCGTATCTTGAAACTTCTCTATGCTCGACCATACCTATGACGATTTTACTAAATTATTGGTTTAATAACAAATAGCGCCCGCTATTTACTCGTTTGGAGGAATGCCGTAGTAGCTTAATAAATCGGCTGCTATATCAAAAAACATAGGAGCTGCGGTATCTGCTGCGTAAATAGATGTTGTAGGCTTATTTAAGATCACAAGCATTATAAATTTGGGTTTTTCTGCGGGAGCAAAGCCGATAAAAGAGGTAATCGTGCTATTGGGATCATAATGTCCTTTTACAGGTATTGACGCCGTGCCTGTTTTACCTGCAATTCGATATCCCTTGAGCTTCGTCCACTGCGCTTCGCCTTTTTCAACAGCATTTACCAGAATTTCCGTCATGACTCTTGCAGTTTTTGAAGTTAGAGGCGTACTGGTAACTTTTGTCGGTATTTTATGTATTTCTCCATTTGCATTTTCAAATGCTGTTACAACACGAGGCTTCATAATCTTCCCCTCGTTTGCCAAAGCCGAAAAAGCAGTCAGCAGCTCAATTGGAGTAATCGAAATTCCCTGCCCAAATCCGGTGGTTGCCAGATCAACATCATACCAAGCGCTTCTTGGCTTAAAAGAAGGAGCTATTTCACCCTGAAGGTCTATATCCGTTAATTTTCCTATACCAAACTTCGTGAGATACTCTATCATTCTATCAACCCCAAGCTTAAGAGCTACGAAAACCATACCTATATTATCTGAATGCTGAATAACTCCAATCATGTTGGTATCCTTGTAATATTTGTCATTCCAAGTATGTAATTCATACCCGCTCACAGAAACAGGCCCCTCACAGATATTGCATTTAGTTTGAGGAGTAATAATTCCTGCATCTATTGCCGATGCCATTATAATTGGCTTAAGAGTTGAACCTGGTTCATATGTATTTGTAATGAATGGGTTTTTATATAAACTTTCGTCATACTTCCAATATTCTGCCGGAGAAAAAGCGGGACTGGAAGCCATTGCAATAATATTGCCAGTTTGAGGATCCATTATCCCAATCATTCCGCCTAACGCTTCGTATTTTTCTATTCCAATCTTAAGCTTTTGTTCTACCAAAAATTGTACAGACCTATCCAAACTTAAAAAAAGATTTCCGCCATCCGAGCCATTGTTCAACGATGTCCTACTGGATATAATCGGTCTTCCTAGCGAATCTCTGAGCTCCACTGAGTATCTCTCCTTACCTTTTAATAGTCTTTCGTAGAACCCTTCAATCCCTACATAGCCTTTCACTCCCGTCCCATCTCCAGCGACAAAACCAACGAGATGCGCGGCAGCTGAAGCTTCCGGGTAAAAACGTGTGTACTGTTCTTCAAATCCAACTCCCGGAATTTGCATTTTTTCAATTTCCTCTTTTTTCTGCGCTGCAATTCCTGACTTTATAGGAACCCATAATCTATCCGGCAACAATAGAGCGCTCACAGATGCCTTCGTGATATCCAAAAGAGAAGAAAGTGCTAAAACCGTTTGGTCTTTGTTTTTGATTTCCGTAGGATTAATGAACAACTGATATGTGACTTTACTGGTAGCTATTGGAAACCCATCGGACGTTTTGATTTCGCCTCTTTTTGGTAAAACTTTTATAAGACCCCTATATTGAGACAGCGCCAACTCGGAAAGCATTTCTGCCTTAACTATCTGCCAATAGAACAAACGGGATATTATAAGAACAAACAGTAAGACAAGAAATGAGAAAACGAAAGGATAGCGCCATTTCATACAAGGATCATGGTCTGACTGCTAAAGGTCTTGATGTTTTAATAACCATTAAGGCATCTCCGCTGACAAATCCTGACTTATGTGCTTTCTCAATAATATTCGTAAGCGCAGATGCTATCAATAACTCTTCTGACAAAATAGCATTTTGTGTTTTATAGAAATTTATTTCCTTTTCAGCTTTGCCAATAAAGATTCCTGACGTAGACAGCATATTTTGCAAAATTGACCTTCCTACAGCCAAAGAGAAAACTAGTCCTAATAAAATTATAACTAAAATATAAGCTTTTTTCATATGTTTCTCAGCCCAAGGCTGATCCGCCTTTGGCGGAAAATATTCTTAATTTTGCGCTTCTTGCTCTTTTATTCCCCTCTATTTCATCCTCCGTTGGTATAATTGGTTTTTTCGTAATAATTCTTCCCATCCCTTTCTCTTCAAATTCCAAAAATTTCTTTTTTACAATTCTATCTTCTAAGGAATGGAATGAAATTACGCATAACCTTCCATTCTCTTTCAAAAGTCCCAACGCTTTCGGCAAAGCTTCTAAAATCGAATTTAACTCGTCATTTACAGCTATTCTTAACGCCTGAAAAACTTTCTTGCTCTTTCCGCCTATTGCAAGAACTATTTTTGCCAAGTCTGTTGTTGTCTCAATCGGTTTTATGCTACGGGCCCTGACAATAGCGTTACTAATGGCCCAAGCACGAGTCTCTTCACCAAATTTAGTAAATATTTCACTGAGCTCTCCTTTCGTCAAAATTTTTATTAAATCAAGGGCCCTTACCCCTAACTCTCGATCCATTCGCATATCCAGCGGGCCCTCATTCTGGAAGCTGAATCCACGCGTGACTGAGTCTATCTGATGACTGGATACACCAAGGTCAAAAATTATTCCAGCCACTTTACCGAAATTATTAAAAAGTGCAATTTTATCTATATCTCTAAAATTCCCTCTCGCCAGCGTTAAGCTTTCCGGCTTTTTGCTCTTAACATATGCGATTGCGTCTTTATCAACATCTATTCCCAAAACTTTTCCACCCAATCTTAATATCTCAAAGCTATGTCCTCCTCCACCCAATGTTGCGTCAATGTACTTTTCATTTTTCTCAACTCTTAATCCGGCTATTGTTTCTTTTAAAAGTACAGATTTGTGAAAATCACTCATTCTTTTTCACTTCCTCTTTATTTATGAGTTTTTGAGAAATATTTTCTATATTTTTTTCAAGGTTCTGTCTGTATTCCTCCCAAATCTGTTTATCCCACAGCTCAACGTACCGCGACAATCCTAGGAATACAACTTCTGTTTTAATCTTTGCAAAGCGTCGCAAGTACTCAGGTATAACAAACCTTCCTTTAGAATCAAGCTCAACGAAGGTTGCTCCTCCGAGAAGGTAACGCTGAGTCTCCCGTGCGGGTTTCTCAATAAACGGTCTGCCTTCTGTTCCTTCCAAAAGAGCTTTCCATCCTGCTTCCGGGACGATAATAAGCGAATTTTCATATCCTAAAGTTATTATTAATTTTTCTCCGATAATTTCTCTAAGTTTTTTAGGTAAAGCAGTTCTCGATTTCTCTCCAACTTTACCCTCATATTGTCCTAGTAACATTTCTATTCCTGCCTTTCTTAAGTTGGACCACTTTTTCCCACTTTGTCCCACTTATCATCATTTTGTACCACTTTTTCCCACTTGTCAAGAGGAAAATGATTGCAATAGTGTCTTGGGGAAATTAAAACTCAACATGTGGGACGTTTATTGTCCGAAAGTGAGGGATTTTTCGACTTGAGAGGTAGTACCGTCCGTTTTTGTAACTTTAAGAATTAATTTTATATTAGAAACATCCTGATCATAATGACAAACATCCGAACACGTACCAAGAGGAATTTCCTGCTTAACCAGTTTCCCCGGCTGTTTTATAGCTATATTGCCAATTGCTCCCCTGGGGATATCTCCTTTGGACATATAGGACAATTCATAATCAATGCCTGAAATATCCTTCGTATCCGCAATTTCAAAAATTACCTTCTTATTGTCATTAGATGTTGTTAAAGACAGTCCTATTTCTTCAGGCTTCATCACTGAAACTACTTCTTCAACAGGCACTTGAATAATTGGAGCAGGAGCTTCTTTTTTACCGGAAGACAAAATTAATGCTACTCCACCAACTAGAACTACTAGACCAATTATTAAAATAGCCAGATTCTTATTTTTCATTAACACATTAATTGTATCAATAATGAGCCATTTGTCAATAACAAAATAAATTTAGCGGACAAATATTGAAGCTTCTATAGACAATTTTTTTGATTTAATAATATCAAGCGGATAAGGCTGACCCATGCACGCCATACAAGCGATATTTTTTTCTCCTAACATCTTTTCATAGACTTTTTCTATTCCATTCACACTCAGGAAATTTACAGAATCTGCGCCTATAGCTTCCGCAATTTCCTGTCTAGATCGTATTTCGTATCTACCATCATCGCCTCTTACCATAGCTACCAGCTGCCCTTTCTTAATGTAATATCCCATATCGCATCCGTCAACAAACTTGGAAAGAGTAAGCGCTAAATGTACGACCGTTGCTCCTGCATCCCTAACGCGGGCGACAACCCCTTTCAATCCTTTTTCCTGATGACCTCCCATAGTTTTTCCGCGAATCAGAGAATCGTCTATCAACAACACTCTCTTTCCTTTTGCCTGTTCTTCGTCTACTCTGAATTTCTTGTTTATAATATCTGCTGTTTGCTCTAAATTTTTAGCAATAAAGCTTCTTGGTGTTTTCCCATTCTTTCCTATCAAGATTGTGGATTTTCTCCTCAATTGCCCTGCATATCCCTCTGCCATAACAAGTCCCGTATCCGGAACTCCTACGATAAGATCAACATCCATGGGACACTCCCTGGCCAATTCTCTTCCTAATTCCCTACGGAAATCCGCATAGGTAATACCTTCCGTTATTAATGAATCTTCTTTTGCCCCATAGGCATCATGTAATCCGCAACGAAGAAGGGGTACCTCTTCGAAAATTTTTCTTTTTAAAATCCCGCTAGAAGTTGCCTCAATTAATTCCCCTTGCTCTGCCTCTTTCCATTTAATGTCCCCATCTTTATAAACTCTTGTCTCTGAAGCGAAAATAATTTTATCATCTGTTTCCCCATACCACAAAGGCCATGTTCCGGAAGGCCCTCTCAAACCAAAAACTCTGCCATCATCTGTGAGCATTGTCAAAGAATAAGCAAGATCAACCCCATTTAAGCCGTTTTCAATTTTTTCTTCCCATGTTTCTCCCTTTGCTGAAACTATCGCATTGGCAATATCTTCCGTATCAAACATGCTATCCCTCAATTCTTTTGGAATTCTTAATTTCAACTCATGCCGCACCTTATCAGGAAGATTTCCATTGTAGGCAATGGCAATCTCCCTGTCTTGATATTCTCCAATAGCCGGTTGACAACCTCTTGTATCATCTTTATCGTCACCTCCGCTTGTGCCATAGCGGTTATGACCGATTGCTCTGTCTGAAATTAATCCCCGCTCTTTAAAATTAAAACTTTCGGGAAATACCGCATTGACCTCTCCCTGTCCAACATAAACATTGATTTTCCCGTCCTTATATGCTGCCATACCCGCCGAATCAAAACCCCTATGCTGAAGCCTATCCTGAAGCGAAGGTGTTATCGGGGAAATTAATTCTCCGGTCTTACTAAAAACTGCTGTAATACCGCATGCTTCTTGAATTTTATCAATTTCCGGGCGATTAGGGGGTAATTCTAAGTTAGCCATCCGAATAAATTTTTATAACGCCAAATCTATTCTACAAATTGTCAGGATTTTGTCAAGATGGCAAATTAGATAATTTTTGCTTTAATGAGGTTTGCGAGTTCGGAAATTTTTACTCTTTCCTGGTTCATTGTATCGCGGTCGCGGATTGTAACAGTATCGTTTTCTAAAGTTTCAAAATCAATTGTGATGCAAAACGGAGTTCCGACTTCATCCTGCGCAAAATATCTCTTACCAATGTTTCCCCTACCATCAAATACCGTTACGAAATGCAAGCTTAAATCTTTATAAATCTTTTTTGCTTTTTCAACCAATTCAGATTTGTTCGCCAACAACGGGAATACTGCAGCTTTATAAGGAGCCAGCTTCGGATTAAGTTTTAAGACTATTCGACCCTCTTCTTCAGTGTAAAAATCTGAAAGAACCATCAAGAGTATGCGGTTAATGCCAACCGCCGGCTCAATAACATGAGGCATGATTTTTTTGCCTGTTTGAGGATCAACGATGGATAAATCTTTATTAGAGAATTTTGCATGTTGCTGCAAATCATAATCTGTTCTATAAGCAAGTCCCCATAGCTCCTTAAAACCAAAAGGAAATTTATATTCCAGATCTTCAGTTTTCTTGCTATAGAAAGACCTTTCTTTATCGTCATGCTCTCTCCATTGAAGATTCTTCTCATCAACACCTAATGTTTTTGCGACAAATTCCCACATGGATTTTTTCCAATCCTCAAAGAGTTTCTCCCACTCTTGTTCCTTAGGATCAAAAAAATATTCTATTTCTGCCAGCTCAAATTCCAGAGTTCTGAATACTGAATTTCCGGGAGTTATTTCATTTCTGAAACTTTTTCCAAGTTGCGCTATTCCGAATGGCAATTTAACACGAGAAGAATCAACGATATTTTTGAAATTAATAAACATTCCCTGCGCCGTTTCCCCCCGCAAATACGCCAAAGATTGATCTCCTTCAATGATTCCCAAATTAACAGGAAATAATAAATTAAATTTCCGAACGTTCGTCCAATCATGTTTTCCACAATTAGGGCAAACTATTTTCTTATCATTTTTAATAATTTCATCCAACTCTTGTAGGCTTTTTCCCTCAACTTTATTCCTAGTCTTGTCCTCGATTAAGTGATCAGCGCGCATTCGCAGTTTACAGCTCTTACAATCAATCATTGCATCAGCAAATCCGCTTGTATGCCCTGAAGCTTTCCAAATTTCCTGATGGGAGATAACGCTGGCATCAAGACCTACAATGTCCGAACGTTTATGGACAAAGGTGTCCCACCACAAATTTCTGATATTGCGCAGAAGTTCTGTTCCAGCCGGACCGTAATCATAGGTATTTGCCAAGCCCCCGTAAATTTCGGATCCCGAAAAAATAAAACCCCTTCTCTTACAAAGAGCTGTAATCTTATCCATCAAGTTTAAGGAGTTCATTAAATAAATTATAACACAAAAGAATTATGAAGCGAAAAGAGGTATAACGCGGAGAGTTTTAAGCTTTCTCTCCAGTAATCTTTCCATAACTGTTCGCGAATCTTGCTTGCCCGCCGACTTGTCCGCCGAAGCGTTTGCGAAGGTGGAAGCCTTGGCGGAGGTGGGAGTCTCCAACAGTTCTGCCTCTCTCCAAAATCCTAAAGTACGTAAAAGTTCTTTTTCGAAACACGACACTAATTCACTAGAACTTTCTTCAATAGAGAGTTTTGTTAATACATTTTTTAATAAGAAAAAAGCATCTCTATTTTCCTGATTGTCCGCACACAAGCCATTTATTAACTCGCAAATATATAAAGACAATCCGATTTTGTGAAGATCGCTTTTGATAGGAGAAAAATCTTCAAGAGTCTGAGCCTCCGTAACTATAGGCATAAAAGTTCTCGAACTCTTATAGAGGGTGAATTGAGAAAGATTTAATAACTCAACATGAGGAGATCTGCGGCTCTTAATACGTCTTACACCCGGAGCTTTAACTATTATTTTACCTGACTCGCGGCTTAGTATTGTTAAAACCCTATCTGCCTCGCCTAAATTTCTTCTTTTAAGAACAATTCCTTCTATTTTGTATGTTCTCATTAAAGTTTTATTTTTGTTTCTTTATCCATTAAAAGCTTAAAATTGTCAATTTTGCTACCGTTAACTTGAAGCGTATATTCATTTCCTCCTGTTCCGGGTTGTTTTTGTATTAAGAGAGGCAAAGACCCATCCTTTACTTTAAATGGTAAAGTATAGGACAAAGATAAAGTTGCTACTCCTTTTGGTCTGACTGTTAAAAAACCCTCAAAAACTGTTTTGCCCAATTCATCTGAGGTGCTCATTTTTACCTCAGATCCCTTACTATCCACTAATTTACTCCCCAATGGCACGTATATCCTAATCCAATCTCTCAAAATCGCATTTATACAAAGGTTTCCCCGCTCTAAATTGCAATCTGATGGCGCGTGGGGATTTTTGTAATTTATGGTAATCTTCTTGGTTATAGTTTTATCTCCGGCTACTTCGTAATTCTGAGTTACAGTCTCCGTAACGAACATATTTGATTTTGCTCCCCCAAAATTCGCTTGATTAATATGCAAATAATCACCTTCGAAAGATCTTATTCTACCCGCAGCATTTAATGCCTCTATTCCGCTCTGAGCATCCTTATTATAAATGTCAAACAAGATGTGTTTTTGCTGTACCTGAGTTAACATATCCTGAAATAAAGGTCCCCAATATAGCTTGGGCGAAGATTTGAGAGCTTTCTCCATAATTGCATACAAAAGCGTTCCGATAAGATCTTTCCTCTGAGCTTGTACGGCTGCAAGAGTGGTAACTTTTAAATCAACACTTTTTGGCGTTGAGATAAGACGTTCCAGCTCATAAATAACCTGAGGACAATCGCAGCGGGGATCAACTTTACTGGTAAATCGTACTCCGCCCGCATAAACCTCATCGTCCAATATTTTAATTGTCGAAACCAAGACATTGGTATCCAAAGCAATAATTCCATCCACATCCGTATATCCCGCTGCTCTTTTATACAGCGAGTTAAACGCATCCATAGAAGCAATAAAATCCGGAGAAAGATTGGAATCTCTTAAATTCAGGACAAAAACATTTGGCAGATACTTTAAAATTGGCGCAGGAGCCTTTGGTTTATTCGAAATTCCATTATCCAATGCGTAAATATCGCCTGATCTGTCTACATGAATCACTCCTTTTTCTATTCTAAAAACAGCGTAGGCCGTAATAAATCCGCCGGTTGGACGAAGTTCTTTGTCATTTTGAAAAAGTACCAGATATTTTTTATCATTAGGGTCACCTAAAAGACTTGGAAGAATTTTAATTAGAGGTCTTGCATCAGATACAAATGTCACGCCCTGATCCACCAATTGCCTTACCTGAAACAATCCATTTTTAATCTTTTCTCCTCCAAAAAAAGCCGGATAACGATTTGGATCAACAGCATCTATTTCTTTTCTTGCCCCTTCCATCTGCGCGGCAATATCGTCAATGTAAGGTGTGATTTTGCCCATAGTTGTAACTGCGGTTCGTATCCTTTCGGAAGCCGTACCCTCAACAAAACTGCCCTTTTTTCCCTTAAGTCCCAAAACATCCGCATAAGGCTCTATGGAATCAATGAACAGTTTTGCTGCGGAAAGACCATAAAACCCGGCTTTTGTTAAGTGTTGACTATCCGCGTAATACATGTTTATTACAGGAATCAGCTTAAGATAACTTATTTCGTCCAAACTTTTTTGAGTTTGAGCTAGGCTTTCTTTGGTTTTGTTAAGTTCTTCTGATGCCAATACAATATTTTGCTTTTTTAATGCATCTACTGTAATCTTCACTTGGGAAAATGTGGCTTTAGCATCTGAATAAACTTTTTGCACCGGAGACACAAGAATTAATCCAAACCCAACCAATATCGCAGCCACAGCCCCAAGAACAATTAATGTTTTTTTCGGAAGAGTTATTCTTATACCAGATTTAGGTTTATTGTTAATAATTTTGGGGCCTACAGGCTGGGAGGGGGCAGTTTCCAAATTAATTTTAGTGAATCCTTCCATCTCTTAATGATAAACAAAAAAGTTAAGTCCTGTCAACAGCAATAAATAAAGCTATAATGCGCCGCGGCCGGAAATCATAGCCCAGGGGGTTTTTATAATAATCCAAAGATCATAAAGAAGAGATCTTTTTTTAACGTAGGTTGCGTCCATTTCAATACGCTTGTCAAAGTTTATTTCACTTCTGCCTGAAACCTGCCAGAATCCGGTAACTCCGGGCTTCACAGAGAGCACAATCTTAACAGAATCAATTGTATGAGGGTATTTTTTCTGCTGATCACGCAGCTCATCCGGATAATAAGCTCTGGGGCCAACTAAGCTCATCTCTCCTTTTAAAATATTTAAAGCCTGTGGTATTTCATCCAATGAGTGTTTGCGTATAAAGTGGCCAACTCGAGTTATGCGCGGATCATCTTTCAACTTATAACTTCCCCTTTTGTACACATCATATAGATTTGAATATTTTGGATTTTCTCTTAATATTTCATGGGCGTTTTCCACCATGGATCTGAATTTGTACATCTTAAATAGTTTTCCGTTTTTCCCAACTCTTTTTGGAGTATCTGCTAAAATAGGTCCTTTTGAATCAAGCTTTATCGCTGTGGATATAACTATTATTATCGGAGAAAAAAATAACAGTAGAAAGATTGAAGAAATGACATCCATTCCTCTTTTTGCAAATAGGTAAAAATTACTTTTTTTAATTCCATTCACTCGCACATTAAACATAGCTTACGTAAGATGCTCATGCGGTGTGTTTTCTAATTTTTCAACCAATTTTTTTATTTTGGGAACGGAATTTTTATTGCAAACTAAAATTACATCATCCGTATTTATTACGAGCATTTTTTCAAGATCAATCCCTACAATTAATTGATCCGTATAATTAAAAACAAGATTGTCAGAGGAGTCATTTATTATAACCTTCCCTTTTGTAACATTTTCGTTTGATTGTTTCTCCAATGCCTCTTTCAACGCTTCCCATGCTCCTACGTCGCTCCAGCCAAGATCCGCCGCAATAACCGACACATATTTCTGGTCTATTTTTTCCAAAATTGCATTATCAAAACTTATCTTTTCAAGTGTTGGATAAACAACTTCTAAAGTTTTCTTATCTTTTATACTCATTATTCCCCTATGCAAATCTGGGGCGAATTTTTTAAATTGCGATAGTAAAAATTTGGGTGTTGTAACGAAATATCCCGGATTCCAGGCAAAATTATCAGCTTCCAAAAATCGCTCTGCCTGCTCAAGTGTTGGCCTGTAAATCAGTTTTTTAAATTCAAAAATTTTTGTTCCTCTTATCTCCCGTATCTCTTGCCCAAATTCGATCCATCCTAGGTTTTGATTTGCAAATCGAGCTCTCTGTCCAATAAGAATGAGCGAACTATTATTTTCCCTAACAAGATCTTCTGCGAAATGCAAAACTTCACGAAATCTTCTTTCTTTTTTGACAAAATGATCACTCCATAAAATTGCGACTGGAGAATTCGGATGCTCTTTTCCTATAACGGACATCGCCATACCCACAGCAGGACCAACGTCTCTTATTGCCGGTTCAAAAATAAAATTTTGAGCTGGAATTTTAGGAAGCTGTTGACGGACAATCTTTTCATATTTTTTTCCTGTTGCTATATAAATATCTTCAAACGCAAAATCAGGACGAAGACGATCAACTGCAAGCTGCAGCGTGGACTTGTCTCCTAATATTTTCTCAAATTGTTTCGGACTATTTTTCCGCGAAAGCGGCCAAAGCCTTGTCCCAACTCCTCCGGCAAAAACAACAATCTTCATATTTATATGACTGCTCAATTGTTCTATTGCTCAATTACTAACAATGGAACAATCGAACAATGGATCAATTGTGCGCATAAATTCTTTCTTAAATCTCTTAAAACTAAACTTCTCCGCATTTTCAACGCAATCTTCTGGGTCAATTGTTAAATTGTTAAATTGTTTTATTGCTCTTATTAAGCTTTCGACTGTCTGCTCGCTAAAAAACAAACCGGTTCTGCCTTGCAGAATTGTCTCAAGCGCTCCTCCAGCTCTAAAAGCTATAACCGGTTTGCCAAAGCTCTGCGCTTCTATAATTGTTAAACCAAAATCTTCTAGACCCGGAAAAATCAGCGCTTTACATTCACTATAATACCTTACAAGTTCTTTATCCGTCAAGTAACCTAAAAACTCAATTGTCTGTCCAGCCATTGCTTTTAGCTTTTTCATCTCTACGCCTGCTCCAATTATTTTCAATGGCAGTTTCAGCTTATTAAAAACTTTAACTGCCAAATCTATTTTTTTATAAGGAACAAGACGGGAAACAATCAGAAAGTAATTACCTGTATTATGTAGTATGTATTTTGTATTAAGTATTTCGTTTTTATTTTCTTTATACTTGATACTTGATACTTGATGCTTGATGCTATCTGCCGGTGGATAAACAATTTCCGATTCTCTTCCATAATGCTTGCTAATTCTAGTTTGGACTTCTTTTGAGATCGCAATGTACGCATCCGGACGCTGTGCTGCACTTTTATCCCATGCTCTTAAATACCAAACAACAGGTTTTGATAAAAATTTAAAAATTGAGCTTTTAAAATACTCCCCGTATCCGCTCCACAGATAGCGGGTTGGAGTAAGACAATAACATATATGTTGTGTTTTTGGTTTGGTAATAATTCCTTTTGCTGCTTCACTTGTCACAGAAATTACCAAATCAAATTCGTCAAAATTAAAACTTTCAAACGCTAAAGGCATCAGTGTAGCAAATAGTTCATGGTTCATGGTAAATGGTAGACCCTGAAGGAATGATGTTCTTACATCAAACACGCTAGCCCAAGGAGCTTTTTCCTTATCATAAACAGATGTATAAAGCGGAGCATCAGGATATAATTTATGAAGAGCTAATAAAACTCTTTCCGCCCCTCCCCATTTATTTAACCTGTCATAAGCCAACGCAACTTTCATAAACTTTCAATGTCTCCCTCGCCATTTTTTGCCAAGAGAATTTTCTTGCTCTTTCAATTCCTCTTTTTCTTATTTCCTCCAATTCTTTATACTCCGTATTATGGATGGCAATCATACTAAGTTTATCCGCCAATTCATTAATACTTAATGGATTAAAATATAAAGCGGCGTCCCCGCAAACTTCCTTTAATGAAGGTATGTTCGATGCTAAAACCAAACAGTTATTCGCCATTGCCTCCAAAGCCGGCAAGCCGAACCCCTCCATCAGGGATGGCATAATTAGAGCCAATGCGTTTTGGTATAAATTTGACAATTCTTTATCGCTGACGTTTTGCAAAAAGATAACTTTATCTGAAAGCCTCAAAGATTGAGCTTTATTTTTTAATCTTTTGTAGAAATAATCCTCTTTCCCAATCAAAACAAGTTTCGTATCATTCTGACGAAGGTCGGAAAACGCTTTCAGCAATCTATCTAGATTTTTGTGCGGATATGCATTGCCTACGTAAAGAAAATATTTTGTATTTAGTATTTTGCTTGCCCCGCGAAGTCCCGCTGAGCGGGACGAAGTGGGGAAATTTGAGATTTTATCGTCAGCCCCTTCATAGGTCACTGTAATTTTTTGAGGATTAATTTTCAAATGATCAATAATTTCATTTTTTGTCGCATTTGAAACTGCAATAATTTTCTTCGCTTTCTTTGCTTCCTGATTGAGTATAAATTTATATGCCAACAGCTTAATATTGTAAATCGGGCCGGGTAGAGTTGACGCTTGCCCTGTTGGGAAATGATTCAGGATAAGGTCGTGAATCGTAACAACAAACGGGCGATTGTAAAAAACCGGAACGGAGAAATAAGGAAAATGCATCAAGTCCAGATTTTCTCTATTCAAGATTTGTGGAAATCTTAACTGTTCTTCAAGAGTATGCCATTTAATATCTACTCCAACAACTTTTAACTTTTCACTATTAACTTTTAACTTCGGGCGGTCTTCGTTTTGCATAAAAAGAACATACTCGTTTTTACCGTCCAATTCTATTAAATTTATAATCAGATTGCGGATATACCGCCCGATTCCTGTTTCGTTCCATAACCGACAGTCGATGCCAATCTTCATAAATTATATTCCTGCAATTTTCTCTCTAATTGAAATTCCAATATTTACCAAAATATTTACAATCCAAGAGTTTTTCTGCTTATAGTGCTTTCTGTAAAAAATTCTCATGGCATTAAATCTCCACTTGGTTGCTCTTTTTTTTGTCTCCTCACTTGCAGTGGTAATTTCTTTGGAAACAGATTTTATTCCACCGCTTACACCCTTGTAGTGAGTTATGGCAACTGTTGGAACATAATAAATTTTCCATCCTTTTTGCTTGAGCATATAGCAAAAATCTATGTCTTCTCCGTAAAAAAAATAATCTTCATCCCACCATTTTGCTTGTTCTCCCGCGCTTCTTCGAACTAACATAAACGCTCCTGCCAATGCATCAATTTCATGTACTTTTTCAAAATTCTCCCAACCAAGATTATATCCGGCGAAAATCCGTGACCTTGGGAATATTTTCGACAATCCCGAAAAATGACAAAGAGAGTTCCATGGAGTTGGAAATCCGCGATGCGACGCATCATCAATCTTTCCGTTTGACATTACCAATTTGCACGTTGCCGCTCCCGCATCTTTATGTATGTCCATGAAATTAACCATCTTCCCAAATACTCCTTCATGAACAATTGTGTCCGGATTTAAAAATAAAATATATCTACTTTCTTTCGAGTTGCCAACTCCTTGATTATTCGCCTTTGAAAACCCCACATTGTCTTTGTTTGCAGTCAATTTGACTTGAGGAAATTCTTCCTTAATCATCGCAGTGGAGCCATCAGAAGATTTGTTGTCAATGACAATTATTTCATATGAAACATGCTTTGCATTTTTCACAATAGAGATAAGGCATTTTTTTAAAAATTCTTTGGCGTTATAATTAACAATGACAATGGAAAGATCAAGCATAGGGAACTACCGACTCGTAAACAGAATTCAGGTCTTTCGCAATTTTTGTCCAATTGAATTTTTCTTCAATTAACTTTCTTGCATTCCTGGAAATTGTTTCATGAAATTCCTTCTCATCCAATACTTTCTTAATTTTTACAACAAAATCTTCAGTATTCTTTGCAATAACGATTTCCAATTCTTCTTTCGCGCCTATTGCATTACCAAGTGCAGTCGTAATAACCGGTACGCCGGACGCCATTGCCTCCAAGATTTTAAAACTTGTTCCTCCCCCAATTCTAATTGGAGCAAGTAAGAGATCTGCTTTGGGGTAAATAAGCTCCGTCTCTTTTGGAGCATGATCGTCAAATATAATATTTTTATCGCTCGTTAATTTCCTGATTGACTCGGGAATAGTCCTCCCAACCACCCATAACTTAATACCCCTATTTGTCATCGACGGAATGAATTCGGACATAAGTTTTGGCCAAATTTCTTTAATTATCCATTCGATTGCATCTCTATTTTGCACCCACTTAAATTCCCCAATAAAAAGAATCCTCTTTTCTCCACTAATTTTGAACTTTGAACCTTGAACTTTGAACTTCGTTATGTCTGCTCCATTTGAAACAATAACAACATCCTTTCTGATTTTACTCATAATTTCTCTTTCAATTTCCGATACTGCCACCAATCTCGTTGTCTTCGTCCACATTGCCTCCTCCCAATATTTAAGCTTCAAAATGTCAACGTACAAAAACGGTCTTAATAATAAAGGAGCTTTATCTGCAAAACGTTTATAGACCAAATACTCAACATTATGTTCTACCAATATAACGGGAATTTCCGTTACGGGAATATTTTGCATTACATAAGAAGTTTCTACGTGAATTAAGTCAAATTGATTCTCGTTAAGCTCTCTTTGAATTTCCCGATACATTTCTCTACTCGTGTGACCGATTACCAGAAAAGGTAAAGCTGATAATCCTGTTTTTAGAATATTTTTCAAAGACCATTGTTTTCTACGGGGTACCGTAACAACTTTCTTACAAAACTTCTTAAGCTCTGAAATTTCAACCTCTCCCTGATAGTCTCTTTTTTCGCAAACTAAGGTTATCTTATGTTTATGGCTTAATTCCCTTATTAAATTATGCAAACGAATATGTCCTCCGGAAAAAAGAGGATAAGGCAGATATGATGATATCAGAAGAATGTTCATCTTAATCTTTTGTTTGCTCTATCAAACCTTGAGCAGTTGGTTTTGTCATATCAAATATCGCATACGCAGACGTTATTATGACCGGCTTAAACAACGTTTCCAAATTAAGCTCTGAGGGAATTGGATCGGCAAAGACGATATAAGATGCGCCTGCCTTCTTAAAATCCTTAAATGATCGATCAAAAACCGGCCAACCCTGCCTGTTAGTGTAATACAGGAAAGTCGTATCTCCGCCATATGGCGCAACAATTTTCGCATCTTTAGGAATCAAATCATCAATTACTTTTCCCGCAATTACAATGTTTGGATGCTGAATGCTGTAGTAATCACGAATAATGTACCAACCGAAAGCCAGCATAAAAGCAATTCCAACAATTACCGTAAAATAAGACACCCAACGGCTAAATATCTCTATTCTTTCAAAAATAAAATCTATACCTTTAGCGAGAAATATAACCAGTGTTGGCATAATCAAAATCTGGTAATACTCATGCTTAACATTCCCGGTTGCCATTACAGTCATATAGGTTAACGAAGAGATGATAAAGCAGAAAAAGAACCAGTTCTCCTTTTTATTTATTTTCCTAAGTATTCCCAGCACAAGAAAGGGCAACCCCCAATAACCCAAGATGATCCGGGATATTCTTTCAGCAAAAAGCCATTGGAAAAATGCTCCTTTAAATCTAATCTTATCGCCATTAAACAGCCAGTCATTACGTGCAATTCCCGGAAGAAATTCTTCTTGATTCATCCATATGCGCCAAAGCCCCAATGGTAACGCTGCCAGAATAAGAAACAGCCATAATTGCCATTTCTTAAATAATCCGAGCCCAAACTGGCGCCACGCAAGATAAGCAAGGGGTAAGATAAAGAATAAAGCATAAGGCTTAAGCAGAAGAGCTACTGCAATAAGAATTACTGCGATTAAAAATTGAAAATTGAAAATTGAAAATTTGGGTCGGTCTATCCATTTTGAAAAAAAGTAGGTTCCGCCAAGAAGAGCTGCAACCATTGACTGATCAGGAAGAATAGTTCGGCCGTAATAGATATTATAAGGAATGAAAGCAAAGAAAAATGAAGCTATTAATCCGATACGAACACTTGCATGCTTTGCAAGCAAAAGGTAAATAAAAACAATTGATGCTAAGCAGGAAAAAATTGTTATCAATCTCCCCCATTCCTCCAGAGTAAATTTGCCAAAGAGCTCAAACAGCCCTGCCTGAGCAGCATTATAGATCGGAAACTCAACAAATCTGTATCCCTGTGGATTATCTTTCAAAGAAACTGCGAAAGAAAGATCTTCGAATTTTGGACGAAGCAAATCAAACCCGTTTTTTACAAAATTTCTGGAAACCGCTGACGTGTCTGCCTGGCGCCATGAATGAATATCCGCAACCGGCCAATCAAAGCGATACAGTCTAACTACAAAAGCCCCAACAAGAATAACTAATAAAAGAAAAAGTTCAATTTTTTTCACTATTCAATGCTATTGTACTGCATTCCATTCTCATTGCCAACTTATCTTCGCGGATTAAGGAGTTCTATCTGCCCATTTCTTGCCCTAACAACTTCATCCACATTCCCCTCCTGATCAAATCTAAACACATGACTGCTTGCTACGCCTTTCGCCTGATCAAGAGCGGAATTAATATCTGAAACTGTATAAACCGCAAGATTTGGGTTTTTGAATGTAAACCATAATGCGTCTTTCAATCCTACCGGCCATACCCATGCCTCTCCATTCCTTATCGGCTGACCTACAAAATAAAATTGTAAGCTATCCCTTATCCAAAAGTCTTTAGAATATTGTTCAACTGAAATAAGAAATTTCTTAGACATATCGCCTGCGGATTTCCAATCTCTATGAATTTTCTGTAATCCAAATAGCTGAACCGCAAGATAAACAATCGTTATTATAATAATGCTTGCCGTACCGATATATCTGTCACTAATGCTTACCAAATAAACATATGTTTTTTTGAGCATAAATGCAAAAAGAATTACAAATCCAACAGACGATAAATAACTATAACGAGATGTGATATTTCCAAGCCCCAAAAAGGGTAATAAGGCAATCAAGAAAAACAAAAAACCAAAAACAACAGTCTTTCGATCTTTTTCATCTATTTTTCGCAAAATTATTTTACCGGCAATAATAAAACCAAAAATCAGCGCAAAAGAAAGTGGTACAGCAATTAACATATGGTTTCTCGAAAAGCTCCTTAAGCCCTCATAGACAAATAAAGATTGAGGACCTAAAAGATCAAGGAATAGATATCCAATGGTATTGCCAAGAACGTTGTAGGGAAGCTTGAATAGGTTGTAGCTATAATCTCCGTTAAACCAATGGCTCTGAGCTAGAAAACGCAAAATCAAATATGGCAGGATTGGGCTTAAAAGAATTAAGTATGAAGCTTTTTTTGACAATTTATTTACATTTAATTTTTCTCCAAAAATAAAGTCGTAAAGGATTATCAATAAAGGAACTACAACTCCAAGCTCATGAAATAATAAGCTAAAAACAATAGAAGCTAAAGAAATAATAAAATAAATTATTTTCTTTTTCTCTTTATAAAGAATAAAAAACAATAAGCCGGCTAAGGCAAAAAACGCATTAAAAAGAAAACCTGTTGAGGAAATCCAAAATATATCCTCATGATGACCGCTTAAGATAATAAATAAAAATACACATACAATTGACAGGAAATAATCTTTCAATATCTTTCTTAAGATCAAGAATAAAAGTGCGCTTACAGCAAAATGGAGAAAAATTGAAACTAAATGATATATCGTTTGATTGAGCCAAAACGCCGAATACATCAAGGAAAAATAAATTTTCGTTCCCGGACGATAGAAAAATCCATTAGCCTGCGTAAAATAATTAGCAACATTATTGCAACAGTCCTGAATCCACCTAAACCAGGTAAAATCATCTCCGGTAAAATAGTTTGCGTAAATAGGAAAGAAAAATGCCAAGACAGTGATAAAAATATAAATAATAATTGCAAGAGGAGAAATTAATGCATTCTTAAATTCTTTAAGAAAATTGATTTCCTCTTTTTTATATAAATGTAAAGACCCAATCACTACGCCCATTAAAAGCCAATACGAAAAGGCAATTTTGGATGCTTCAAAAACATCAATCAAAAAAGCATTTAATGCCAACCCGAAACTTCCCGCAATAAAACCGAAAATAAAACTTCTGGTAATACCCGAATCCACTTTTGGTAAAAGTTTCTTTATGTATATTACGGCAATAATAAAAATCGAAATAAAACTAATTAATCCAAATAATCCCGACTCGCCTAGAATGCGCAGATAGTTATTGTCAACAGCAAGGCTAACCGAGCCATAACCACTTCCTAGAAAAATATTTCGCTTGAATGCCTCAAATGTCTTCGGCCATTCACCCTGAAACCTTGTAGTAAAAGAAAGATCGTACGCTTTTGCTTTTTTTATCAAATAATCCCCATAAAAAGCACTTATCTCTTCAGACTCAACTCCGGATTTGCTGGTTAATTTTTGAAAAAAATACATATCTACTTTCTTAATAATCGGCGACAAGGGGAGATTCACATAGCTTGTCCCCTGCGGCAAATTCTCCCCTGTTGAGCTATTTGCTTCTATAACCAATGATGCTATTGGAGGAATTAATTGAAAAGGCACTGCTGCCGAACCGGTTGCGGTCAAATTCTCAACAATCTTTTCTTTAAAATATGCTGCAGGCACTTCCTTAACTTGCCCGATTGCGCCGCCTGTTTTTGCATTAACTAAGACGTTAACTTCTGAGATAGTACTATTAAATCTCTGCAGAAGAGTTGGGGAAAAAATTAAAAGTACAAAAGTCAAAACAAGAAGAGAAATAATAATTATTTTTTTCTTCTGAAGAATCAATAGTATAAGTAAAGAAAATAAAAGAACGAAAAAAGAAACTCTGGACACTGTCATAAAAAGAAGAACAAAACCCAAAGAAGCCGTAATCAACAATGAAAATTTAAAAATTATGTTCCTAAATCCGAAAGCTAAACTGACCAGAATGGGAATTACCAAAACTAAATATGCCGCAAGATCGTAATGACCTGCGAAGGTGGACGGAATTCTGGACAATTGGGAAAGCTGTATGGGAGCTCCTTTGGCAAACTCTTCGTTCATTGTTAAATACGCAGGAAATCCCAAAAACTTCTGACCAAAACCATATCCTACAATTAAAAGGAGAATGATCATTAGTGTGACTGCAACATGGGATATAAATTTTTTGTTTTTGATACTTGCATAAGCAATGAAAAATAAAGACATATATTCTATCCTTCTGAAAAAACTTAAAAATGCCACATTGGGAAAAACATCGGCAAGTGAAGGGAAAAGCACCAAAACCCCATGGAGTGTTGCCAAACCTCCAATAATCCAAAAAAACATTATCGGAATCGTCAATGGAGTTTTTAATGTAGCTTTTTTAAGCAAGAGTAAAATAATCCAAACAAGAATAATGAGTGTGACAGCGAAGTCTTCCGCCCGAATATATACCCATGTATTTTTTATATCTATAATTGGAATTTTGGGATAAAGAGGAATAAATGCAAGAAGAAAAATTGTAAAAACAAACAAAAAATTATTCCAAATCCATTTTAAGAATTTCATAAGTTTTCGGATATTGCCTTTTGATATCTACCCCTTAACTCCGAATTAAATGTTAATAATCCTACCAGAATTAAAATTCCTGCTTTTGTAATTAAAAATAATTTTGCAACCAAATATTCCAAATGGGTTTTGTGTTTTGAATAAAAATACAAAATACCTTTATAAATATTAATTATAGCAAATGTTCTATTGCTGCTCCCAAGGGATTTATGTTTTAATTTAACATTTGGGTAAAAACAAGTTGCAAAGCTTATTTTTTTTACCCGATAGCAAAACTCCATGTCTTCCATGTACATAAAAAGTTTTTCATCAAATCCGGTCAATTTTTCAAAAATATCATGTCTCACCATCATGCAGGCGCCACTGACCCAATCTACTCTTTGGATTTTATTGGGACTTGATCTTAAAAAACCGAATCTCTCCAGCCCCAGCAACATAATTAAAAGATTAAAAAGATTATAAAATTTTCCGCAGGACCGCTGGATAGACCCGTCACTATTCTCAAGTTTTCCTCCCAAAACAGCAACATTGGAATTCTTATCCAGAAAATCAGCCATAGACAAAAAACCCCTATCGAAAACTTGGGTATCCGAATTGAGAAAAAGAACATATTTTCCTTTTGCAGACTTTGCGCCAAGATTGCAGCCTTTTCCAAAACCAAGATTTTCTTTATTTTGAATCAACTTAATAATCCCGTCATACTTAATACTTGCCTGCCCGCCGAAGCTTTGGCGAAGGTGAGATACATAATGCCTAATACTTTCCGCTGAATTATCGGACGAATTATTGTCCACAACAATTACTTCAAGTTCATTTTTCTCCAACTCTTTTTTGTACTCAGAAACAACAGTCTTTAAACACGCAAGCGTTAAGGCTCTTGTATTATAGGACAACGTGACTATGGAAAGTTTAATCATTGATTATCTAAACCAAGCGGCGCGGCCAAGTTTGTAATTTAAATTTTTTATATCCCTCTCCCCTATTTGTTTTGCGGGCACGCCTCCAACGATTATGCCTGCCTCGACATCTTTTGTAACCACAGCGCCTGCTCCAACCACTGCACCCTTTTTTATCGCAACTCCCGGAAGAATAATCGCCCGTGGACCAATAAAAACGTAGTCCTGAATAATAACCGGGGCGGAAACCGCCTTAAAATCTGGGTCTTTAACGTCATGTTGCGCATTGTAAATCATGACTTCGGATGCAATATCTACATGATTACCAATAATAAGATTGTCTCTGCCATCCAAAACCACACCTTCACCAATAATTGAATCCTCTCCAATTTTAATATTCCAGGGATTATAAAATCTTGCGCCCATATGCAAAGTTGAGCCTTTACCTATCTCAATCCCGCCCAATCTATAAAAAAACCTGCGGAAATAATGACAAGGCACTATCCCCACAAGATGAAGAATCATTACTTCGAATTCCAAAAAAATCGTATTTATTCTATTAATAATTTTTTTCATCATTAATCCTTAATCATTAATCCTTCCAAAGCGATCAATGTTTCTCTTGCTGTTTTCTCCCAGCTGAATTTCTTAACCTGCACATATCCTCTTTTTATGAATTTTTGCCTTAAATCATTATCATTAATCATTAATTCCAACTTTTTGGCAATGTCACCCGCATCGAGCGGATCAACATATAGGGCTGCGTTTCCGCCAGCCTCAGGAAGACTGCTGACATTGCTGGCAATTACAGGACACCCATATTGCATTGCCTCTAAAACAGGGAGACCAAATCCTTCATAAAGACTCGGCAAAACAAAGCAAATGGCATTTTTATAAAAAGCCGGCAAATCTTCATCGGTCACGGAATCTAAAAATTTAACCTTATTTCCTACTCCAAATTTTTCAGGAGCTGCGAGAATTTCTTCAAATTTCCAACCTTTTTTACCCACAATGACCAAATTCAGGTCTGACTTGTTTAGCTTTGAAAAAGCCTCTATCAAGCGGGCGATATTCTTACGAGGCTGCAAAGTCCCCACAAACAAAACATATTTGTCGTTAACCCCATGTTTTTTTCTTATCTCGTCCATACTTAATCCTTTATCCTTAATCATTAATCCTTGCCTAATTCCAGGGTACGTTACTACGACTCTTTGTCCTGAAACTCCGTATGTTTTTATTATATCACCTTTACTAGCCTGGCTTATCGTAAAGATGCCCTTGGCCTTTTTAATTGAATATTTAGTCCATTTTGTCAGCTGATTAAGATCTGATGACTTAAATAGCTCAGGAAATTTTAAATATGAAACATCCAGGATAGAAATAAAAGATCGGCTCGGAGCAAAGATTGACAGGTAATGTGTTGGAGATAAGAAGACGTCGGGCTTTGAACACCTGAGCAAAAATTCCAAAGAGAGTCCAACAAGAGTCCATATTTTTCGAGGCTTAATTACCTTGTAATGCCAATTCACTGATTCTCTCGGCAAATCCGATGTCGGAACCTGTGGAAGATAAATAATGTAGCTATTTTCCTTGTCAATCTTATGTAAATTTACAAGGAGCTGGTAACAATATTCCCCACTCCCGACTCTTCTTGGCAAACCTGTTTTTGGATCATACCCAAACCTAGAAATAACAGCCTCGTAACCATTAATACCTATTGTCATATTAGATGCCTGGATATATAGTTTTTAATCTATTCTCTTCAATTCCCAAAATCCCTTCT